>JYMV01026015.1_pt1 | contig 14504 bp, 13 predicted proteins | sample 338911 | NCBI WGS metagenome assembly JYMV01 (sample SAMN03354496, study PRJNA234377) | hydrothermal vent metagenome | biome: Deep sea; feature: Hydrothermal plumes at the Eastern Lau Spreading Center, Western Pacific Ocean; material: Seawater | place: Tonga | collected 2009 | depth 2000 m m
CTGTGAAAGTAGTTAACCGGTCCTTTGTTTTAATGTCGATGATGGTTTATCTGTTTCTCTCGCACTCAATTATGCAAGGCAAGGTGCTGTTCTATGATGATTTCGATGACGGGAAGATTGGCAATAAATACGAGTTCAAAAATCATGAAGGAAAATGGGTGGAGAAAGGCGGTGTCATCAGTCAAACTGACCCGGCGCCTGGTGATCACACTTATCTGGTCATGGCGGGAGATTTTGAGGAACCACACACGGGGTTAGTGAAGATCCGTGTTGACGAATGGGGCGATGGAGATCTCGCTCGTTGCGGACTTGGATTTCGCCTTGATCCTGGCGATGCCTCTGGTTATGCTTTTTTGATACACCACTTTTTGACCAATATGGAATTTCTTAATGACCATCTAGCATGGAAACAGAACGATACCCCACCGCCTTTTGATGAGATTGAAACAGGAGAATGGTATTGGATGAAAGCCGAAATTAGTGATAAGGGGTTTGCGGGCAAGATTTGGCCGGATGGCAAAAAAGAACCCAAAAAATGGCTTTTAGAAAGCAAGCTTGATTTTGGAGGACTCAGACCCGCCAGTGGACAAGTTGGTCTGAACGGTGGATCGAGCAGAGGAGCGCCAGCTAAAACTATCGTTTCCTTTGACAATTGGGCGATTTGTGAGAAAGCCAGTGAATGTGATCCTGATGTAATACTTGCAGTTGAAGCTGCAGGTAAACTTTCCACTACTTGGAGTAAGATAAAGACGAGTTATTGACCCTTGGTCTTCGTCAAGATTACATTCTCATCAACTGGTGCCAAGAAGTATTAGGATCAACGGCTTTCTGTGCTAATGTTGCTTTTTGCCTTTGGTACTTTGTTCTGTCTATTGGTGCTAGATCCTGATGATTTTCGGGCGTTACCGCAATGAATTACGTATTTGTCTCGGTTTTGGTAATTCATTGAGCCACCTGAAAAATTAGGATTAAGGATTCATCCCTGCCGGCGGTATCAGATCTCAAGTTGCTAGGCTTTAAGAGGCACCTCTAACATTTGAATTGTCTCCAACCTCACCACTCGCTGTTTCCAACTGAAATTTAATTTGAATTCAAGATCAGTCACAATTTGAATCTTAACGTATATGTATCTAATGCTGATACCGAAAGGGATTGTAGCTAATGCAAACTGAGTTTCAAGGATTGTTTCCAGCCATAATTACTCCTATGACAACAGATGGAGAGTTGAACGAGGATGCTTACCGCAAAGTCGTGGAGTTCAATATCCAAGCTGGCGTCGATGGATTTTGGGTGGCAGGCGGTACAGGAGAAAGCGTTCTCTTGGACGATGAAGAGAATTACCGGATTGCAGAAATTGTGGTTGATCAGTCACAAGGACGGGTGAAAAATATTATGCACGTTGGTGCTTCAACTACCGCACGTTCGGCTAAGATGGCAGAACATGCGGCGAAGGTTGGTGTAGAGGCTATCTGTTGCGTGCCTCCATTTTTCTATCGACGTTCAGATGAAGAGATAGTCGAACACTACCGAATTATCGCTTCTGCTGCTGATTTGCCTCTCTTTCTCTATAATCTGCCGAGTGCTACGGGTGTGGAGATCACACTCAATTTGGCTCGTAAAATTCAGGAAAAGGTTCCTCAACTCAGGGGGTTGAAACACTCTTCATCGGCATTTAGTAATGTGCGAGCTTTTGCTAAAATGGGGCTTAACTGTTTGATTGGGAGCTGCCAATTGATGCTCCCTGCGCTAACACTTGGTGCTTCTGGTTGCGTGGATGGGCCACCCAACATGGTTCCAGAATACTTTGTTGAAATTTGGCATGCCTATCAAGCGGATGATTTAAAGCAGGCTGAATTAGCTCAGGATAAAGCCTCTGAAGTTGTCCAACAGATTTTTACCTGTGGTGGTGGGTTCCACGCCTTAGCCAAGGTTGTGCTTGGACAACGTTTGGAAATCGATTGTGGGGATCCAAGACAACCTGCTTCCCCACTGAGTTCGAGACAGAAAGATGCGGTTTCTCGCTGTCTCGAAGCGCTTTCATTAGACAATTCAGGTTCAGATTTATAAAATTCGCTTGTAAAGGAATAGGGAGTTCACTTAATATATAGAAAATTTGTTTTTAATCAAATAAACATGAAACCTTCGGAGAAAATAAAAGCGCTTACATTTGATGTTTTTGGAACGGTTAGTGATTGGAGATCAAGCATCGTTGATGAAGGGGAAGTGCTTAACCATAAGTGGCAGAAGAAGATAGATTGGGAGGCCTTTGCCTTGGCTTGGCGTGGTTTGTACGAACCATCTATGGAAATTGTGCGTCAAGGAAAACGACCATGGGTCATTCTTGATGTGCTGCATCGGGAAATCCTACTATCGCTGTTACCTAAATTTAGCCTGGATGATTTGAAAGAGTCGGAAATTGATCATCTTAACTATGTGTGGCACCGTTTAAAACCGTGGCCAGATTGTGTAGAAGGTTTGTCTTTGTTGAAATTTTTTTTTATCATCGCTGCTCTTTCTAATGGTAACGTTGCTTTAATCACGAATATGGCGAAAAACGCTGGATTACCATGGAATGTCATCTTAGGTGCTGAGGTAGCTCGAGCCTACAAGCCTCAACCTGAGATCTATCTAACCTCAGCACAGATGCTCGGTTTAGATCCTAGTGAATGCTTAATGGTTGCAGCACATAACCATGATCTGCAGGGTGCGAAATCTGCTGGTTTCCGAACAGCTTTTGTTGGACGACCAACAGAATACGGATTTCAATAGAATACAGATCTTGAAGCTGAGAATGGATATGATTTGGTGGTGGAGGATCTTGTTGATTTGGCGCAAAAACTGGGTTGTTAACCCACTTATACTGCTGTATCTCAACTAAAGATAGTGGTATAGCAGTGAACCATGCAAACCTCGTTGGAGTAATAGGCAGAAAGTAACGTTGGTTTTGTGTTTGTTCCCACCAAGGAATTAACTAAATTAATGAATATAAGAAGGATTGAGAAATGAGTTCTGCGATATCTATTAGTAAAGAAATAGCTCTCAGCCTGTATCGTCGAATGCAGGTGATCCGTCAAACGGAAGAACAGCTGGCTAGGTCACATCAACGTGGTTTAGTACATGGTGCCTGCCACACATATGTGGGGGAAGAGGCAATAGCTTCGGCTGTTTGTGAGCATCTACGTCCCGATGACGTTGTATTCAGTACCCATCGTGGTCATGGGCACGCTTTGGCCAAGGGGTTAGAACCTCGAGAACTAATTGCTGAACTATATGGACGTGAAGGTGGTTGTTCTATGGGACGTGGTGGTAGCATGCATATATTCAAACCGGAAATCGGTATGATGGGGACGAGTGGGATTGTTGGACCATGTATTCTTCAAGCGTGTGGTGGGGGGTACAGTTTCAAGATCAAAGGAACCGATAATGTGTCCGTAGCTTTTTTTGGCGACGGCGCAGTTAATAATGGTGCTTTTCATGAAGGATTGAACATGGCGAGTATTTGGAATTTGCCCTCGATCTTTGTATGTGAAAATAACCAATTTGCAACTGAGGTGCCTTTTGAATATGCTAGTGCTATCCCAGATGTTTGGCGACGGGCACAGAATTATGGTATTCCGGGTTTCGAGGTAGATGGAAATGATGTCTTGGAAATTTATCAGATTGCTCAAGAAGCTGTGAAGAGAGCTCGGGATGGAGAAGGCCCGACCTTGATTGAATGCAAAACCTACCGAACTCGAGCACACGCTGAAGGTATGGGAGATTTTACCTATCGAACCCGTGAAGATGTAGAAGAGTGGAAAGAAAAGTGCCCAATAAAGCGATTTCGTCAGGTTGTGACCGAGGATGATTTTGTCGTCGAGGATGAACTAAATGAAATTGATCGTGAAGTCACTGAATTGGTAACACAAGCACAAAAATGGGCGGAAGCAAGTCCATATCCAGATGGAACTACGGCCGCAACACATGTTTATTGTGAGAGACCTTCACCTCCATCAAGCCCAATACAAAACTTTGCACCTGAAGTGTCGGGTTCGGAAAGGCGTGAAATTACCTATATCGCTGCCACACTCGAAGCATTATCCGAAGAGATGGCGTGTAATGATAATATCTTTGTCATGGGTGAAGGGTCAGGGAAACGGGGGGGTAACTTCAACACAACCACCGGGCTTTTCGACATTTATGGTACGGACCGTCTGTGTGACACTCCGATTTGCGAACGTGGCTTCGTCGGTCTCGCTGGCGGTGCGGCTATGACCGGCACACGTCCGGTGATTGATTTCATGTTTGCTGATTTCATCATGGACGCCGTGGGGGAAACCATTAACCAGATAGCCAAGATGCAATATATGAGTAGTGGCCGGATCAAAATGCCGGTGCTGTTGCGCGGTTGTGTTGGTATTGGGCATTCAGCGGCTACACACCACTCCGGTAATTACTATCATATGTATGGTCATTTTCCGGGACTTCGTGTAGTTGTTCCATCTAACGCCTACGATGCTAAGGGGTTGATGAAACGGGCGTTGAACTGTGATGATCCCGTCATCTTTTTGGAACACCGAGAGCTGTTGACTACCAAAACTCATGTGCCAGCAGAAGAATATGAAATCGAGTTTGGTGTTTCCCGTATTGTACGAACAGGTAATGATGTGACCGTTGTGGCAATTGCCAAGATGGTTGATGAGACGGAAAAAGCTGCTGAAGAACTTGAGAAACAAGGGATCTCCATCGAGATAATTGACCCGCGCACAGTATCTCCGTTAGATACTGACGCCGTCGCGGAATCAGTGGCTAAAACTGGTCGATTGTTGGTCGTTGATGAGGCTTTTGACCAATATGGTTTCAGCTCGGAAATTGCCGCTCGCGTTTCAGATGTGGCATTCGATGAACTGGATGCTCCGATTAAACGTTTATGTGGTGTGTTTACGCCAACTCCATACAGCCCTACGTTGGAAGAAGCTATTATCCCAAACGTGAGTAGTATCGTAAACGCTGTATTAGAATTGACTAAAGAGTAATTGTTAAGACGGGAAAGGTTATGGCAATTGAAGTTACAGTGCCTCGTCTTGGCTGGTCCATGGACGAAGGAGTTTTTGTTGAATGGTTGAAGGATGATGGTGATCTTGTTGATTCCGGTGATATGCTGTTTATCTTGGAAGGAGAAAAAGCTGCTGAGGAAATCGAATCATTTGATTCTGGTGTTCTAAGGTTACTGCCTGATGGACCCAAACCGGGAGATGTGGTTCTTGTTGGTCAGGTGGTTGGTTTCCTGTGTGAACAGGACGAAGTCCCTCCTACATCTTGTGGTGACATGGTTGCTCCAGCTATGGCTTCAGTAGCAGATCTTGTTGCAGATCCCGCCTCGAAAATTCAAGAACCATTCCGTCAGCCGGATGTTGAAACTGTTACCCAAACCTCTACTCCGATTTCTAGTAAGAGAGAGGACAGGATTGTCGCTACACCACGTGCTCGTCGGGCAGCAGAAAAACTCGGTATTGATTTGATAGCATTAATGGGGACGGGTAAAGGTGGCCGGATTCGGGAGCAAGATGTACTGGCAGCGGAGAGTTCAGCAAGGTCAGTTATGTCAACTACCGGTGCAGGGGGAGTTACTGGCAACCTTCAGCCTCATACCACTATCCGTCAGACCATTGCTCGTCGTATGGTAGCAGGTGTTACCAATGTCGCTCCAGTGACTTTGCATGTCAAGGCTGATGCGACCAATTTGGTAGCTCTGCGAAATTTCCTGAAAGAGGACAGTGTTGACTGTCCATCTTATAATGACATGATCATCAAATTTTGTGCTGTAGCACTTCAACAACACCCAATGTTAAACGCACAGTGGAGAGATGAAGGTATCTTTATTCCTGATGTCATTAATATTTCGTTGGCTGTTGATACTGAAGTAGGATTGATGGTTCCGGTTGTTCGCGATGTGTCCAGTAAGTCTTTGGATGAAATTGTGACCAATTCTCGTCAGTTAATTGAAGCCTCGCAAAATCGGCAAATCACGGCTGGACAGATGGAGGATGGTACATTTACGGTTTCCAACCTAGGAGCCTTTGGGATTGAGTACTTTACACCGATTATCAACTTGCCGCAGTGTGCCATCCTTGGTATTGGTGCGATTCGACAAGAACCAATAATGGATGGCAGTGAGGTTGTGAACAAAGATCAGTTACCATTCAGTCTGACCTTTGATCATCGAATCGTAGATGGTGCACCAGCTGCAAAGTTTTTACAAACACTTTGTCAATTAATCGCACAGCCTCGGCAATCAATGTTGCAGAAATTATACGCTCGCGCATTAACTACATAATAAACGATGTGGTTTACAGCGTTAATCATTACCATCACTGGTCCAAAATTTTGAGGTTCTGTTCGTATAGCGGGTTAGAGGTGTTATGGTGAGTTACGTGGATGGTCGCTGTTTGTCTCCCACAATTCTACACCGACCAAACGCTGACCAAGTTGAGAGAGTCGCGCTGGTTCTAGTTGGTGATTCAGTCCGAACTCATCAGTTATCAACTCCGCAATTTCTATTGCTCCCCAAGCTTTTTTATTAGCTAATACGTGGGGTAATTTGTCCAAATCATCTTTTGTCAACAGTGGCTTAAACCGAGCATGGGGTATTTGCTTAAGTGTTTCAACGGCACGGTCAGTCAGTTGTTTTTGGTACGGCAAGTTGGCGCGATTGGCATTCGGAATGTCGTATCCTCGATCTGTTCTATTATTGGTAATTGTAGCTGTTTGCCACTAATTGTCACCTGAGGGTCTCCGTTTTTAGGTAACTTCACGATTCTATCAACTTCCACCACCACATCAATTTTTTCTCGTGCGTAGCGTAGCCATTGCTCAACAAGACCTTCTGGTACACCAATGGAATTGGCTACTGCTTTCTGAAATGGACCATGTTTCCAAGCATGTATTCTTCCCTGTCGTGTTTGCTCATTGCCTGTTACAGTTCCTTGATGTGTTCGTTCTGTCCATTCTGGTTGCATCCCTATGTATTGGGCGAAACGTGGTTTTTTCGAGGTGTTGTGCCCATTACCGTGTAATAGCGCACTGTGCCATATCAATAAGTCTCCTGCATTCCCGGGTACTGAGATGGTATCCAAACCATTCGTAATTTCCTCTGGTGTTGGATGGTGATTGGGCGAATGGGTTTTTCCCCAATCAATCAGTCTGCGATGCGATTTCGGCACGCATTGAAATCCTCCTTGATCTGCAGCTGTATCGGTCAAGTAAAGAACACCCTGTATGCAGAGTTTAATAGGTCGCATAGTTGTATCAAGATCCCAATGAATGAAACCCTCATGATGCCAGTTATTGTTAGTTGGTGGGTTCATATTGGCTCGATCAAAAGTAACCCAAAGTTTTTCACTGTTCCAAATCTCCGAGAAGGCTTGGTGGACTCTTTGGGATTGACGATTGTCCCACAGTGCTTGGTGATGATTCATGTTGATCATGCCTCCATGAACCATTGGTTCTTGATACCAACTTCGACGATCCCCCATATCCTTGCCAGTGAACTCTGCAATTGCATCGATTGTTGCCATCAAGTTCTCTGCTGGTACAACGTCAGGAATCACAACGTATCCGTTTTCTTGCCAGAATGCTCTGTCTTCATCGCTCAGAAGTTTCATATGATTCTGAATTCCTCCTCCCCAATTTCCCGTAATTATGCTCTGCTTAGTATCATTTTAATCATTCTCAATTGTTTTATTTTTATGGTTTGGGTTCGTTTTGGTGTTGATTCTAGCTTCTTTCCTTAAGATCTTTTTATTACAACACAAAATGTGGATCTATTCAATACACAGTTAATTGCCAACTGATGATGTTTAATGTGGAATTAATAGCACTAAAAATATTGATCCGGAACCGTTTAATTTGCTATAATCACCTTAGTGCTTTTTCGTTTATGAAGGTTATGTGTTTAATTGATTTTTATCTTTTGCTGAATCTCTTTCATTATTGATCTAAAATTCTAAACTAAGTAGGCCAAGCACTTTCTACTCTCCAGAACTACTGATGTACGAGAAAAATGTCAAAAGTAGCAATCACCGATTATACATTTCCTGATTTATCCATCGAAACACAGATTTTGGAGGCGGCAGGACTTGAAGTTATAAGCGGTCAATGTAAAACGCAGCAGGATCTTATCATGCTAACCGCTAATGCGGATTATGTTATCACCCAATTTGCTCCTGTTGACGTAGATGTCATCAAAGCAATGTCAAATTGTAAAGTTATTGTACGATATGGCATTGGTTATGATAATGTTGACTGCGAAGCTGCCAAGGAAAAGGGCATTCCTGTATGTAATATTCCAACTTACTGCATTGATGAAGTTGCCGATCACACCCTTTCATTCATTTTGTCAATGACGCGACAGTTGCTGGCTAATGCCAAGTATGTACAAAATGGTAAATGGGGCTTAGGTACGGACCTGTCCAACATGCGTGGACTTTATGATTCTACAGTCGGTATCATTGGACTTGGTCGCATTGGCCAAGCTGTTGCCAAGCGGTTAAAAGGTTTTGGTTGCCAACTGATTGCCTATGACCCGGTTGTGAATCCAACACAAGTTGCCAGTACTGGTTGCCAGCTTGTTGACTTAGATTATTTGTTAAGTAACAGTGATGTTATTACCTTGCATTGTCCCTCGTTACCTGCCACCAAGAACATCCTTAACAACAGTACACTGTCAAAGATGAAGAAAGGTAGTTTGCTAATCAATGCTGGACGTGGTGATTTGGTTTGTGCCGATGCTCTATTAGAAGCTCTGACTGCCGGTCATTTGGCTGGTGCGGCCATTGACGTGTTCAGTACGGAACCGGTGCCCACTGATAGTCCATTGCTAGGTATGGATAATGTATTGATCACATCACATATTGCCTCTGCCAGTCCACAGTCTGCTAAAACGCTGCGAGAGACTGCGGCACAAATTGTGGTTATCTCGGCCAAAGGTGAATCACTTCCCAATGTTGTCAACAGTCTATAACTTACGCCATCTAGGGAGATCATTTAAATTAACAATTTGAGCATCACCCTTCATCTCACCATCATTACCATTGGGGGTTAAATCTTTAGCTGTTCCATCGTTGAAATTCCAGTAACCCAATAGTCCTTTTTCATCACCGGACAAAGAAGTGTTCATGGCGCCTTGGATTTCTGTTGCGGATCTGGATACATTCCAAATCCTAATCTCATCAAACATAGCATGTGAGTCGTCGTTTATTTTCCAGTTACTCCGACCAATGAAATTATTTTGGCGCTCAACATCTCGGGGCGGGGAGGCAAAAATTTCTTTGCCAACAGCATGCCCATTGATGAAGAGCGAACCGGAATTCCCTTTTAAGGTACAGGCAATGTGAGTCCAACTGTTCAATTCCAGAGCAGTAGAACACTCTATCCCCATCCATCCACTTTCCACTATGTAAAAATCAGGAATTCCTGTTGTCCCTCTGCTTAATCTTACCAAAACATTATCAGCCCCATTACCAAAGTCAATCACCCTGGACCAAGGTGTGTACTCTTTCACATAAACCCAGGCTTCAATACTTAAATCGCCATTAAACCAAACACTAGCTGGAATTCGGACATAATCGCCATCGCCATCCAAACTTAAAACTTTATTCTCTGCGTAAACAGAATCCCAAGCCAAGACAACCAGCAAAATCAACGTCAATAGAACTATAAATCTATGAACCATCAATCCACCTTCATTCTGAGAATCTTATCCCACTATACCACAAGCTAAGTGAATCCTGTACTCATACCTTTCCCTTAGCACACTTGGTGCTATCTTCATCCTACCTGTAGTTACTACCATTAATCACAACAACCCTATCTGAAGTGTGATCCACTAACCCAATAAACAACATTAACCCATGGCAGATCTCTAAGCAGGGACTGCCCTTTTTTATGCCCAAAATTAGGAGGATACCCATGTTTACATTCGGTTGCAGTTCAGTAATAGATTTGGATAACGCCCGATTATTCGCTTAACAGTTTCAGCTGGAAGAAGACAGACCAACACTCAGACGTATCGCTAGAGCTTCGGCTCTATGTCATCACGATCTGGTTCAGTGTCTGGACGTTTCCAGGTTCATTGTCAGATCACAGAACGACCCTGATGTGCAGTATGAGGTTGTATCTAGCGAGGATGGCTATGAATGCCATGCACCTTTGATACCAACATTTGCTGGTGCTATCGACATCTTTGAACTCAAGCAGCTGGAGAAGATCAAGGTAGAGACTCAGCAGAGCCAAGGGGGACTATATATAGCGATTGTGCAGCTGTATGACAGAGGTAGAGATCTTAGTCGTGCAGGTGCATCTCAAGACAGAGACGAAGTCGTAGCTGAATGGTTAGCCTTCAGTAACGCTGTCCGGCAAATCACATTTTAACTAGTCAAAGCCCCAGCTGTAACACCTATGGCTGGGGCTTTTCTATGTCCATACTAAGGAGAAGAATCATGCCTAACCCAACCATCTATGATCAAGCCACCAGTGCAGTCGTTAAGATGCTGGAAACTGCTGGTACGAATTGGCAGCAACCCTGGGCAAGTTAATGGCAGTCGTAACGTAGTCACTGACAAGCAGTACCGTGGTATAAACACGCTGATACTGGCGTCTACCCATTACCCTTCAGGCACATGGGGTACCCTTCGTCGAAAAGCCAAACGCCTACAGCCGTTTCTGGATCGATTTTGGCCTCCGACAAACTCACTACTGAAATGCAGACAAAGCAAAAGATCGTTGCTATTCTAGCTAATCTGGGCATTTCTTCCAATCTCCTAAACCATGTGAAATGTTGAAAGTTTCATTCTGATTATTTTATCATAGGAAAACGCAGGCGGTTGGGTCTTCTCCTGTTCCAACCGCCTGCGTTGCGACGTAAAAACATATGCTAATGTAATTGGGCAAACGAGGCATGACTCGATATGAAGTGCCTATTCAACTCGTTTCAGTGACGCCCATCTTGTAGCTAGTTTATGCAAAGAATTAACAGCAGTCGTCTCAGCCATTGGCTCTACACCCTCTCCCTCTAGTGAAAACGAATCAACCACAAGGGTAACTGTTTTACCACCCCAGTTATTTATAAATCCGACACCTGCTTTCTTAACTACGTTTATTTTGTGTGTCTAGGTTTTGTTGCCGATTTTTTTCCAAGCATCACCTTCTTTTTGTTTAAAATACCCGGTGAATTCGTCTCCCTTTTTCTGCAACTTGAGATGGAATGGAACATCAAAACCCGTGTTAAAATGACCTTGATCTTGCCAGGCCCCCTTGACCATACTGCCGATTAAAGCCGTCAGGGGTGAATTGTTTTCACCGCCAAACAGCAAGCAAGCAAAGTCCAACGGATCTTCCCCAAAGACAAATATGCCGATCCAAGCGGAGGATGGTTTTGTTGGATCAGATGAAAACACACCACTGACAACCAAATCTTGACTGCTGGCAGGAACATCACGTTCCAACATTGGCTTATCCGGGCTCATATGCCCCCAAGCTTTATCTGATTGGTTAGTCATATGTAAAGTCCCTCCCTTGACATTAGTTTTAGTAGCTTCTTCGCGTCGATCACGGAATTTACATTTCTTGGAAAGGTTACTTGTATCAAAACTATCCGTCCAGACACCAGCAAATAAGGAAGGAGTAAAGATAATGGTTATGACAACAGTGATGTGGATGGATGTTGAACTGAAACTGAAATCTAATTTTTTATTAGGTTGTTTCAGCTATGGTTCGATTAAAAGTATCCCGCATAAAACACCAATGCGGCCCATTGTGTTGTTTCAATCCCAAACTGGTTCGATTAAAAGGCCGATATTTCAGCCATTGAAGTTCGCAAACTGTCAATGTACTCATCATCAACCTGAGGAAAATGAAAGTGACAGATTTCTAGTGTTTAAATCCCACGCTCAGCAATTTTAGCGGGCAGTTCCAACAATGAAATGTCTCCGTTCTCTCTGGTTGAGCCATCTAATTTGTGAAAGACAGAACCTAGTGCTCGGTGTAGACTCCATGATGAAATAGACAATCTAGCTGGCATATTAATCTCCTTCAAAAATATTAGATTTATGGTATTAGTTGAACTTTAATCGAATTGGTACCTTTCTGAACCATTTCAAAAGCTTCAACATATTTCTCCAATGATAACTGATGAGTGACGAATTGCTGCACATCAATCATTCCACGATGAATATAGTCAATGGCTAATGGGTAAGCGTGTGGACCAAGATGCGCTCCATGAATATTAAGTTCCTTGGTATCACCAATTATTGTCCAGTCAACTGTTACCGGTTCGCGCATGACGCTAAACTCAACAAAAGTTCCTGCTTTACGAATCATCCGTAAGCCCTGTTCAACGGCGCTTGGATGTCCGGTGGCTTCGATATAGACATCGCAACCGTAGCCATCGGTCATTTCCAAAACCTGTTCTACCACATCAATTTTACTTGGATTAAGGCTAATATCAGCCCCAAGTTTTTCCGCTATCTGCAACCGCTCATCAACCAAATCTACTGAGATCAATTTCCCGGGATTTTTTAAACGAGCAGCACCGACCATACCCAGTCCCAACGTTCCAGCTCCTGCAATCACTACTACATCACCGAACTCTATCTCTCCTCGTTGAACAGCATGAATCGAACAAGCTAGAGGTTCAATGACAGCCGCCTGTGACGGTGGGATTTCGTCAGGAACCTTGTGAATAATCGATCTCTCAGGAAACTTCATGTACTTGGCCATACCTCCATTAACCACCTGTCGGAAACCGAAGATGTTGTGGATTTTGCAGAGCCAGTATTTTCCGGTTTGGCAATAACGGCAACTCCAGCAAGGAACGATTTGTTCAGCAACAGCCGTATCATCGATTTGCAAACCATATTTTTCTGTCACCCCTTGACCAAGTTGTACTACTTTTCCTGTAAATTCGTGCCCCGCTATCACGGGACCTTCAACGTAGGCAGTCCTATGTTCGTCACCCCAAAATAACGGAGCTCCAGTATAACACTTCATGTCGCTAGCACAGACACCGCAGGCTTGTACCTGAATTACTACCTCGCCAGGTTCGGCTTTGGGAACAGGTACCTCTTCCAACCGATAGTCATAAGGAGCATGGCAGACTACAGCTGGCATCGTTTTGGGTAGTTCAATACCTATCATCGTACACCTCTATTGGGGATAATCATTAGCATCTTCACAATCAAGTAAATCAAGAAATTAACAAACCTACATTATAACTGCAATCGTTATCTGACTCCAGACCATAAATCTGTCTCTGATTCCGTCAACCTCCAATTCTGTAAAATCCCTGGGAGGTTGACGAATACAGGCTTCATCAGGGTTTCAAGCCAATTCCCGCTTGTTTTCTTGGAATATTTCATCAACTAAATCAGTAAATTTGACAGGTTGACGGAAACTTAGCTTCGGCTAAACAGCACCAAAGCAGATGATAGCTGGGTTTTGCAGCAAATTAGCCATTTCGTCTGTTCCAGTACCGATAGTCTCTTTATTAAATCCAACTTCTAGCGTTCTATTTGACAAATTAGCACCAGGTCACAATCATTTCTGATCAGCTTTTGTAGGTGTAACTTGGCTTTGGCTAACCAATTTTGATTCTATCACCTCTACCATGCCAAATCCAAAGCTGTTTTTATCACCAAATCCTGTCTGGTAACCTAGTTCGATCAATTCTACCGAGCCTTCTGCTTGAAAAGGACACATAATGCCACGGATAGACTGATCTTTAAACTGCACCAGACGGGTTACTTTACCCTGACGTCGCTGAATATAGTCAGCGTCGAAAGTTACTTTCAGTTTGGCTTCAGTCAACGGCAACTGGTGAATAGCTTGATACTTCCGTTCTAAGTTTTGCTGGATCAAAGCTGAGATCTCTTCATCTTGCGGTAAACAGTAGTAAGTAGAATTCTTACCTTGCCATTCTCTTTTGGTGGACATAGTTAGTGGGGCCAAACACTTGAACTTCATGGATGAACTATAGTCTGGATCCTTAACAGCTGACACACTACTGACCTCCAATTCTTGATTTCCCAGTTGTATCTGTTGTTGAGCCAATAGCGAACCCGCCAGATGGGTCAAGAATTCATCTTTTGGTGAGGAGATATACCAACTGACAGTTGACTGAAAACAAATCTGATCACCCTTGATTTGTCTACGCCTAGCTTGCAACTGGGAAAAAGTAAACAGCTTAAACCGTTTCTGTTGGTTCCGATAGCCCTCTTGATGGAGGAAGCTGGCATAGTTCTGATCAGACTGTCTCAGGAAATTATAGATTACCCCTGTCAAGTAATAATTGTAGTTAATGGGTAAGGTTACTGCCTTCCTAATCGGACATTCGATCTTGATCCTCAATCAACGCCTCCCAAATTTCTATCTTGTATTTAAGTTTTAACTTAAATACAACTTAACTGAGCAATAGAATCAACCATTGTTCTTGTTTCTCTGTCAGTCAATCGCCTTCCATAAAACCAATC
>JYMV01046898.1_pt1 | contig 14503 bp, 25 predicted proteins | sample 338911 | NCBI WGS metagenome assembly JYMV01 (sample SAMN03354496, study PRJNA234377) | hydrothermal vent metagenome | biome: Deep sea; feature: Hydrothermal plumes at the Eastern Lau Spreading Center, Western Pacific Ocean; material: Seawater | place: Tonga | collected 2009 | depth 2000 m m
TGGATGCTTTAGCTTTACCCGCTCGGGTTGGCCTTCAGGAAGAGAGCGCCAGCGCGGCGCATGGGGGTGCGGTACTCCTTGGACAGTTGCTTGGCGCAGCTGGAACCCACAACGCTGGCCCACTCGGCCGGCTCGGTTCCCAACATATCGGCAATAGGCGCGAACACAGCCTCGCCGCCCTCGGTGCCGGTGCGACCGGTGCGACCGTCAAAGGTGATCGCCGGTGCGCTAACCAGCAGAACAGCAACCGCTGATCGGTAGCTGATCGGGCGGGCGCAACAAGCGCACTGTGCGTCCTTGCTGTAATCATAGTTGGCGCGGTAGGTTTTGGCTTTCAGTGTTACGGTTTCGGTGTTCAGTGTTGCGGCTTCGGTGTTCATGTTATCCTCCTTGGATGCTTTAGTTATACCCCATGAGGTAGTAGACCGTCAAGGACTATCTGCGCGATCGGTGATCTTTCCTTTGCAGTCGCAGGATCGTGGGGTCGCTGTGCTGCCTTCGTGGCGTGGTGATCGCCTTCAGTCCTCGCAGCTGCGCAGGTCCGCGCCTGGTGGCGCTACTCGCTAAACAGCGGCCCGTGCGGACCGTCCACCAGGTCGCCACAGCAAGCTCCGCAAAACTCGGCCGTGTGCTGTGCGCTGTGCTTGGCCATACTCCAGCTGTCGGTGCCTACCGTGTAGCCGTGGTGCGCGCACACTGCTGTGTATTTTGTGCTGTTGCACAGCCCCAGGGCCTCGGACTCTCCGGCGTATGCTGCGGTATCGCTACTGCTGATCCCGCTCCAGTAGGGCGCGCGCTTGGCGCTCGTGCTGTTGCTGGTCACGCTGCCGGCCGCAACGTCAAGCACCCAAACGCGCCGGCAACTGCGACAGGTGCGCGTTGCGGTCGCGCGCTTTGTGTCGGCCTTGATCTTGCTGCCGCAGTTGCAGATCCAATTGAATGTTCGGCTTGTGTTGTTCATGCTGTCCTCCTACCAGCTGTGCCCCGTGGCGCGGGGCCTACGGGGCTGTGTGGGGGCGGGCTGTCCTACCAGCCCATGTCGGCCTCCAGGGCCGCGTAGTAGTCGTCCTCCTCGGTGGTGCAGTCGGTCACCTTGGACACCTTGGTGCCGTACCCGGTGCGGGCGGCGGGGCGGGCGCGGGTTGCTGCTGCCCACTTGCTGGCGGTGTTGGCGGCCTCGGTGCGGGCCTCGGTGTTGTCGTTGGTCTTGTTCATCTTGTCCTCCTTGGATACTTTAGTTATACCCTATGGTGTAGTAGACCGTCAAGGACTATCTGCACGATCACCGATCTTTTTTTCCATGGGCACAGAAAAGCCCGGCACTGTGGCCGGGCTAATCGCTTGCCGCATAGCCTGCTGGCTACTGCTTGCCGCATGCCCGCAGCAGCTGCGCCATGCGAGCGATCGCGCCGTCGCTACTGTCGCGAACGTGTGACCAGTCCATAAGGCCGTGCGCTGGCTTCAGGCGTTCGCCCAGTCCGTCAGCCTGTCGCCGCACCAAGATCTCGTCGCTTATGCACAACCCTGTGCGCAGGTCGCCCGTGTGGTGTAGGCACGCCACAACCAGATCCCAGTCAGTGCGGGTTGAAGCAGAAGTAGAAGTAGAAGTAGAAGTAGAAGTAGAAGTGATCGCGGCCATGGTGGCCTCCTTGCCCGTGTGGGCGTTTAGTGTGTCTTGCTTGAAATGTTCCAGGTGCCGTTTGCTTGTTGGCGAGCGATCGCGAAACGCTTGGAAACGCCGCGCGGCCCGATCTTGCTGGCCCAGCCGAACGCCGCGCCAGAAGGGGTCACGCCCTCGTTGGTGAGTTGGAACTGTTGGCCGTTGTCGTTGGTGATGATTTTCATGCTGTCCTCCTTGGATGCTTTAGTTATACCCGGTCAGGTAGTATAACGTCAAGCCCTATCTGCACGATCAGCGATCTTTTTTCGTTGCAGCTGCGGTAAACGCTGCGCGCGGGGCTTGCTGGCAACCTGTGCGCAGCTGCGATCCGGTCAGTGGTTTGCGCGCCCGTGCGCCATGCTGAACTCCTCGGGGGCTGCAACCAGGCGCGCGCTGTGGCGCGCTGTGCCAGTCTGTGCGGGTTGTTGGGGCGTCCCTGTCTGAAGGTAGCCACAGGACAGCAGGAACGCACACAGGGCCAACCATGGCACAAAGCAAAGCGCCCCAGCCGGTAGGCCAGGGCGCGGGGTGGTGTGGTCGGGGGCGGTTAGAACACCCAGCCGCTAATCACTGTAACGTCGTCGGGGCCGCCACCTATTCCAACCACGATACGGCACCGTGTGCCCCACTGTCCTGTCGGTGCTTGCGTAAGCTTTCGACCGGTTACCGTGATCTGGCAGTAGGAGTAGCCGCCGTACCTTGTGCCCAGGGCGTGCGTGGCTGACTCGCAGTCGTCCCATGCCTTCGCCTGTGCGCTTGGAACGTACACCCGGCGGGTGTGATCTTCCGGGTATTTCGTGCCCGACTCGGCAGCCGTTACTCGCCAGGTCACCAGCAGGTCCGCTGCCTTGAAGTCCGTTGTCTCGATTGTGTTCATGTTGGTGTCTGCGTTGTTCATGTTGTCCTCCTTGGATGCTTTAGTTATACCCTGTGGGGTAGTAGGCCGTCAAGGACTATCTGCACGATCACCGATCTTTTTTTGCCAGCACGCGAAAAACCCCGCGCGGTGGCTGGGTTCGATGGTTCTACGGGCAGGGCACGTCGCACCAGGTGCGGCGCATGGTGCATTCTGGCCCCATGGTCAAGGCCAGGCCGGCCAGGGCCGGGAAGGCCGCCACAAGCGCCTTGACTGCCTGCTGGGCGGTCAGCTTGCGCGAGTATGGGCCAATGGTGGAGCCAGCCACCACAAGCACGCCCGCGCCAATAGTGCGACCGGTGGTGGGGTGGGTGTAGGCGGGGGTGTGGATTGCGTAAGCGTTGATCATGTTGCTGTCCTCCTACCTCCTATCCCCCGCGCCCTTGCGGGCTACGGGGGCGGGTTAGTGTGGTTCGGCTTAGAAGCTGTCAGCCTCCTGGGCGGCCAGGATCATGCCCTCATGGCGGGAAACCTTGCAGGCGGCGGGGTAGAACCGGCCACGCTTTGGCGCGGGGATTGGGTTGGCGGCGGCAAACTTGCGGTCCATGTCGGCCACCTCCTCGAAAAAGATCACGCGGTCAGCGCCGGTCAGCTGCGCAGCGGCCGCCTTGCGGGTCACCTCGTTGTCCTCGACCTTGCAAAGCAGATCCCACAGCAAAGGGGATGAGTTGGAAATCTCGGTGATGGTTGCGGCTGCGTTCATGTTGTCCTCCTTGGATGCTTTAGTTATACCCGGTCCGGTAGTATAACGTCAAGCCCTGTCTGCACGATCAGCGATCTTTTTTCGCGCACCTGGTTGAAAGCTGGGGTACTCCCTGTGTTTTCGTCGGGAAAGAGAAAGCACCAATCCACAGCTGGGCGGATTGGTGCTGATCCTTGTGGCGGTTTTCCGCCCTACCTCTTGGTGTACAGTGGGGCGTCCTCCGGGTGCTCCGCCAGCCACCGCTTGACGCCTCCCCAGGACTCGCTAAAGTGTACCCTGGCACAACTGTGGCACTTCCAGGTTGAATCGCTGTCCAGGTAGTAATCGGTGTTGTCTTCTGGAAGGCTTATAAACCAGTGTAGCCCTGGCGATTTATTGCACGACACGCACCGAAAACCAACGGGCGGCCTGGTTGGCGGCCTGGTTGTCGGCCTGGTTGTCGGTGCGTGCGTTTCAGTCGCGCAGGCGTCCACCGCCGGACGATCGCCGGTGTCCTCGGTGCTTGCGTCCTCCGCTGGTGCGGTTGCGGGTGTTAGAAGCAGAACAAGGAACGGGTGCCGCAGTGTTTCGCGATCGATCCGAAACAGACCCAGCCTGAATCCTTCGGCCAACACCCTCTCCCATCTTGACGGGTAAACGGATCGCATTCCAAGGGCTTTAGCCGCGTGCTTTTTGTAGTTTTGCGCGTGTTTCCTGCGCCCGGTTTCTTTCAATAGTTCCGAGTGAACAGCTCGCGCAGCTGCCTCGTATATCGCTGATCTTGCGATCAATGCTTCCAAGCTTTCTGTGTTCGTGTTGCTCATGGTGCTGTCCTCCTGGACGGTTGCGGGCTTGCGCCCTGTGGGGTTTACTACCAATGCCCCGTGCCCTTGCGGGCTACGGGGCTTGGTGCAGCTGCGGGCGTTAGTCCGCAAACCCAGTAAACGCCGCCAGGCCCTTGCGTGCAGCTGCCGCCGCCAGGGCGGCCGCCATGTTGGCCGCCAGGCCGGGGCGCAGCGTGGACAGGTCGGTGACTGTGCGACCGTCGATCGGGTTATGGGCTTCCACCGTGGTGCCCTTGCTGCGCAAGCGCCAGGCCCCCAGGCGGGCCACGATCGTGGTGCTGTCGGCTGCGGCCGCCTTAGACTCCACGAACGCCTTGGAGCGCTTTGTGAAGCGAGCCGCGCAGGTAGTGCCTGTGTGGAACGGATCGCCCACCGCGTTGCCGTCAATGTCCGCGTGGCTGATCGCCACCGTGCAGCGCAGATCGACGCGGCCGCACTTGTCGCACTCGTTCACCTGGTCGGTGGTGCCGTGAATGATAAAGCGCTGGGCCATTATGTCCTCCTTGTTGTGTTCTACAGCGTACCCGATGCGGTAGTATTGCGTCAACAACTTTCTGATCTTTTCTCGCGGTGGTGCCCGTGATCGTCCTTGCTGGTGTCGCGCTGCTGGCTCCCCTGTCCCGCTTCCCCGTTGCGAAGCAGGTGCCCGCCAGGGGTGTGGGCTGGACCCTGGGGGGTGCCAGGTGGCGCGTGCTCCCTGGTTCGTCCTGGTCGTTGCTGGCTGCTTCCGGCTGTCCTTGGTGGCGGCTGGTGCGTCCTTGGTGACTGCGGCCGGGGTGACTGGTGCAACTGTTGCGGCCGGGGTGGCTGCGGCCGGGGTGGCTGCGGCCGGGGTGGCCTCAACCCTCGCAGCTGGTGCAGCTGGTGCAGCTGGTGCAACCGGCGGCAGTTCGATCCGCTTGGCGGAAACCACGCGCTTGGCTGACTTGTTCAAGCCTTTTTCCCAGCGCACCTTTGCAGTGGTTGGTGCCTTGTCGGTGCGGGTTCGGGTTGTGCTGTTCCAGCTGCCGCCGTCGCTGATCAGGGTAGGAACCCAGCCAGCTGCGATCAGGCTTCCGCCAGACTCGATCCCGTGCAGGGTGTAGGTAAGCAAGCGTTGGTAGCCCATTGACCGGGCGCGCTTGGCGGCGGCCGCGTACAGCTTGCTGGTTGCGTTGTAGCGCAGGGGGCTGGAGCCCAGGGTGCAAACCCGCGTCACTTCCAGGGCGGTGCCGTCGTCAAGCACTCGCGAAACTGGGCGGCCGACAGTTGCCACGCCAACCCGCACGGGGCCGTTGTGAACGGCGATCCCGAACTTCCATCCCTGGGGTGCTTGGTGGTGACGGTGGAACCGTGAAACAGTGTTGAACACGTTACCCTGCCAACCCTTTGGGCTGCTTGCCTTGCGGTTGCCGTGCTTGTCGGTGTCATCCTTCACCTGGGTGGGGTCGATCAACTCCAGGCGGCACACCATGTTGGCGTCCATGTCGTCGGTGATCTCCAGCACATCGTGCCCGGTGATCTCGGCAACAACGGCGGTCAGGCTGCGGCCGGTTGCGGCCTCATAGCCAAACGCCTCGATCTCGTCAGCCATGCCCTGGCAGCAGGGGGCCATGGTCACAAATGCGTCCAGCTCCTCCACTCGCACGTCCAGTAGCCAGTGGGTGTTGGTCCAGCTGAAATCAAGATCCTCGCCACAGCAGGGGCAAGTTGTATCGGTGCGGGTGTTGTCGGCTGCGTTGCTCATTCTGTCCTCCGTTCTATGCTTTAGTTATACCCGGTCAGGTAGTAGCACGTCAAGGACTATTTTATCTTTTTCATCCTTGGTGGAGTTTTCACCCACTCCACGGTGGTGGGTCCGGTGTGCAGCTTGTCCCACCAGATCCAGCAGTAGTCGGTTGAATCGGTGCCCCCGCCTGTGAAGCTGGGGCGCTTGGATAAAACCCACACAGCTCCCGCTGGCGCTGCTGTCCTGCCAGGAACCCCATGCGCAGCAACATAGCAACGTGGCGGCCTGTGTTGTCCAGGGCGTGCTGGACGTGCAGCTGCGCGTCCTTGTATGGCGGGTTTCCCACGATCCAATCGTATGGCGGATCGTTCCATTCGTGATCCCTGAAATCGCCGGTCCATGCGTGGTGCTGTGCTTGCTTCACTCCTACCGAATCGGGATCAATGTCCACACCGCAAACAAGCGCCCCGCGCGCTTGTAGCGCACGCACAAAGGCCCCGCCCCCGGCGCTTGGCTCCAGGGCCAGATCTGTGGGTTGAACCGGCAACAGGCCCACCAGGCGGTTGGCCAGTTCGTCCGGTGTATAGTAGGCGTCGTTGGCCCGGCGCTTCCCGCGCGGTTTAGCTACTGCGCCCGACACGGGATCACCACGCTTTCGTTGTTCCGGGTTCGCAGTGTGACGTAGCTTCGGTGTACCTGTACAACCTTGGAACCGTCACCCATTCGCTGGCCCCTGGCGAATGCTGAACAGGGCACCCGCGCGCCGCTGGACATTCGCTGCACCTGCCAGTTGGGCAGCGGCCTGGGTGGAACATAACAGGCGGACGTGGCCGCCAGGATCAAGATCAAAGCGTAGCGCATCGCTGTGCCTCCTGTTGGTTTGGTTTTCATTGTCGGCCCCCGATCATCCGGGCACCCAGGCGCACCAGGTGGGCCTTTAGTACGTTCACCGCAACGCGCGGTTGCAGCTGTGACTGCCGTTCTGTCATCGATCCGCGCTCCAGCACAAAGATCGCCGCTGCTTGCAGTAGGGCGTCCGCCACGACGTGATCGGGCATGGCCTCCTCCGCATCCTGCGCAACCTCCAGGATCAAGCGCGCCAGCTGTTCGCTTGCGCTGGGCAGTGGGCCGGACATGCGGGCCTCCAGTTGATCCAAAACTTCCAAGGCAACGCCCCCGGCGTGGTTCCAGTTGTCACCCTCCTGGGCCTCCAGGCCAGGGCATCCTGCGCGCTGCCAGCGCCGCACAGCGTTCGCCAGTGGGCTGGTGGTGTGCCGCCAACGCAGGCTCCGGGCCGCTTTCAGCAAATCGGTGGTTGTTTCGTGTTGGTCGTTCATTTCGAGCCACCTGGCACAGCCATGATCTCTACCGCGTATGCGGTCATTGGCCTGTTGGGGCACCCGTCAGAACGCAAGGGGCGCACGGCGCTGGCGCGCAGGTATTCCCTGACCGCCTCCCTTTGGTTTCTAAACCTGTACGCCTTGGACTGGTCCTCGGTGGTGAACACTTCACCCACTCCGCCGTGCGCGTCAGGATCAAAACCCGACACGTACAGCCCGCCAGGGTCTGCTCCTGGCTCCGCGACCTGTGTTCCCGTCACGCCCGCGATCCTGATCAGATAATCCGCGCTCATGCCGTCACCTCCGGGGCGGGGTCATACGCTCCAGGCTGGACAGCGATCGGCTTTAGCCCCTTGCTTGTCCGGTGTACCTCGTTCCACTTGTGAAAACAGGACAGGCACAGGGGCTCGCGCTGCCCGTTAGGGTCAGGCTTCCCGGCGCTGTTTAGACGAAGGCTCGGCACCTTGTGCGGGTTGCAGGCTACCGCCTTTCGGCAGGCCGCACAGGCCGCCACAACAAAGTAACAGCCGCTCATTGGCCACCCCCTTGGCGCTCGGCCTCGATCTTGGCGAGTATTCGCGAGCGCTCCAGGTTGTCCAGCTCATCCAACACAGCAAACAGCCGGGGCAACTCCCAGCGCAGCATAACAACACAGCCGGCAACCAGGCACCAGCCAACAACATCGATCCATGGGTTCATTTTTCTGTCCTCCTGTTCGCCAGCATACTACCAGCACGGATACAATGTCAAGGCTTTTTTGTTTCTATCGCCCCGGTTCCACTTCCGGGGGATCTATCAGGTGTACAGATCTTCGGCTGGCGTCCCAGACCCCGGCGCAAACAGACGCAACGGCGGGGGCCAGCGGTGACTTGTCGTGGTGTTCGCTGTTCGGATCAAGGTTGATCACGCCGTACAATTCGATCTCAGGGTATGCCCAGGCCATCGCCAGCAGTGTCTCGCCTGATCCGGCGGGGATGGCCACGCGCTTGGGAAGATCCCCCAACACCCGCGCCAGTCGGTGGCCTAACTCCACAACCATGCAGATCGGCAGGTGTCCGGGGGGTGCGTCGAAATGCTCCGGCCACTGCCTCCGAATCTCGGCAGGGCTCCACCACCGGCCAGGCATTAGTGCCTCGTTTGGGCCAACGCACAGCGGCCGGACTCCCACCCGCTGCAACTCCTTGCCAGCATCACCAGAAGTAAAGCACACCAGCGGCTGCCCTTGCTCCAGGTGTTCAGCGATCAGCGTTGCGCGAAACGCTGCCGATGGCGGCCGGATCAACGGCATCTGCTTGCGCCCAGACTTGATCCATGGGCTGTCGATCTTGTGTTCTTTTTCCATGCTCTATCCCTCCGCAGCTGCGGCTTGGCGCACGGCTTCGCGGATTGTCGCTGTCACGTTGTCGGTTCCGTAGCGCTCCGCCAGGGCGCGGACTTCCAGTTGAAATATCGGCTCGTCGGCCGGGTCAAGGTACAGTTGCACCACCCGCAGCCCGCTGCTTGACATGTCGGTGGGCTGCGTTCCTGGGGGCGGGCCTTCCGGCTCCGGCGCGGCGAGTTGCTCCAACTCCTCGTCGGTGGTCACATAGGCGTCCACCAGGGCCTGCATTTCGTCCTCGTCGAATCCCAAGCCATCTAAATCGAAATCATCGCCGGCCAGCTTTTCCAGTTCAGCCAGGTGCTTGGCCAAAACCTCCTCGTTCCATCCTGCCAACTCACCGCTGCGGTTCAGCACGATCGACAGTCTGCGGGCTTCGTTGTCGTCAACGTCCAGCAGCACGCACTGGGCGTCGCCCCACCCCAGCTCGCGCATGGCAGCCATGCGCCCGTTGCCTGCGATCACCATGCGGGTGGAGCGCTGCACCACCAGGGGCTCCACTTGGCCGTGGGTAGATAGGCTCGCACGGATCGCGGCCATGTTTCGGCTGTCGTGTGTCCTGGGGTTTTCGGGGTCAGTGTTTAGGCTGTCGATCTCGATCTTCTGCATACGCATATCGGGCTCCGTTAGGCCAGCCAGGACAGGGCTGTGGCGGCCACAACGGCCCCCACAGCTGCGCCCAGGGCGGTGGCCAGGGTTAGGGTGGCGAACAGTCGGCGCGGCCATTGTGGCTCCGGCGGCGGGGTCAACATCAACACCAACTCTTGGTGCCCTCCACGCTCACCCACAAAACTGGCCGCAACCTGCCAGCCGGCGGTCAGCAGGCTGGCCAGGGCTGGGTTTTGTATCGCCTGTTCTGGATCGTCCAGGCGCATATTGTGTAGGGTTGGTTTCATGCCGTACTCCTGTTTGTTCGTCGTTGCCTGGTAGACGCCCGCAGCGACTTGCCGATCACAGCTGCGCGCACGACGCCCTCCATTCTGAAAAATATCACGCGCTCGTTGGGCTTTCGCTCCCGGTGGCGCGCGGACATTCGTTTGCATTCGTATGCCTCCTGCCGATCCATCGATCCGAACGGCAGGGCGGTGATCTTTGTTCCTGGCTTTAGCGTCAGCATTTCCCTGGTGTCTCCGTTCATGTAGAATTTCAACTCGCTGATCACCTCGTAAATCATGCGATCACCCCGCTATCCGTGGTTGCGGCGATCGCGATCGCTCGCTCGATCACGCTTGGCGACAGCTCCCACTGCCCACCCGTCGCAGCCAACAGGCCCTCGCTGTACAGCTCCCCGATGGCCTCTACTACGTGGTGCCAACTCGGCAGCAAGCACACCGCTCCGCTGCGTTCGTGGTAGTCTTTCACCACCATAACCATGGAAACCCCCGCAGGCGGCCTAACGTCCAGCACGTTGTCCACGGCGTCAAGCGCAACCGACACCAGCAGGGGGCCGCCTTCCAGGGTGTCAACTGTGATCCCGTCGTGGTCTGCATCCAATACGATCCCCGCCAGTCTGTCCTCGCCATCCGGCACGACCACCAGACACCCAATAAGGGGGTGGGGGGCTTTTTCTGGCGTGTCGTCAGGATCGCCAACAATGCCCGCCAGGCCATCGCCCTGGGGTTGTCCTTCCTTGTGCTCTGGAAACTGCCCCAGGCCCAACTCCCGGCTGTCCATTGACACCAACAGCACCTCGTCCAGCTCGTAAGCCAGGGCCGCCGCAGCCTTTGGCAGTAGGCCGTGCACCCGCAGGCGGATCACCATTACAGCCTGTTCCGCCGCCACTGTTGTGGTGCAATTGCGCACCTCCGCGTGGCCGGTCGCCAGCAACTCGCGATCGCGGTTGAACGCAACGTGCAGCAGATCAAACCCGCCCGAAACCTTGACCGTTCCGCGCCCGCCCTCTTGTCCAGAACACCACACAGCAACCGTTCCCGGCAGGTATGGCTCCACGCTTTCCGCGTCTGTTTCGTCGTGTATATCAAAGGCAACGTCAAGATCCCACGAAATCGATCCACCGTCACGCCGCGCAGTAACGCGGCACAGCCGGCCCTCGGCCATTGTTGGCAAGTTATGTAGCTGGATCACCGTCGCACCTCCTGGTGTCAACAGGTAGGCCGTCACCACCAAAAACGCACACGGTAACCGGCTATGCTGGCACCATGTTGCGCACGCTGCTGGCGCTGTATGCCCGCCCGTTGCGGTTGACGTGGCCAGCCGTGGCCAGCTTGGCGGCAACCGCGCGATAACTTCCGCCAGCTGCGCGCAACTCGGTGGCCAGGGTGATCGCCTCCTGTTCTGCTGCATTCGCCACAAGCTTGCCGCCAGATCCAACGGTGTAACCCTTGCGAGCGTGGCCGCCGGTGTACTCCCCGTTGGCGGCCTTGTGTTGCAGGGCTGCGCTGGTGCGCTCCCCGATGGCCTCGCGCTCCCACTGGCTAACGGCTCCCAGGACGTTTAGAACCAGGCGACCGGCTGCGCTGCGGGTATCGATCTGCTCACCAACAGACAGCAAGGCGGGGCCGGTGGTGCTTGCAAAGTAGCGTTCAACCAGGCGGCCCAGGTCAACAACGGATCGGGTTAGTCGGTCCAGCTTGACCACCAACAGGGCGTCGGCCGCGCCGGACTCCAGCATGGCCAGGGCGCGTTGTAGTCCGGGTCGTTCCAATGTCTTGGCGCTTTCGCCGGCGTCCACAATCACGTCCACCAGATCCAGATCGTACAGTGAAGCGTAGGCGCGGATCTTTGCTTGCTGCGCATCCAGTGACACGCCGCGCTCGGCTTGCTTGTCGGTGCTTACTCTCACATAGGCTACGGTGCGGGTTGTTGTGGTGTTCATTCTGTCCTCCTTGGTTCGTTTAGAACGATACCCGATAATGTAGTAGTGCGCAAGCGGAAATCCTTGGCCCGTTGTTTTTTTCGCCCACAGTTACCGGAACATTCTGGTGGTGTTGTATTTTCGCTCGGCGGCTATCGCTTCGATCTCCCACGGCCGATCCTTCCATTTCGGCTCTGACTCCTTTGGGAAACACAGGGCCGCACCAACATGGCCCGCCGGCCGCCAGTATGTTGCCCATCCGTGCGTTTTGGTTTTTCGCCAAGCCAGCCGCCCCGTTGCCCACTGCACAACGTGTTGTAGCTCGTGTGTGATCGTGTTCCACTGCTGCCTGGCCGGCGCTGTGCTCAGTATTACTACCGTGTAGTGTTTGGATTTAGATGTTTTACTTTTCGATAAATCCCTGGGGTGACTCTCACCAAGTATGTTGTTTCCGCCAGATCCTATTTTCTTGCGCAGCTTGATCGTGATCCGCAAAGTGTTGGATAGCCGCGCACTACACATTCTGGCCAAAATAGCGCGCACATGTTTTTCAATCGCTGCATGGTGGTGTGGGCTCCCTCCTCGCTCTTGAACATTGACGATAAGCCGTCTGTTTATTCCTTTGGCCATGGGTTCCTCCTACTTGGAAATGCTGATCAGTGTTTGGCGGCTATTCTGCGCGACAGGGCGCGCAGCTGCCCCGCTTGCCAGGATGGCGAAAATCAGGGTTATAGCGGCGATCTTGTTCATGTTGCTGTCCTTCCTACTCTATGATTATACGCGCTGGCGTAGTAGGGTGCAACAACTATCTGATCTTTTTTTCGGCTACTGTGGGTTTAGTGGAAACCCGCCGGTGCCTCCGGCAGCGCCTTGCGGCGTTTGGCTCCACTCGTCCGCGTACACACACGCCTCCGGATCATAATAAAGCGTCACCCTTGATCCTTGCAGGCCGAATTCGGATCGGCACTTGTCCACATGGATCGCAGCTGCGGGGTGCTGTACCGCGCGCCCTGGCAACAGCCGCTCTAACACCAGCCCCATGTGCGCGTCCTGCCTGATCGCGCTCGCGCCCTTCAGATCCCCAAGTTTGACGCGCCGCTGTTGCGCGATCGGCTGGTTGTTTGGATGGCAAATCATCACAATCGTGATCCCCAACTGGATCGCCAGCGTGGCGTATTCACGTACCACTTTTTCGATCGCCCGCCGTTCGTCCTCCGCGCCATCCACCAGGAATCCAAGGTGGTCAATCAGTAGCCAGCGCACGTCGCGCCTTCGCACCGCGTAGCTGATCACCTCGCGCAGATCGTCGCTGGACAGGTGCCCATAGTGATCAAGCAGGAATAACGGCAACTCCCCCAGCCGGCGCATGGCGTTGGCGCGTTCGCCCATGTCCACCATGGTGAAATCGGTTCCAACCTCCGCGCGCAACAGCTTCTGCACCGTCCCAACTGGCCGCTGCTCAAAGCTTGTAAGCATCACCGGCACGCCGTGCCGCGCTTGCTCCAGCCCCAGCCATGTCGCAAAGCTTGTTTTTCCCGCTGCGGTGTCTCCGGTAACGACCACCAAACCAGGCCGCCACCCTCCCACCGCTTCGTCCAGTTTTGCGCTGCCCGTCGTTAGTCCGCGCAACTCGTCCGGCCGGCTGATCAGCTGCTCCAGCTCCTCCGTGAAGCTTGTAACCCTTACCAGGCTGGCGCTGATTAGCGGCTGGGCTGCGTCCATGGCAGCCCTGATCTGCTCCTCGGTGATCCCTTTCGTCAGGCAGTCGGCCGCATCCAACTCCGGCAGCTTTGCGCGACTGCAACGATCGCGCCCAAGCTTGTCCGCGACCCCCTTGGCCCCCTTGTCTCCGGCGTCGTCGCTATCATAGGCCAACAGAAAGTGTTTGTAGGGCTCCAGAATGTCCAGCCACTCGTCCGCCCAGGCTCCAGCTCCAGCTGTACCGCTCACCACGTTGCGTTTGAACCCAAGCGCCCACAGGGCCACCACATCCAATTCGCCCTCCGCTATGATCACCTCCCCGCCGGTGTCCCTGTCCAACTGGTGTATTCCGTAAAGCGTTGTAGGCCGTCCAGGGCTCCGCAGGTAGACCTTGCGCACCTGCCCATCCTTGCACCTCCTGCACCCCTGCGCATCGCACAACAAGCACGGCCCAGGAACGGAACGGAACCGGATGTTTACCGGCTTGGTGTTTTCGTCCACAACCGGGATCGTCACGTATTGGCCCACGATCTTGTCGCCTCGTTTGATTATGTGAGCCCCGATCCGCCAGTGTCGCAGGGCGTCGTCTGGAAATCCCCGCCCGTGCAGGTACTCAAGCACCCCGGCCCCGTCCGGCGTCCACAGATCCGCCTCGCATTCCCCCACCAGCTCGTTGCTCCAGGCGAACGCACCGCCCCCCTGTGGTATCGGTTGTTCGTGTATCGCGGTTGGAACGGCTCGCTTGACCGCCCACTGGTTTGGCCGCGTTGACTGCTTGCCACTTCCGCCCGCATAGGGCGTACAAAAACCCAACTCGGCCAGCTGACCGCGCAGCTTTCGCTGCGTTTCTGTGTCCAGGTCGCGCAGTTTCGACTGGTGCAACACCAGGGCCGCCAGCTCCGGGCCATCGCCAGTTGCCTCGCACGACCAGCACCGCCAGCCCTGACCGTCAGGCCGCAGTCCAACCGGACCCCGGCTATCGCTTCCGCTGCGGCGGTCTGTCCCACAGGCCGGGCAGGGCTTGATCGCATTCCCTCGCGCTGTTTGCAACCCAAGGGCCGTCGCAACAGCCACTACCGGGGCCTGTTTTGCCTCATCGATCCACCCCACAATCACCTCCACCGGACAGAATGTACAGGTTGTTCCCGTCGTTGCTTCGCTCAGTCAACACAACGTCATGGCCGGCCCCTCGTATCTCGGACAATCTGCCGGTGTACTTCAGCGCGATCGCCGCCAACTCGCTCGTGCGCACACCCCTGTCTCCTCGTTCGACCAGCAGCGCCAAGATCTTCCGGCACTGGTCGGACAGTCGCTGCGGTCGCGGGTCTGGGCTGCTTGCCGTTCCCCTTGGCCCCTTTCGCCTATAAGCGGCCAACGGCCCCAGGTCGGTGCCATCCTCGGCCCTGGCCCCTGTTGTGTCCATCCACAGCGCCACAGCTTGCAGGCGGGCCTGCAACT
>JYMV01040223.1_pt1 | contig 14499 bp, 12 predicted proteins | sample 338911 | NCBI WGS metagenome assembly JYMV01 (sample SAMN03354496, study PRJNA234377) | hydrothermal vent metagenome | biome: Deep sea; feature: Hydrothermal plumes at the Eastern Lau Spreading Center, Western Pacific Ocean; material: Seawater | place: Tonga | collected 2009 | depth 2000 m m
TAGCTGCTCAATTTGCTACTATCGATCAGCAAGAACAAGCTACTAACTTTGCTAATAAGTCTGCTGCATTAGGTGCTCAAGGTACTGGTGCCCAGTCATTAGCTGGTATTGGTGCAGGTATTCAGCAGATGGACCAGAACAAAGCAGATGCTCCTTACAAAGGACTATCACAGTTATCTAGTATCTTTCATGGAGTTATGCCTAAGCAGACTTCTACTGAACAATCAGGGAAATAGATTATGACAATTCATAATAGTTATTGGAACGATATGACAGGTTGGGTAGATCAAAATATGGGCATGGATCCTGCTTTAAAAAAGTATTGGGCAGAAGAAATGGGCATGGCACCATGGTTAAAAAATGAATTAAAAAGTATATGGCCAGGTGAACAAGTATTACCAGGTGGTAACCCAGGTTACTGGGGTGGTGGTGCACCACTACCAGGTGGTAGAATAGGTGAATTTGTTCCAGATACTAGAGAGGGTAGTGGTGTCTCTACTAGGGTACCACCTAATGACTCTCCTTATTGGGATGAGGCAACTATAACATATTCAAATCAATATCCCCCTAGTACTCAAGATAGTAAATCAAATGTTAATTTCAATGATTCATGGTGGGGACCTGGTGGTTTCTTTAATAATTTAGGAGAATAATTATGCCCATACCTTTACTTACAGGTTTATTAGGTAATCAATTGTTAGGAAATCCAATAGGTAATCTTTTAGGTGGTGTTCTTAGTGGTAATAAGCCAACTAATACCACCCCTAATCCTAATAGTTCTAATTTTTTTATGCAACAATATAAGTCAGCTCCTCCAGGTATGAAAGGAGATTGGGGATCTTACATTCCCGATGGTAGTACTACTCCTAAGGCTCTAACTAACGACCAATACTGGGACAAGAACATGGGCATATACGGCCCTCCTGGTACTCCTACTGGCCCTTTAGGTGCTATTAGTAACTTCGGTAAAGGTATGGATGCTGCAGGAAGACAGGCCAGCCAGAATTGGGATGATGGTAAATACGCTCAGTCTATTATTGCAGGTAATCCTTACGGCAGATTAATAGGAGGTGTAGGGGCAGCTCTTGATACGCCTGCACACGAATCTAATTATATTTCTAAATTTGATCCATATAGGGCTCAGAGTCAATTCTTAGACCCTTACGCTAAAGAAGAATTCGAAAGATCTGGTTTAAATATAGGGGCAGCTCAGAGGGCTAATTGGGGTAATCCTTCTATACCTTCATCAGCAAATAATCCAAAAGGAGTTATGGGAGATAGTTTATTTAGATCAGGTGGACTCCAATATCGTAGTCCTACTGGCAACTGGAGCCCTGTAAAAAATGGCATTGATAGAAGTGTAGATGATCCTAATTGGCAATCTAAGGAGAATACAAATGCAGCAATAGCTGCTCTTCGTGGGCAAGGGTTTGGAAATCCAGAATATCGTACGCCTGAACAACGGATGGTAACTGCTCAGAATGATACTTATGCTAAAGCTAACCCAGGCCCAAGTACAGTACATAAAGGAGACACAGATGACTTCGGTACTCCTGTGAGCCCTTATACTATTACTGATCCTTTTGATAGGATAGACGCTATAGACGCACAAAATAACACATACGGAACTCCAATATCTACTAATTTTAGTCCTAATCCAGCCCCTATTAGTACTGGTAATCCTAATGATTTAGTTGGGATTAATTATGGTACTTTAAATTCCATACAAACAAGTAGGTTAGGGGATATACTTTCAAGTCCTATCGGTGAAATTAATGGAACGCAAGTTGCATCTAATACTTCTGGGTGGGGGGGTATCTCTGATATAGATTCAGGAGGCTCTTCTAGTTTTGGAGTAAACTCTGACGGTGGCTGGGATGGCAGTGCTAGTGGTGATGGCTGGGGTGACTGGGGCAGTGATGCTGCTTCTGATACGGGTTCTGATACTTGGGATTCTAGTTCATCTGGATTTAGTTGGTAATATAGGAAAATAATATGAGTGGATTTTTTGGAGGCCCTTCGATGGCCAATATGATGAATGACCCTAGGTATAAGAAACAGATTGCTGATGCTTTTAATCCTGCTATCAGCACTATGAATGTTTCTCCTACAGGTGGTACAGGTGTTCCTGGACAGAAGAAAGAAACATTAGCTATTAAAGCTGGAGATGCTAATATATCTCAAAACAATACAGGTAAACAAGTTGCAGGAGCGGCATTAAGTGCTGCAGGTGTTCCAGGCTCTGGACTTATAGCTGGTCTTTTATTCCCACCACCTATAAAGCATAATGTAAAACCTGGAGAGCTAAACCCTAATGCTATGGAAATGGCTAATAAACCTTGGATGAAACAAGGTATGAATTCAATATGGGGGCCTTCTAGGTCTTACGCAATTACTTAAAGGAGAAATAATATGGCAGGACAAAAAGGAAATCCATGGGGACCAGCGATGTCTATGATTCAGATGGGACCATTGTCTCCAGGAAATATTAGAGCTCCTGGTGCAATTAGACTACCTACAGACGATGCTCTGTGGGCTACAGGTGCTATGGCACTAGCAGGTAAGGCTTATGATGGTCTTAATCTAAAGAATATCGTTGATAAAAGTATTTCTACTGCCCTACCTGGTGGTAAGGCTGGTTACTTTGAAGATTGGGGAATGCCTAATAAAGTAAGGGGTAATTACTGGGGTGAGGGTGATTCTTCTACTACAGGCGCTAGTGACATGGATATACAAGATCAGAAGGCAAAAGGTTATAGAATTATAAAAGATATGATCGATGGTGGTGCCCCACAAGACGTGATAGATGAAGCGAAGAAGAGGCTTAATTTGACTAAAGCCCCTGTAGCAGAGGGACCTACATATGCTAACTTAGGTAGCCCTCAAGCAGCTAATATAGCTTTAGCTAGTGCAGTCCCTGCTAAGAAACAGTTTATGCTTAAGAAGCTTGCTACTACTACTAGTAGAGAAGAGAAAGAAGCTATTGAGCAATGGCTAAGAATGAACGCATAGGAGGAAATTATGCCACATTACCCAAGACACTTACAAGACAGAGACCCTAGGGAAGAAGTCTTAGATCCCAAAAGTCCAAAGAAGAAAGTTATCGTTGAGAACCAAGACGGTAGTAAGATTACTTATGAAGGTAATACTCCTAAAGATAAAGAGAATCAGAATGAAAAGTTACTTAAGAAGTTTGATGCTGAGTTTCAGAAAGAAGTAGACAATGCAAATACCTTTGATAACAATTTAACTGATAACGAGCAATTACAAGTACTTAACGAACAGAAATATATTAATCAACAGCAGTTAGATCAAGCTAATTCTAATATCAGTGATTATGATGCCTCCGTTAAAGCTATGAGTGATGCTCAAGCACAACAGGAAGCGCATAATGCTACTGGTGCAGGTAATACTATATTTGGTCCTTCTATTGTCACACCTCCTGTATCTATGATGAATGTTAGGCAGGGGAATAGGAACACCACGCCATCTACTGGTAAAACTGTAGAGATGTTTGGCAGAACTTGGCACTTAAATGAAGAAGGATTAATTAGAGATTCTAATGATACTTTCGCTTTAGGTTTAGAACCTGGTCAGATTAACCAGATAAAAGATGCTTTAACTTTCGTAGATTTATCAAGTGGTGGTGAAGTCCCTTATACAGGAACTCCTGGTACTATAGCAGGCCAAAGCCAATTAGAGATGATGAACGATCCTGATGGTTTCTTACAAAGACAAATGCGGAAGAGATCTACTACAGGTACTACTCAGCAGTTCGGTACTAAAGAAGTAATTAACCCTAATTTAGCTAGAGGAACTAAAACATACTCAGGCGTGAATGATAGGAGAATAGTTAGCAGTGCTAATGAAGAATCTATCCCTCACTTCGTAGAAGGTGTTGATTATAACGTACCAGTAGATCCAGCATTCGGTGACATTCAAGAGAGTGTTTCTTTATATCAGCAAGCTAAGGCTTGGTTTGATAGTGGCGATGACAGTGATATACAAAATGCTGAAGCACTTACTTCTGATGAGATACTACAACAGAATGTCAGAAAGAAATTTGGTGATGAGATGTTCAGAGCTCTATTTCAATTGGCTGCTGTTAAACTAGCAGGTGGTAGTATCAAAGATGGTTTAGCTGGTTATGCTAGAGAGCAAGAGCAAGAACGAGAAGAGTATGAGGAGTTAGCTAATAGAGAACAAGACATGCTTAAGACTTTACTTGCTAATGCTGAGCATATTCCTCTTAATTCTTTCATGGCTTCATTAAATGGTCTTCAGACTATAGATGCTGGTGAAATAGATATCTACAAGAAGGCTTACAGAGGTAAGCAGACAGGTATTCAAAATGCTGCTGCTGCAGAGAGAGCTAAGCAGAAGTTAGGTCGTAAAGATAAAGTAAGAGATAAGCTTACAGGCTTCATGAGACAACTTCCTGATAAGGATGCTGCCGTAAGGTTAGAAGGAGAGCTTAACCCTACTCTTGACTACTTAGCTACTAGATTAAACATTGATTGGAATGAAGATGGTGTATGGTCAGCTCTAAGTAGGGGTGTCGTAGATGCTCAGAAAGAAATAAAGAACATTAAACAAGATAACGATGACACTTGGTTTGATTGGAATGACAAAGATGTTAAGGTAAATTTATTAGGTAATGTACTTAATCAATTTGTTGTTATGTCTTCTGAAGGTGCTTTAAGTAAGAATGATGCTTCTATGAAAGGTGCTAATGAGGAAGACCATGCATTCATAGTGGATTGGATGTTCAAACAACCTAAGGGTAAGAGAGCATCTGCTATTAGTAAGAAGAAATCAGAGTGGAGACAAGCTGTAAAGAGTAAACCTCAATACAAGAATAACTTCCCTGCGTGGTTAATGAAAAATCAAAACGCACTAGATATAGCTGAGGAAGCTCAAGCTAACGCTAAACAATAAATCAAAGGAGCATTTATGGCTACTAAAGAATGGGCTATTAAACAATACGGTAAAGTAAAGTTAAATGGTCGCGATCATTACTTAGAAGACGGTGATACTTGGTTAGATGTAGAGACTAATAAGCCATTTCGTGGTAAAGGTTTTGACACTTCTGAAGTATATCATGAGGGTACTGAGGAAGACCCTTTTAAAGCTCCTCAAACATTTGAAGGTTATGCTCAGACACAGATAGTAGCTGATTTAATGAATGAGAAAGGATTTAATAAGCAAGAAGAAGATGGTACTGGGTACTATGGAAGAACGCTAGGTGTTGTTTCAAATCCTGAGACAGAAGTAGAGATGGCTAATAAGATGTATACCGAAGGTTTGGTTGCTCCTACTCCATTCACTTCTAGTGAAGACCTAGATTCTTTATATAGTGGTATGGCTACTCGCTCTGTTCTAGGTGAAGAGGCCGAGCAAGGATACTACGGTGATAAGAGAGAAGTTCTTGATGCTATTAGATCCACGAACTTAGACTACTACGGTAACAAAACAACAGCACTTAATGAGAAAGAGTTTGCTAATGCTCCTTGGATGTACAATGATGTTATGTATAGGGACTTTGCTAATCGTACTATCGATAATAAAGCACGTAGTCCTTTCGCCTCTGGATTTAGTTCTGGTATAGACTCAATGCAAGAAGGTTTCTGGGGTGTCGTTGAGATGACTGGAAACAGATTTGGATCTGAGTGGTTAGAAGATGTAGGCACAGAAGGTGTTGGTAGAAATCAAATATCAATGGAGAATCAGCCTACTTGGATTAACGATGTAGCTAATGTAAATTCACTATCCGACTTTAGTGATTGGGCTGCTGGTGCTTTAGGTGGCTCACTTCCTTACTTCATGTTAATAGCTGCAGGTTTTATTCCTGGTATGACATTACCTGTAGGTGCTTCAATGGCTCTTACTTATGGCGGTCAGACTTGGAATGAAATGGGCGGTTCTAATGATAAGAAGTCTGCTACTATAGCATTAGCTACTGGTGTTGCCATGTCTATCTTCGAAAGATTAGGTGGTAAAGCAGTACTTAAAGGTTTAGAGCCTACTGATTTATTAGATGAGAAAGGTATTGCCAAAGCTATAGACCGCTTGACTGCTCCTAGGAGAGATCCTAAGACTGGTAAGATGCTTAAGCAGAAGCTAACTAGAAAAGAAGCTAATAAATTAATAGCTGAATCTAAAGAGATTGAGTTAAAAGGAATCTTAAAACAGTTTGGTGAGAATAAAGCTATATGGAACTCTTACCTTAAGAATGTAGGTAAGGGCGTTGGTAAGGGTTTCTTAGGAGAGTCTGCAACAGAAGCACTCCAAGAAGGTACTCAGTACTCTGGTGCTTACTTAGGTTCTGAAGAAGGAAAAGGTGAGTGGGATACTGACAAGCTACAAAGTAGATTAACTAATGCTGCATTAGCAGGTGGTCTATTAGGTGGTGGTATCGGTGGTGGTACACAAGCTCTAATGCATTCTAGCCCTGTACACACAGGTGTTAGGCAAGCTGCTTGGGAGAGAATGGTAGCTGAAGACTTTGATGAAAGCAAACCATTAGATATGCATGAGATCCTTGATACAGCTGGTGAAGCTCATGTCGAGAAAGGTGTAACGACAGCAGTAGGAGAAGATGGAAAGCCTACTATACAATATACTTCTAATGCTGAATCAAATGAAGAGCACGTTTCAAAACTAAGAGGTAAACATGATGATAATAAGGCTAAGAAATCTACTATAGGTAGAACTGGCGAGATCATTACTGCCTTTGAATGGATATCTTCTAGATACAATGTAGTTAAATCTAAGCTAGGTGATGCGTTTGAATCTTCTGAGACCTTGATGGCTGAGTTTGATTTCTCAGGCTTCATTGATAATCGTGTTGCTCATGGTTTAAAGCTTCCTCAATTAAAAAGGAAGTTAGAAGGCATACAACACGCTGGTCTACACAATACTACTCAAGGCTTAGCTCGCAGATTAGGATTAAATAATAGTCCTAAATCTAGATCGGAAGCATATGACTTACTTCGTAAGTATCTGAAACAGAAACAAGCAGGTAAGGTAGATAAAGATTTATTAGAGAATGAAGTTGCTTTTGAGAATGCTCTTAAGGGTATACTAGCTATTGAGTCTCAAGTATTTGATTGGACTCGTAGAGCAGAAGGAGATCGTTCTTCTTACAACCCGTTAGATTACCATACACTTACTGAGAAACACTTATCAATTAAGAAAGTAGTCGAAGAGAAATCTAAATTCATAGACATACTTATGAATGACTATAAGTACTCTAGAAAGGAAGCCGAAGAAGAGTTCAATGATCTTGAAAGAACTCCTGAGGGATACGATCATAAGAGTTATGCTCAGACAGAGTTCTTAACTAGAAAGCCTACCTTACTGAAGAACACAATGGACTACAGTAATGGTGTATGGGAAAGCTTCTGGGAGCCTAATAGCTATGAAGAAGTAAAAGTTAGGGCTACTGAGGTAGCTAACTATGTAGCTGATACTACTTCAATGGGCTTTGGTGGTGAGAAACTTAACTCTAAGATTATTCAGATAGAAAAGGAGTTGACAGAAGCTCGTGGTAAAGAATTTGCTGATGAGCATATGCCTCTTATTGCTTCTTCTATCTACGACCAGTACAAGGCACACAGGGGTGAGTTCCATAAGATAGAGAGTGATAAGGCTAGAACAGCTGCTTCTAATGCAGGTGCTTTAATGTCATTAGCTTATATGGCTCAAGCTGTGTTTGCTTCTTTACCAGAATTAGGGTTAGCTTTCTTACAAGCAGATAGACAACAAGTTCTAAGTTCTATTAGTAAGATGACTAAAGTATCTGGACAGGCTATTGCTAAGCAAATGAATAGAGTAGCTGACACTGACTTAACTCACGATGAGTATGAGAAAGGATTAAACGTACTAAGACGTAGAGGTATGCTCACTCATGAGTATGCTTCTGGTCATGTTGTAGACGCTGAGTATGATACTAATGGTAGAAAGAATTGGATGCAACAAACTATGATGCCTGCTTTCTACAAGCTAACAGGTCTTACTAGTTTCACTAGCGCTATGCGTATCATTAGAGATGGTATTGGTAGTGACTTTGTAGCAGTACAACTAGCTACTCTTTATGATGTAATAGATAAGAGAATAGAGAATCCTGGTTACGAAATGAATAACAAGGAAGCAAGAGCTTTTACTAAGATGAAGGAGTTAGGTGTAGATCCTCTTGATATAGCTCAAAGGTTTAGAGATATAAAAGAGAATTGGAAAGCAAATAAGTTAATGGCTAATGAAATCTTGTTAGCCCATGCTAAGAATGGTAATCTTACTGAAGAGCAAGTAGCTCAGCAACAAAGAACAGCTGGCTTAGAATTAGAAGATTTCATATTCAATAATACTCATCCTGAAGTACAGAGGATGGCTAACGATCTTGATTTAGCTCGTTCTAATTTTGTTGATGCAGCACTAGTTAACCCTGACCCAGGTAAGAGACCTTTATTCTACAGCGATGGTAGATATAGACTCTTAACTTTGTTCCAAGGTTATTTATCTGTATTCTCAGCTACTATTATTAAACCTATCCTAAAGGATATGGCTGGTAATGGTAGTCCAAAGGATCAGATGAATGCTGCTGCTGTAGCTCTAACTACTATCGGCTTAGGTTTCTTAGGACAAGCTATTAAAGATGAGATTAAGTATGGTGATAGCCCTAGTTGGTTATCTGATACTGAATACTTACAACGAGGTGTAATGGCATCTGGTCTAATGGGACAAACAGAGCGTATATTTAATCTGTTCTTTCCAATATACCATTCTGAAGAAGATACTCTAGCTGATAAAGCATGGGGTGAGGTAGGACCGTTAACAGGTACTATTGATTCAATCCAAAAAGGAATACATTGGACAACTGAAGGTGAAACTGAGAGAGCTCTTAACAAGTTCCTTAAGGTATCTCCTATTGGTTCATTCACTCAACAAAGAAAATGGGTAGCTGAAGCTATCGCAGGAGAAGATTAAATGGCAGTACAAGTAAACTTAGGTAATCGTGGTGCAGGTAAAACTGTTGACCCAAACCAACTAGCAGACCAGCAAAGGTCTATATATGAAGCTAATGAAGCTAGAAGAAACGTAGATAATACAGCTTATATAGGTGGTGACGCTCTATCTATGGCTGAGGCTGTTAGACAAGCTGCTCCTAGTGTACCTGTTACTCAAGGTAGAATGGGTACTACTACAGATGGTGTTGTTAATCTAGGTGAGGGTTCAGATCTTACTAATCAAGTGCTAGGGGCTGTAAATCCTGACCTACTTAATTTAGATCCTTCAGTAGTAAAAGCTATGGAAGATGTAGGCCTTATCTCTCCTAAGGGTGGTATCACTTATGACCCTGAGGTTGAACAGAGAGGACAGATAGCTGCATTTACTAATAGAACTCCTGAAGATTTAATAGAATCAGGGATTATGCCTGTAGGTGCAGGTGCTCTTCAACAAAGAAATATGGATGGTTCTTACCAAGCTATTCCTAAACCAGAAGCTGTTAATCAAATAGATTGGTTACAAAAGAATGCTCAAGAGTTAAACAGTACTCTAATGAATGCTTCTATTGATAAGAATACTGGTACTCTTACTGAGTTAGGACAGATCATTTCTAATGAGTTAGGACGTGGTGCAGTAGCTAGGCCTGAAGTAGGTATGAATGCCTTATTAGGTTACTACAGAGCTATGGAGGAAGCTTCTTACGCTGATTATTCTCAAGAAGAAAAGCAAGGGCATGCTGACTTTAGAAAAGAAACAGATGAGGTTCATCCTGATCTATGGGAAACTAGAAAGGGTAAACCTGCTATGACTCCTCAAAGGAATGTCTTAGAGCAAGAAGTAGGTAGACATATCGAAGAAGTATCTGGTATTAAATTCAGTTCTAGAGAGAAGAGAGATATCGTAGGACAGTCTGTTGTCAGAGCTATGCAGCAGATGGGTCCAGAAGCTTCTTTATTTTTAGATGAAACCACTTATGCTGGGCCTTCTGGTACTAGTATGATGCCTACTCCTGGTATGTATCCAGTCAAAGGTATGGACATTGATACTATTCTTAGAAGAAATCGTTTAGGTTTAACTAAAGGTATCAGAGACTTACTACAACCTAACCATAGGAATAATGTAAGGGTTACTCCTTTAAATAAGAAGAGAGACCCTAACTCTCAGTTATCAGGTAAGAAACAATCTGGAGTATCTCCATTTAGAACTGAAGCTAGTAATATCATAGAAGAAATGCCTATGATGCTGGATCAACAGTTCTTAAATATCTTCAGAGTTACTTGGAGTGATCCTGCTTGGGTAGAGTTTTGGGAAGGACACGCTGCTAAACATAAGCAAGAACATCTTAATATTGTCTTACAACAAGACGCTCATATTAAGAAGAACTCTCCTGATGGTAAGACTTACTATACTGATTTAGTTCAGAGGGATTCTGGTCGTAAAGGTGATAAGAACCTTTTAATGGCAGACATTAAGCTTGCTAGGTTTGCTTCCATAGCTAGACACGAGTCTACTACTATTAACCTTAAAAAGGATGAATACACTTCTGAAGAGAAAGATTTAATCTCTGCTATGATGGCTAACTTAGGTGCTGATGACCTTGTATTCGGACCTACTCTTGCTCAATTTGAAGAGCAGTTTAAAGACCCTTCTTCTGAAGCTAGAAAGGTAGCTAGTATGGTTAGTGCTCTGGCTAAAGACGGTCAGATGCCTGAAGGACTTACGCCTGAAAGATTAAGACCTTTCATGCATGAGTCTGGAGATTCTGTCCAAGCCCTAAGAGCTATTGATGCTTACATGAAGGCTAAAGAAGGTAAACAGAAAAAGTTTATGACTAAGTTTGTCGGAGAGGTAGATGCTTCTCAATCAGGACAGACCATTCAATCTATGCAGATTGGTAATGTAGATGCCTTCTTAAGAGGCGGTGGACATTCTCCTGTGTTTATGGAGAGGATGAGTCAAGACCTTAAACTAGAGTTACCTAAGTTATACACGGATACTACTAAACTAGCGCATAGTAAATTTACTGGAATAATACTAGAAGATATAGAGTTAGGTGAGTTCGCATCATTATTATTTGGTGATATGAATAACTTATTTAATAAAGATTTTGCTAAGACAGGTATTCAAGGTGCTAGTTATGGTCAAGGAAAGCCTGGTGCTATGAAGGCTATCAGAACTAAGATGACTGAATGGGTTGAAGGTGGTTCCTCGCAAGAGATAGTAGCTAAAGCTGCAGCCATTAATGCTTTTCTAGGTGGTGATGTTGTAGAAGTAGTTCATCCTAAGGGTGGACAAGGTCGTCAAGCAGTCTTAGGAAACTCTGGTGGTGTTAAGGTAGTATTTAAAGGTGCAGCCCTAGAACATATGGATAAGATAGCTGTTATCTTTAGAAACGCTATGTATGATTCAGACCCACTTATTCTAAAGTACTCTTCTCGGATGAGAAAGATGTTTAAGGTTTATGCTAAGCTTTCTGCTTTCTCTGAAGCTAATGGTCAAGACTTTGGTAGCCCTGAGATGTTCTATATGGAGCCTATGGATCTCAACAACCCTTACAAAGGTAAGTGGGGCGTAGGTATGAAGACGGATATGATAGATAAACATATTCCTACCGAGTACACTTCTATACCTTTCTTAGGATCAGATGAGCACGGTAATACTAGTGTTGACTGGGATGAAGGTGATATTCATTATCAGAAAGGAAAACCACAACATGACTTAGCAGGTGAGTTAGATGCTTTAGACTTCAATACAGATACTAGGTCTAAGGGTGTAACTCGTTTCCCTGTAATTAGTATTCATGGTCTAGATGACTTGGCAATCTCTATAGCTGTTGTTCAGATGAAGAAGAATCATCCTGAAACCTTTACTTACTTTATGTCGGTATGGGATGCAGGTAGATTACCTCCTCTATTGAGAAGACAGTTTGCTCAAGAGTACAATAAGGCTTTGAAAGAAGTAGTTAAGAATAATAGATTCTTTGAAAATCTAGCTATCTCTTTCGAGAACTTTATTGGTGAAGGTAAGCTACCTAAAGACTTAGAAGCTAAACTTAACGCTAATCCTGATACTCAAGACGAGCTTAGAAAACTAAGGAAAGATACTCAGAGTATAGTCAACATGGCTAAAGGCTTTAGAAAGAAGAAGCTTGGTACCTTTGATAAGGGTAGAGATGAGAGTTATAAGTCTCCTAATGTTGGTAGAAAAGGAGCTGCAGGTACTACTCTAATAGATGAATACATGGATGACTATGGCTTCACTAATATGGATGCTGGTACAGAAGGCCCTAGTTTCTTTGAAGCCTCTATCACTACTCCTCGACAGAAGGCTAGTGCTAAGGAAGAACTAATGAAGAAGACAGGTGCTGATATGATGGCAGGTCTGCTTGATTTAGGTTAAAAATAAAAACCCCCTTGGGATATGTAATATATCCTTTGGGGGTTATTTTTATTTGTAGCCTCGTTTCTTCTGTACTTTCTTTAGTAACTTTTCTGTATCTCTTTTAGAGGCATCAGCCATCTGAGTAGCTTTCTTCTCAGCTTCAAAGTAGTCTACACCATGTTTCATGTGTAGTTCTTGTTCAGCTTCTATATTTCTTTTATGTATTAAGTCTATCGCTGCATCATTAATATCTGGAGTGTAAGCAACAGAAGGATCTAATCCTAAATCATTGCATACCTCCATATCGTCCATACCTGACATTGAGTTAATATTGTAGTTCTTCTTTGACATCTGTAACCTCCTTTGATTGTAGAGTATAAGCATTGAACTTCATTACTCTCTCATTGCCATCTACATCTTTAGCTGTGTAGAATGGAAACATGTTAAACATAACTTCTTCTATCTTCTGCATATCGCTATCAGATATCTGTAAGTTACCTTGTATATCTTCTAGATTCTCTCCATCAGTAAAGAGAGAAGCAATCTTATCATAGTGTGTATCTAACTTACGTAATAATGCTGGGCTTAGGTTCTTCATCTACCTCCTCCTCATTTAAGTAAGCAACAAAGCTCTTCATCCAATCACCATCATCAATCATAGGAAAGCTATATTGTAATGTCTCTTGGTGAATAGTTTTAGGGTCATTAGTGTAGGCTATAGCTACAGTTAGTTGTACCATATCAGCCATGCTTATCCTCCTTTACCTTATCGAAACCATGTACAGCCATACTCTTTAGTAGGGATTGAATACAATCCTCGGCTGCCTCTGCTGTTTCATCTGTTATATTTTGATTCTCAGTGACATGCACTGCTGTCTCTAACATCTTAGTTAATTCTTCTGCTATCATTTTATTTTCCTTATTATTATTAAGCTCCCCTCTATAAGGGATACTTAGAAACTTCCTTTGGTGGTCTAAACTTAATGCCTTGAGCACTATTATTATGGTACCTCTCTTTCTCTAGGGCTCCCGTCTGCATAAGCTTTCTTGTCTCGGCATAGTGGAGGGATCCTGAGCTCATATATTGCTCTAGGATCTCGTATACGAAACACTCTGTACCATGTTCTTTTATCTTCTTGTTGAACGAAGTAGAAGAGCCGTTGTATGTCTTCCAATCAGACTCTTTCCAACAGTCCTCTCGCCACTTATCACTACCCTTATCTCTTATTGGGTGCTTCAATGACCTATACTTAGGTGGTTTCATCTTCCAAAAAGATTTTCTACCTATATAAGCTACATCTTCTTCAGTACATATTATCTGATATACAAACCCGAAGAACTCATCTGGATTAGGTGTCTCTCCTATCCAATGGTGATCATCCTTTTCTGACATTCGCCATCCCCTTATCATTGTATTTAACTACTACACCATTACCCTTGAATGATTGACCGTCACATGACTTCAATAGGTCTTGTCTTATACAATCTAATTGTCTAGTCCAATCATCTACATGATGCTTAACAGCTAACCATTCATTAGTTAATCTATTCCAATCAGAAGTATCAAGCGTTACTACATCTGTTAATGCAGGTTCAGGTACACCAGCAAAGTATTTCTTCCAACCATTTAGTACTTGTCTAGTTAAGTCAGGACTCTGTTTAAATAGTCTATACCTACCTTGAGAGGTGTGAGCACAATACACCCAGAAGTGACACTCAGTTACATCAGCTAGTAACATTTGTTGTGTCATCTGTAACTGATACTGAATAGGTAAGTCATCTCCTCTATACATAATCTTCCATAGAGGACTCTCACAGCCCTTTAAAGGACACTTGATCTCAAGGATAGATGCACCAGTAATCTGCTCCATACCATCAAGAGAGGCCATCAGAGACATCCCTTCTATCTCATTAGTAATACATAATGGTTCGAATATCTTATTCAACCTATCTTGTACTGCTACTCTTGCTTCATCCTCATACTTATGACCATGAGCCATAGCAAATGTCATATCAATCTTCATATTACCTTGCTTAAGCTGATACAACTCGTATCTATTCTTAGGCTTCCAAGGACTAACTTCACATGCTGATGCAGCCTCACTAGCTGTA
>JYMV01033870.1_pt1 | contig 14498 bp, 19 predicted proteins | sample 338911 | NCBI WGS metagenome assembly JYMV01 (sample SAMN03354496, study PRJNA234377) | hydrothermal vent metagenome | biome: Deep sea; feature: Hydrothermal plumes at the Eastern Lau Spreading Center, Western Pacific Ocean; material: Seawater | place: Tonga | collected 2009 | depth 2000 m m
GGCGGATTATGCTTGGCTAAAATTAACGAAGAATGAGTGCCAGCCGAGCCTTTGACGTCCATTCATTAATGCGATTGTTATATCTTTCATTTAAGTTTATATATGACATTTATTTGCTTATTTATTTCAATAAACTGGGGGATAAAAATATCACTAGAATCCTGTCTACTTCTCATAGCAAAAGCTTCAACTCCGTATGATTTAGTAAGCCCAAATGTCCCAAAAAAATCTTCAAAAGAGCCGCTGTCATTAAACGCAAACACTGATTCAATTTTTGCATCTAGTCCTTTAGCCATAAATTCAGCTTTGTTTTTAGCATTGGATGCAGCCGAAGCAAAAAATATTTCACTAATTTCTTCTCTTTTGGATGAGTCGAATTCGGTTGAGAAGCCTTCGATGTATTCTACGTTTAAAAGCTTTTCCATCATCTGGGAGTATAAATCCAATCGGGTAATTTCTACTTTTATACGTCTAGAAAATTCGTAACCAAGGATATCAAGTTGGTTATAGTCTTCGTCTCGTCTGCGTTTTGTTCGTTTATCTATTTCATATGATGTAATAGCGGACTTAGGGACATCAAGAAGCAATATCGCATCTACAGCTTCTTTGGTTGCTTCTCCCATCTTGCTGTTGGCATCTTCTGAACTTTCTGAAAATGTTATAATTCTAAAGGTGATAGTTGCCTTATCGGGCTTCACCTGCTGAGACGATTCACCAGTTACGGCCACAAATGGAAAGTCTGGAAGCGGAGAGGTATTTCCAATGGCCGCAAATAAAAATAGAGATAAAAAGAGCAAATATTTCAACTTAATATTCCTTGGGTAATACGCCCGGAAAAAGGGCTGTTTGAGCTTGGTTAATTTTGTTGCAGCACGAACCAAGCCAAGCTTTATTAGTCCATGCGTTGATGCATTGGCGATATTTCTATTAAGATATTACATCGTAAACCAGTTTATAGTTTCCCAGATAAATATCACTGTGATTTATAGGTCTTATGCAGTTGCTCTGGTTTCTTTCAGCCGCACCGAAAAATATAAAATTAAACAGTGCTTCTCGCCTATATCTTTTTTAAAACTGTATTTATCTACGTGGAAAACACCATTAAAGAGCCTAAGTCCGTACTTCGATGTCCTTCCTTCCAAAGATTTAAAGAAAATCCAATAGCGAAGACAGAGTTTTGAAAAAAGAGAAAAAGATGAATTTTAAAGTGGGTGCCTCTTTATTTTGGCCCCTTTAGTGGTTTGCTGGTTTTAATTTTTAAAAGTAAAGTATCGAATATTGGCACTTTTCCAGTCTCCCCAATCATTACATGAAGCCGGAACCTGATCCCCATCAAAATACATTGAGTTTATAGTTTTTTGTGCCACTTTTGCTGACAGGAAAGTTGAATAAAGGACTTTACATGACTCAGGACCAGTTACATAACTAGTACCGCTTACAGAAAACTCTTTGTCTGGATTGCAGAAAAAAACTGGTTTATTCATACTCGATAACCTAACCATAAAACTATTGGGAGCATGATAAGCTAACTCTTCAACTGTACCGCTACAAATGACTGTTGCAGCATTCAAGTTTGTGGAACACATCACTAAGAAAAGTTTTGCTAGAAATATTTTTTTCACTGATAAATCCTAATTATTTGGAACGCACGAAACCTCAAGGAAGAGAAATTATACGCAAACTATATTGGGAGTAAAATTAACAGGACAGAAATCACAACTATACTTGAATACAGTTTCCTCGCACTCCAGTTTGTGCAAAATAAAAGCTCAATTCAGCTTGTCTCTCGTTTTGAGCTTTAACCCAGCGAGTAGTAACAAAACCAAGCAACTATTCTTTACCATCGAACTCTACAAAAAAGTTCTCAGCTTCTAACAAAACTTGAAAATAACTCATATCTTCCTTGTAAAGCTAACGTCGTATATAAATTGCAAATGCTTTCCGGCTACAATACCCGAAGAATGGGTGGAGCCAGTGAGTATTTGTCCATTTTGGTTTTGCCTTATTATAGAACTAGTCACCTCCGCTTCCCGCTCCTCCAGCGTCACCAGTAAAATCTCCAGAAATGCATGAGTCTAATGCAGACACAACACCATCAAAAAATGACTCCGCTATTTCATTACGCATTTCGTAATAATCACAATCTTCGCCTTGTTCTTGATGCAATTTATCAAACTGTTTCATACTCGTATACAAGGCATGTGCATAGCAGATATGCCGCCAGTTATAACCTTCATCCTGAACTGTCTTAATCACTTGGCCAGAAGTATAATGTTCACTCTTTCCATAACGTTTAGACAAATCTTTCCCTAATTCATTGATATAGCGTGTAATCGCCCTTCTTTTCATTATATTCTTAATCAACTCGCATTCCTTTTTGAATAGTCCTAACGCCTAAACATGGGATCCACATCGTTTGTACATCCCTGCCCAACCTGGTGGGCAAAAATAGTTACCTTTATTAGCTTTACACGCACTCGGGGATTGTTGATAACGCATCTTTCCAAGCTGCTTCTGCATCAAAGCTTTCTACCAAACCGTCTTTAGTGCTTTGACCAGTAAAAGCCCCCATTCCGTGCTGAATCATATAAGTTGGTTTATAAGCAGGTGCACCCAGAGCAGTCAGGCTTTGACAAATCGCAGTATTATCAGAAATTAAGCCTGTAAGCGCTGTTTGCAATTTATCTAAAACATCTTGTGGTTGAGCACCAAATATATTCATGCGCAGAACACTAACAGCTTGGTGTGCAGTTTTATCGGATACACGCTTGGTATCAAAAAAACCATAAGACATGCCTGCCAAATAGAGCTCGGCAGCGCTGGAGAAATCTTCCTTGACTAAACAGGCATTTAGTCCGGTAAAGATGTCGACTGGGTTCTGCTTATTGGATAACTCGCTGACAGGAACACATCCAGCAGGCTTGGGGGATTCTAAATTTCTATCAGCTTCATAGCTTGAAACATTGCTGTTAGATGTGGAGTTACAGGCCGATAAAAACAAAGCCGTGAGAGTGCCTACTATTATCTTTCTATCCATGAGCTCTAAGCCCTCCTTGAAAGTTATTGCGTTGTTAAATGGCTTTTTAATAGTTTGCCAAAACAGAAGATTTTTTTAACTCAATTATCATTGTTTTCAATATGTTGTTTACACGCCACTAAGCAAATAAGTACAAGTAAATAGATTGCGTTTTTCAACAGAGGCTCCAAGACATAAAACGCAAAGCTTTGGGGCGGCTAGAGCGCAGCGTAAGCAGTCCTGGCCACGATAGTGGCGACATTAGCGCCTTGTTAACTTTTGATTATTTCGAATACTCAATCAACTCTTCCACATACAGGTAGTCATCTTGTATCTGAGTAAGCTTAATAAATGTTTTTAATTCAGGGGCATAGACATGAATATCCTCAGTGTTTGCACTGTAGCCTCTGGTATTTGTAATTTTGCCTTTGTATTGAATTGTGTAAGCCATAAAGGTTCCGGCATTCACAGTCTCAGTCTTAAAAGAGAGAACCTCAGCCTCCTGGATGGTTGAGCCCTTTGTGCCGTCTTCACTTTCCCAGTGGTCCTCGAAAGTCCACTTCTTGCCAACTCGCAAAGGCCAATTATACCGAGAGGTCTCGCTATCAACAGGTTTGACAATATCGCTTAAAGGAAATGTGTGAGATGCAGTAACCATGAATAACTCACCGTTTTTACTTATTATTTTTTTGGTATCTTTGCCATCAGCACGGACTTCTCCAGACTTGGTTACCCCTTTATATTTCCAAACCCATTTTTCTCCATCTGCGTAGTCGGCCAGAGTTGGTTGCAGAGTTACATCAGATCCCTTCGCAGTAAAGCAGAGACCAAACAGCATTAAAGATAGAAAGAATAAATAATGACTTGGCATTTCATAATTTCCTTTTATAACAGGTGCCTATCCAATGTTTTTCAACAAGTATACTGAGCATAGCTTTCAGTGCAAGCTAACGCTCTACTCACCGAGCAATAGTAGCGTAGCGAGTCTTGCTCCGCTGGAGTAGCTTATTATATGGTGTGCTATTTGGGTCTGAGCGTCTCAATAATTTGAGCATCCACCCAGTAGATATTTACCTCTTCGTTTCCGCGTTTTGTCCGCTTATCAAAGAATAGAAATTGTCCATCGGGTGACAAACTTGGATTTTTTTCAGAATGAACGGTATTTATCTTGTCACCCATATTAATGGCAGGGCCCCATGAGCCATCAGCCGCGCGATAACTGATATAAATATCTGATCTGCCCTGTCCATCTTCTCGGACACTATCAAAGATAATAAAGCTTTCATCGGGCGCAATATAAGGATGAGCATTGTATCTGCCGATGCCAAACTGCGAGCCCAGTGACTTCGGTTGTTCGTATTTGCCGTTTATCAAACGTGAATAGCGAATAGGAGTATCCAATTTTGGTGTATAGGTATCAAAGTAATAAGTGCCGTTTGAAGACGCTGATAGTCGCATAATGTCGATATTTTCGAAAGGCGCGCCGAGGCTTTTTAGCTCCGACCAGCCGTCGCTGGTGCGTTCTATAAATTTATTTTTCAAATAGATGGTGTTACCGTCGGGTGCGATGGATGGTTCGCTTACACCCGTCGCGACAACAGACTCCAGCCACTGATTATTCTTATATTCAATGACATGCAAGGAATAAACTTCTTTTTCATCACTCCTGACGAAGTAAAAGGTATTCATATCCGCCCCGAACATGCCCTCAATTTCAATAAACTCCTCCGTATTAACAATACCGGGCGCAAACATCTCAGGTATTGATCCGGGCGGCGTTTGACCGAGATAGGGACCATCGGGTATGGAGGTGTCCTCTTTACTATACCCAGTGTTGCTCATCACTAGAGCAGAAAACAGTAGAACAATTGCAGTGCTACCAGGTTTCATAATTATTCCTTATTTTGAAATCAACGAATTATTCAACTTCCATATTGAAGTCGCTTTCTATTGATATAATGCTTAAATGTGATTGAACCAGTGGTCAGTTTAAGCAAATCGGCTTAAAAAAAAACTGACGTAATTATGACTTTTGGCTGATATTTGCTGATAGCGATAAACAAGTTATTAAGTACATATAACGCTCCCAATAAGAGGCGAAAATTTATTGGGTATAATGCCCGATGGACGCGGAGCAGCCATTAACTTTTGTCCGGTTTGATTGCTTTGTTAGGGCGTTTTGGTTAAATTTGTACTGTGTTTCGGTACAAGTGGTGAGATTTATGGATTCAGTTAGCGTAAACCAATTTAGAGATAAATTGAAAACCTATGTGGAAAAAGTGGTTACAAACCACGAACCAATGAAAGTGACTCGAAGAGCTGGCGCAGCATTTGTGGTTATGAGTGCTGAGGATTGGGAAAGAGAACAAGAAACGCTTTATGTTTTGCAAAATACTAGTCTAATGAAGCAGATAGCTGAGTCGACTGCAACGAATGCAAAAGGCAGCGGTTATACTCCAACCAGTGAGGAGCTAAATGAGATCTCTGGTATTTGAAGGTAGAACCTGGACAGCCTACGAAGAGTTAAGAGCAAAAGACAAAAAGCTACACAAGGCACTTTGCAAGTTATTAAAGGAAATGCTTCGAGAAGACCCTGGTCAAGGATTGGGAAAACCCGAACAATTAAAGCATAACCTTACAGGTTTCTGGTCTAAACGGATTTCGCAGAAAGACAGGTTAATTTATAAATTTGATGAAAATTCGGTCTATATTTTTGCTATTGGTGGTCATTACGAAGATCACTAAGTTGATGTGAGCCCTTACGCTAAGCTCACCGCGCGAGTGACTGCGAGTCAGGTGCAGCTACTTGTTAAATTTCGATTCATGGTACTTGTAATATGCTGAGCTGCCTGCCCAATTTGCCACAGTATTACCTTCGATTTTCCCTATTAGCACATCCAATACGGAAGTCGTGGAACGTTTTTCGTTTTTCGTGACTACACCGCCAGAGACAAAAACATAGCCTTTTTCGAACATATCATCACAACCGGCTTTACACATTAAAGCTGCGATATTGTCAAAATCGAGTTTCTCTGATTTAGAACACTCCGATCTTTTCTTAATGTGCGCAGCGACCAGAAACTCTATAGGGTACTCGTTTTCACAAAGAACACATATTGCTTGCGGTCGCCCGCCTGAAATGTGCGCTCTAAGGAATACTTGCTCCTTTCTTGACTTTGTCGTCGAGTCAAAATCAAGATCTGCTTCCTCACACAATTTTGCAAGCACAGTTTTTGCTAAGACTGGAGGCAGGCAGGGATCAGTGAACTCGATATTATTAGCAGTAATAAGAGATGCTGCCTGCTTTATGCCAGGGCTAGACATTCTTGCCCCTAGGCCAGACCGTACTAATGCTTCAAGTTCTTCTTCCGTATCTACATAAACATAGTCCACTTCAAATCTCGATGGGCTAGCCACATAAGTTCCGTCTTTATGTTTGTGCGGATATAGGGGTTCGTCTTTGTATTCGCCTCTGGACTTGTAAGCTTTCAATTTACCCATGTTCTCTCCCTAGAAATTTAACGCCCCGCTTAGGGGCACAAATAAGTGAACTAAGCTAGACACCCATCATAACTGTACTTCAGTACAGTTTCCAAACTCAATGATTTGTGCAAAAGAGAAACTTCATTCAGCAGACTCAGGAGGAGTCTCATGCCAAAAGCCAGGAAGGCACAAATCTGCCTTGAAGATACACCCTATTACCACTGTGTTTCCCGCTGTGTACGCCGAGCATTTTTGTGTGGGGAAGACAAACAGACCGGGATTAGCTATGAACACCGTCGCCAGTGGGTTGAAGACCGCATTCACTTTCCGTCTCAGATTTTTGCTATTGATGTCTGCGCCTATGCGGTAATGAGCAACCACACTCATCTGGTATTGCATATTCATAAAGGTTTATCTGACGGTTTGGATACCGAAGAAGTGATTCGCCGCTGGCACAGGCTTAGTAATGGTACTCTACTTAGTCACCAGTATTCAGTACCGCATCAATGCAGTCAAAGCAGGTAAAACACCAAAATACCTGACACCTTTTGCGGGGAATATCAAAGAGGATTTGCACCTATCCTTTCTTAAAGGAATAATAATATCGGGACTATAATATTGAACCTTGTGGCTGGAGCCTACTAGTTATTATCCCGCTTACTAAGTTCGTTATGTTCGTATTTAAAACTGCCCTTTAATATGGGCTAAGACTACATTCTTTATTTCGGAAAGAACAACAATTGCATGACGAGAATGTAGATCCAGCTCCTGCCAACCATCTGTTCCCATGAACTCTGCCTTGTCATAAGAAAGTGATATTTCAGAATTTGTGCTAACCACAGATCCTTGAAGTCTAAAAATGCCTTTATTTGTATTAATTCGACTGATTGAAAATTGCTTCTTATCGCTCATGGAACACAACACCTACAAACACTCCAGGCCAATAAAGTCCTCTCTGGAAAACAATTGGTCGTATTTGGTTTGCAGGTAGCGGGTCTTTGAAATCCACTCATTAGTGAGACTCAACAGTTTGATCTGTGATTCTGTGGGGTCTTCGTTGAACGACTGGCTGCTATCAAAAATAGCTTCGTTGAGTCGATTAATAACGGGTTGGTAACTGTCTCTCTGAAAATCCAGTACCGCCCCTATCTCGGTGGCTAATTCGAAGTTGGCGTGCAACATGTAACCGGATTCGGCGGCCAGTGACCAGGCGGAATAGCGCAACGATTCCTGCACTAACATTTGTTCCAGATTAGTCAGAGTTATAGTCGTCGCTTCGCCTCGCTGAGTAGCAGAAACCAGGGCATTGATGGTGGCCAATAAGCCTTTTTGTTTGGGTAAATAACCGCGCTTGATCAGCACCTGATTAAAAGCCAATTCAGATTTAACATTACACATGGCTATCTGGGTCCGCTCTTCGATATCTTTAGCTTCGTCCCAGTCTTGCAATGCGAAAGCCAATAAAATACTGGCTCCAATAAAAGCAGATTCCACAAAAATAGCACGCCACTTGATGGATCTTCCTACTTGCAGTTGTAACATGGTCGCATCGACTTCCTTATCATGGTGGTGTTGGCGTAGCGCTATAATAACCGCATTTTCCCCAGCAGATAAATCTTTCCATAAGTTGCTATAATGGCGACCCGGAAACTTTTATCTAATCGCAAGACCAACACTTCATTATGCATATTCAGGACAACTGGCGAATTCTCACCATAGGAGACGGTGATTTATCGTTTTCACAAGCGCTTGCAACGCGCTTTCCGAACATCCAATTATCCGCCAGCGTACTGGATTCTGAACAACAAATCAGAGATAAATATCGCCTCAATGCCATTGATACATTGCGTGATGCCGGGCATCAGGTGAATTTTGAAGTAGATATCACTCGTCCTGCGAGTTTCAAAGATAAACTTAAACCGATATTCGATTTGACCCTATTTCAGTTTCCGTTAGTGCCCAATGCCGGACCGCGTCGTCCGGGACAGAGCTGGCATCAAGGGGCTGACAGCAACCTGTTAAATCGCAAGTTGTTAAGGGCCTTTTTGCTGAACTCACAAACCCGCCTGCTGTCGGAGCATGGTGCTCGATTGAGTTACATTACCTCGAAAGATGTGAAGCCCTATTGTGACTGGCATATTGAATGTCTTGCGGAGCCTGGCAGCTTTAACTATCTTGGCCACATGCCCTTTTTGCTCGGTGAATTTACCGGCTATCGCATTCGAAACGTGGACAGAGACAAACAAGTAAAAAGCACCGCTGCTACAACTTATGTTTGGTCAGATAAATCTCATCGGGAAATTCCGCTTACCCCCGCGCCCCAATCAGAAGAGCAATATTGTCCGCTTTGTAAAGTTGGGCCTGTGGCAGATACTCAGGATTGGCAAAACCACCTTAATTCCAGACAGCACCGTCGCCGTGACGGCTATCAGAAAGCCTGGGAAGACTATCTAAAGACCATTGAGTAATTAAAGCGAAGGACTAGCAGTCAGAAAGCGCTCGTTGCGTTCGCTGCCAATTACGGCTTCCATCGGGCGCAATACAATCCAGCCATTAATGTAAATCCCCTCAGGCCTGGTAGCATCATAAACGATGCCTTCATCCACCCAGCGGTTAAATTCAGCGCGGCTCACATGCAGGCTTTCTTCGTTGAAATAGTTGTAGTTTAGTACGGCATCAAACTGCACGTGTTTGTTGATAGAAGCGGGTTTGTTGTGACCGTAATTACCACGTACAAAACTCAGTTGCGTTGCAGATATATCCGTTACCCGTAACGGCACATAACGAAATTTGTAATCAGAAGCGGGGTTAATTCGGTAATAATCCACCAGATAGAAGTCATTCACCAGCGGTTGCTCAGCAATTTCCATACGCTGACTGTGCAAGTATTCGGTTACCCCCCAATAGGCCAACAAGATAAGTGCTATTACAAAAAAGTCAGAAAATGCTTTAAACCAACTCAGCAATTCCGATTTTGAACCGTGTTGGGGTACGACCATCGCATTCATGATTTCTTCCTTGAATATCTCAACTCTTAACTTAAACCACAACTACACTATAGCTGTTTTTATATTCTGCACAAAGTTTGCCTGTAATCTGCCTGTTTCATACTGCTATCTGTCGAATTGCCTATTGGTCTTTCTATGAAGCTTTGCTACAAAACCTTTAGCTCATGTTTATCAAAGATCAGCGTATGAAGACTAAACTAGTCATACTTTTATCAATTGTTTTACTGGCAGCCTGTTCAGGCAATAACTGGCGAACTGCCAGCAGAGAGCCGGCAGGTATTGCTGCAGACCCGAAAACCTTTAAAGACGCCGTTATCGAGTTTTATACAGCGGACGCTAATACCAACTCCATGGAATACCTGTTCTACTCAGTGGGTGTTGAAACGCATTTAGACAAGGCGAATGTTTGCAGGTCTAGCGGGCCTAAATCAAAAACATTCAACACAGTATAAATGCGTTTCAGCCCCATCGAAGACGCGCCTCAGGAACATTATTTCTTTGTTGTGCGAAGCTCAAAAGACCACCAGTATTCTTTCATTCGCACGCCTCGAACTAATGTCCCTGAGGCTGCGCTGAGCGAACAGCTATTTCATGGAGTTGGTATTCTGCTGGCGCGGTTGGTTCGCTGTACATAGCTGGATAGCCGTTAAGGAAAAAGATGCTGATGAATATACTGTATTTGAAGTAGTAGGTTGACGAGTAAAGTACGGTCAGCCCGCTTTGCGACAATACAATACCGCGTCACCGGATCGTTATTGGTATGGCGCGAAACCAGAGAAGTTTTACAGCTTAAGCGGTGAACAAGCAGAACAGCTTATCCCTCAAGTTATCAGCATAATTGCCCAATACCCATGGGCTGATGAATACACGCTGTTTCCTGGCCCCAATAGCAATACATTTCCCGCCTGGGTGGCAAAGCAAGTTCCTGAATTACAAATTAAAATGCTTTTCAGAGCGATTGGCAGTGGTTATGTCAATTAGTCAGTCAGCAGAAACAAAAAACGCAGCCTGAGCTGCGTTTTTTCAGAATCCGTTATGGATTAAAGTACAACAACTTCTGCTGCTTGAGGACCTTTTTGACCTTCTTGTACTTCAAATTCTACGCGTTGACCTTCAACCAACACTTTGAAACCTTCAGATTTGATGGCACGGAAGTGTACGAATACGTCTTTACCGCCTTCTTCTGGAGTAAGGAAACCGTAACCTTTGTCTTCGTTAAACCACTTAACTGAACCTGTCAATTTAGACATAAAAATAAACCTATAAAAATATTAAATGTTGACGCAAATGCGCCGGTAGAGCCTTGTTTAATTACTAATTTGGAATTGCTGAAGGTACATGGTCGCCAAACAATGTTTGACGGGTAAAGCAGAACTTAAGCGGATAACAAAAATATAACTGACCAAAGGCCGAATTTGATAATAGCACTATAAGTGCCTGGAAGCGAAGAGATTTTTATTTATTTTTCAACTGAGCAGACCTGCACAATGTAAACGCATTTGCACAAAAAAGCAGCATCCATATTATGTGGGACTAAAAATGGGCTGGCGGAATTTTGCCCAGCCGCTTGATAAAATCAATAGAGGGCGCGAAATAGGCAGCGCCGGTTTCCGGAGTGGTAAAATCCAGTAGCTTATCGTAAGTCCCTGTCTCATCACCGAAGATCATACTTTCCAACATTTTGGTAAAAGGTCGACTGCTCTTACAGCAGGAAACGAAAAACAGCCCCTGCACCTTCATGTTCCCGTAGGGCATACTTTGGCGCAGGATTTCCAGGCTTTTACCTTCGTCATCTTTTAAGCTAGTACGTTTGGTATGGGCAAATCGGGCTTTTTTGTGGGACAGAAATTCCACGTCATCGGATTTAGTGCGCCCGATAATTTTCTCCTGATCTTCCACTTCCACCTGATTCCAGCGATCCAGATTATGTCGGTAACGCTGCACATGAATATAGCTACCACCAGTAAAACTGGGATCTTCATCGCCAACTATCGCTACATCCAGCTTTTTCATGCCCTTGGGGTTTTCTGTGCCGTCGACAAAGCCGGTTAAATCCCGACCATCGAGATAGCGAAAACCTTTAACCTGCTCCACCAGCTCTACATGCATTTTGAGCAATTCGTAAACTTCGACGCCGATAGCGTGACAGATGTCTGCCCGGTCCGCGCGGATCTGAATAAACAGATCGCTGGGCACCACAGGGGCGCTGCGATCTTCACAGGACATATCGGGGAAAGGAGCAAGCTCTAATGGCAGTTCTCCCGGATATAGCTCCATCCAGTAATTACTGCCGATAGCCACCACTCCGGAAATCATGGCTTCGTAATGTTCTTCATCGTAGTGATTAAAGATATTCAGAATTTTGGCCAGTTTTTCACGAATAAGATCATCCTGTTCGTCAGTTACATTGAACATCAAATACAAGGCGTGCAGATTCGGCTCTGCACAGATCCCTTTTTGTGGTTGTGGCATTAATAATCCTGAATAAAAAGCGATAGTTAAGAATATCGCAAATCTATTAAAGGGTGAACAATTGCTTTAATAACCTGCGGCCTGTCCATCCTTACGACTTTCAGAGGCACCGTAATACACGCCGGTTTTCAAATCGCGCATAATAGCCTGATAACCACCAAACCAACCAGACACTTCCTGTAAAGTATGCCCTTTGCGAATAAGCTCTCGCCGGGTTTCAGCTGAAAAGCCGTTTTCCAGGCTGACAAATCCGCCATCTTCCATCATTTCGCCCGTTGGCTGGCTGGAACCACTGTGCAGTATTCTTGGTGCGTCTCCAGCTTCTTGCAGGTTCATACCAAAATCAATCAGGTTCATGATCACCTGAGCATGCATTTGTGGTTGTGCACCACCGCCCATGACACCAAAACTAATCCAGGGCTTGCCGTTGCGGGTAACGAAGGCTGGAATAATAGTATGGAAAGGTCGCTTACCGGGCGCATAGGAGTTGAAGTGATCTTCTTGCAAGGCAAACAGTTCACCGCGATTTTGCAGCACAAATCCCAATCCGGTCGGAGTCATGCCCGAGCCCATGCCACGGTAATTACTTTGGATTAGGGATACCATGTTGCCCTCTTTATCGGCGGTGGTCAGATAAATAGTATCGCCTTCGTACGGGCCTGCGTCGTAGCGTTTAGCGGCTTTATTCATATTTATTAGCTGACGACGTTGCTGAGCATATTCTTTGGATATCAACATGTCGATGGGCTGCTTGTTAAAGTCCATATCAGAATAGAATCTGGCCCGGTCTTCAAAAGCCAGTTTTTTTGACTCTACAAATGCGTGCACATATTCCGGTGTCGCAAATCCCATGTCTTCCACGTCAAACAACTCCATCACATTCAGGATCTGTAACGCGGCAATCCCCTGTCCATTAGGGGGTAACTCCCAAACGTCATAGCCGCGATAACTGGTGGACAGTGGCTGCACCCAGTCAGAGGTATGTGAGGCCAAATCTTCATATTGTAAAAAGCCGCCCTGCTCTTTCATGTAAGCGGCAATTATTCGGGCAATATCCCCTTTATAAAAAGCATCACGTCCGCCAGTGGCGATTTTTTCATAGGTGGCAGCAAGGGCCGGATTAGTAAATATATCCCCTTTTTTAGGGACAGCTCCATTAACGTGAAAGGTCTCTTTAAAGCCCGGATAGTGGCCAATACGGGTTTCGTTGAGCGCAAAGTAATGAGCAATCAGCTCTGAAACCGGAAATCCATTGCGGGCATATTCAATGGCGGGACTTAACAACTCAGCCATTGGCTTGGAGCCAAATTTATCATGCAACTGATACCAACCATCTACAGCACCGGGCACCGAAACAGGTAAAGGCCCAAACGACGGAATTTTATCCAGCCCCAGAGTTTGAAAATGACTTAATTCCAACGATTGTGGAGAACGCCCAGAGGCATTCAGTCCATGCAGTTTCTTTGATTTGGCATCCCAGACGATAGCAAATAAGTCACCACCAATACCGCAGCCCGTCGGCTCCACCAGCCCTAACATGGCATTCGCCGCGATGGCTGCGTCAATTGCATTACCACCCGCTTTTAATACATCCAACGCCACCTGAGTTGCCAAAGGCTGACTCGTAGCCACCATGCCATTTTGTGCAATCACTTCGGAGCGGCTGGCGAAGTGTTTTCCTGTGACGCGATCGAAAGCGTCGACAGACAAACTAAATAGTAAAAATGACGTACACAGCGGAAGCAAAGAACGGAAGGTTTTCAAGGTAAACTCCTGACCAGTGTTAATTTTCTATTGCGAATTACGACAATTACCTTACTACAAGATCACCGCTTTCAACAATTGCTTAAAAATTGCTGCCCCGCAAATACAAAAAACCCCGGTTACACCGGGGTTAAAAGGGCATATAGCATTTGAAGCTATGCGGGGTTTCCCCCGGTTCCATTTGGAACTCTATTTAAGCAGGCCGGAATTAAACCCGGCCGCTCCTGATAGTGGGATTAGCTCTTAACCGTAAAATCCGGATAAGCTTCTAAACCACAATCGATCTTGTCCAAACCTTCGTATTCTTCTTCCTCACTAACACGGATACCCATGATAGTTTTCAATACGAACCAAACGATGAAGCTGGTTACGAATACCCAAAGGAAGATAGTTAAAGCACCAATAATCTGGCCACTGAATGTCGCGCCATCGTTAGTCAGAGGCACAACCAACAGACCAAACAGACCCACAGTACCGTGTACTGAAATAGCACCTACTGGATCATCGATTTTCAGTTTGTCCAGACCAACAATTGAGAAAACCACAATTAAACCACCTACGGCACCGATTAAGGTTGCTTGTAAGGCAGATGGTGTTGAAGGCTCAGCCGTAATGGCCACCAGACCAGCCAGAGCACCGTTCAGAGCCATCGTTAAGTCAGCTTTCTTGAACAAGACTTTAGCCAGCAATAATGCTGCAATTGAACCACCAGCAGCGGCAGCATTGGTATTCAAAAATACCATAGCAACAGAGTT
>JYMV01023831.1_pt1 | contig 14497 bp, 10 predicted proteins | sample 338911 | NCBI WGS metagenome assembly JYMV01 (sample SAMN03354496, study PRJNA234377) | hydrothermal vent metagenome | biome: Deep sea; feature: Hydrothermal plumes at the Eastern Lau Spreading Center, Western Pacific Ocean; material: Seawater | place: Tonga | collected 2009 | depth 2000 m m
CGTGAAGGCGGCCGGACTGTCGGCGCTGGTGTTGTTACGGAGATTGTTGAGTAAACTATGGCTGGAAACAGCAAAAGAGACATTATCCAAATAGAAAGTACAGCTGGTACTGGCTATCGTTATACGATCACGAAAAGCAGACGGAAACATCCAGATCGTGTTGAATTCAAAAAATACGATCCTGTGGTACGAAAACACGTGATCTTCAAAGAAACGAAATAACAGGACCGGTTGAGGTGAAAAGTTCAATCACAAATAGGAGTGTAGCTCAACTGGTAGAGCACCGGTCTCCAAAACCGGGGGTTGCGGGTTCAATTCCTGCCACTCCTGCAACGATAGCAAAAGCTATTTAAAAAATGATCAAGAAAACACAACAATTTTTCAGCGATGTTCAGTTTGAGATGGGTAAAGTTTCCTGGCCGACATGGGACGAACTAAAAGGGTCTACCTATGTTGTTATTACTGTATCACTGCTGATTGGTGTATTCTTGTTTTTCATTGATATTATTCTTTCACGAATCATGAATGTGCTACTCTAGTCATGGAATGGTATACTTTAAGAGTCATTTCCGGTAAGGAAAGGAAAATTCGTGAAAACATCATTTTTGAAGTTGATTCAAAAGGGTCTAAAGAAATAATAACAGATATACTTGTACCCTCTGAAAATATCATTGAAATGAGAGATGGCAAAAAGAAAATTAGGAATAGGGTCTTCTTTCCGGGTTATTTATTAATCAAAATGGATATGAACAAAGAATCTCGCTATCTGGTCGAAAATATAACTGGTGTAATGAGTTTTGTGGGACCGCAAGGAAAACCGCAACCGGTAAAGTCAGATGAAATGAATCGCATTATTGGTGTTGTAGAAAGCGGTGATGCCAGAGAAGTGATTAAGACTCTTTATCGTGTCGGGGATCATGTAAAAGTTACAGATGGCCCTTTTATAGAATTCAATGGTTATGTACAAGAAGTGAATGATGAAAAACAAAAGCTGAAAGTATCCGTCAGTATTTTTGGTCGACCGACTCCAGTTGAGTTGAATTATTTACAAGTAGAGCTTGAAAAGTAGGATCTGTCAAAAATGGCAAAAAAAGAAATAGGTTTTATCAAATTACAAATTCCAGCAGGGCAAGCAAATCCTGCACCGCCTGTAGGTCCGGCTTTAGGGCAACATGGGGTGAATATTATGGAATTCTGTAAAGCATTTAATGCGGCTACAAAAGATCAGCCTGGAATGATTATTCCGGTGGAAATAACTGTATTTGCTGATCGCAGTTTTATTTATATAACCAAAACACCACCGGCAGCTGTACTGTTAAAAAAAGCTGCAAATATAAATAAAGGTTCTGCAGAGCCCAATAGAGATAAAGTGGGGAAAGTATCTGAAAATGACTTAAAAGATATCGCAGAGATCAAGATGCAAGATCTCAATGCTAATACAATTGAACAAGCCATGGAAATGATTCGAGGTACAGCCCGGAGTATGGGCTTAGAGGTGCAATAATAATGAAAAAATCCAAGCAAAGAAAATTAGCAGAAGAACATTTTGATCACACGAAAGAGTATTCATTGGAAGATGCAGTAAAACTTATGGATGAATTAAAGTATGTTAACTTTGACGAATCTATTGATATGGCTATAAATCTTGGAGTTGACCCGCGTCATGCAGAAGAGAATATTCGCGTAACTACAAGTCTTCCAAATGGTACCGGCAAAGAAGTAAAAGTGCTGGTGTTGACTCGTGGTCCCAAAGAAAAAGAAGCACAGGATGCCGGTGCAGATTATGTCGGTAATGATGATTTCATGGAAAAAATAAAAGGCGGATGGGCCGAAATAGATAAAATAGTCGCAACACCGGATATGATGGCTGATTTGGGTAAGCTAGGTAAAGTTTTAGGTCCCAAAGGACTTATGCCAAATCCAAAGAGCGGCACTGTCACAATGGATGTCGGCAAAGCTGTCAAAGAGATCAAAGCCGGTAAGCTTGAACTGCGTGTAGATAAAAACGGAATAATCCATACTATTTGTGGTAAAACATCCTTTGACCCAAATCAACTTATAGAAAATGTTCGTGTTATTTATGATACAGTGATAAAAGCAAGACCGGCATCAGTTAAAGGAACATATTTTAAGAAAATGACCTTGTCCTCAACGATGGGGCCTGGAATCAAAATAGATTTAGCAACAATAAGGTAAACCAATGCCAAGTTCTAAAAATATTGAAGCAGTAGCAGAATTAAGCGATAAGCTGGTTCGCGCCAAGGCAATTTATTTTACTGACTATCTTGGTTTGGATGTTGGCAGTATCACCGATTTGCGCAGCCAATTTTTTCAGGCTGATGTGGAATACACTGTAGCCAAAAATACCCTGCTGAAAATTGCTGCAAAAGAAAATAAAATTAAAGGACTGGATGAATTTTTAACTGGTCCAACAGCTATCGCTATTTCATACGATGAACCAACGAGTCCTGCGAAAGTGATTAAATCATTTGCAAAGGATCACGATAAGCCTAGAGTCAAAGGGATTTTATTTGAAGGTGATGTTCTTGATGGTTCAGAATTCAAGCGTTTAGCTGATCTGCCCAGCAAGATTGAATTATTATCCCAGCTGGTTGCTATGCTTCAGAGCTCGATGAGTAAACTGGTTAATACTCTAAATGCTCCATTAACAAATGTGGCAAATGTGTTAAATAATTTAAAAGAACAGAAAACTTAATATTACTAAAAGGAGTAAAAAACATGGCTGAAGTCAAAAGAGCTGATGTACTGAGTTATCTCGAAACTGCAAACATGGTTGAAATATCAGAATTGGTTTCTGATATTGAAGAAAAATTTGGTGTAACCGCTGCCGCTCCGGTAGCCGTTGCCGCCGCTGCTCCCGCAGCAGGTGATGCTGGTACCGCTGAAGAAAAAGATGCATTCGACGTGGTTATCACTGAAACCGGTCAATCTAAAATCAGCGTAATTAAAGTTGTCCGAGCTGTGACAGACTTGGGGTTGAAAGAAGCCAAAGAATTGGTGGATTCAGCACCAAAAGCTGTCAAAGAAGGTGTTTCTCAAGCTGAAGCTGATGAATTGAAGGCCAAGCTGGAAGAAGCTGGTGCAACTGTCGAATTGAAATAATTCAATTAGACGTCATCAAATCCATCGATTCTTCAATCTTAACAAAGGAGGCTTAATTGGGAGCCACAACTAAGCGTACGTCCGAACGAATTTCCTTTTCGCAAATAAAGTCATTTATAGATATGCCAGACTTACTGGCACTGCAAAAAGATTCTTTTCAGGAATTTTTGCAGGAAAATGTTGCGGAAGATGAAAGAAATCTCATCGGACTTGAAAGTGTTTTTCAGAATGTATTTCCACTGGAAGATACACATCGCAATTACGTGCTGGAATACAGTAATTATTTTTTAGGTTTGCCAAAATATACACCTGAAGAGTGTATTGACAGAGGTGTAACATATTCTGTTCCGTTAAAAGTACGACTTGTGCTTCATATCACTGATGAAGAAGACAAAAACAAATTCTCTCAAAGTATAGAACAGGAAGTATATTTCGGAAATATTCCACGTATGACTGAAAAAGGAACCTTTGTTATTAATGGTGCGGAACGTGTCATTGTTTCTCAGCTACAGCGTTCACCTGGTGTTTTCTTTGATGAAAATATTCATCCCAACGGTACAAAGCTTTTCCAGGCAAGAATTATTCCTTTCCGCGGTTCTTGGGTAGACTTTACAACAGATATTAATGATTGTCTATTTGCAATTATTGATCGCCGCAGGAAATTTCCTGTAACCATGTTGTTAAGAGCGCTCGGTTATTCAACAAACCGTGACATTTTCGAAGCTTTTGGATCTATTAAATCCTATGGTTTATCCGATAAGAAGATCGAAGGTTCGTTCGGCCATACTTTAGTAGAAGATATTGTTGATGAGTTGACAGGTGAAATTTTCTTCGAAGGTGGAGTAGAAGTAAATCAAGAAGTTGTTGATACATTGAAAGAAGCAGGTATCAAGTCTATAGAAGTTGTGGATGGTAATAAAGATTTTTCTGCAATGCTCCTTTTAAATACTATGGGGAAAGATCCCACTCATAACACTGAGCAGGCTTTGAGTATCGTGTATCAATTGCTGCGTTCCGGTGATCCACCTAATCTTGAAACTGCCCAAAAATTCATCGAACGAATATTCTTCAGTCCCAAGAAATATGACTTAGGGGAGGTTGGTCGTTATCGTTTGAATCAGCAGTTTAACCTTGATGTTCCAGTAGAAGACACAGTTCTAACTATGGATGATATCATCCAGGTATTAAAATTTCTGGTGGATATGCGCAAAGGTGAACGTGGACCTGATGATATTGATCACTTGGGTAACCGTCGTGTCAAAACGATAGGGGAACAACTAACAAATCAATTCAGCATTGCTTTGAGTCGCATGTTGCGAACCATTTTTGAGCGTATGAATCTGCGTGAACAAGAATCCATTACACCACAAGACTTGATTAATTCACGTGTGGTGACAACGGTGATCAATACTTTTTTTGGTACAAGCCAATTATCACAGTTTGGAGATCAAACAAACCCATTAGCCGAGATCACTCATAAACGACGTATATCTTCTCTTGGACCTGGTGGTTTAACCAGAGAAAGAGCTGGCTTTGAGGTTCGTGATGTTCATTATACCCATTATGGTCGTTTATGCCCGATTGAAACACCTGAAGGTCCAAACATCGGGCTAATTTCATCATTGGCATTATTTGCTATTGTGAACAAACATGGTTTTATTGAAGCACCTTATCGTCTACTCAAAAAGAAAAGTAAGAGCTCTTTCGGTTCTAAAAAGGTCAAATACTTATCAGCAGATGATGAAGACAGGGTAATGATCGCACAATCCAATGCTGCGATGGACAAAAATGGACGGTTGACGGATGATGTTGTTCGTGCCCGAATTCGTGGTGACTTTCCAGTTGTAGATCCGGTAGATGTCGATTATATGGATGTGGCGCCAAATCAAATTTTAAGCGTCGCAGCTGCATTAATTCCTTTTCTAGAACATGATGATGCTAACAGAGCTTTGATGGGATCAAATATGCAGCGTCAATCTGTGCCGTTAATGATGCCTGAAACTCCTATTGTTGGTACAGGTCTGGAATCAAAAGTGGCTAGAGATTCACGATCTGCAATTGTTTCTCCGGTTGATGGTGTGATCAAATCTGTTGATGCAGAGAGAATCTTGATCCGTTCAAGTGAAGTACCTGATGAATTGGCTCTAACAGAACATACCAATATTGTAGAGATACCATTAAAGAAATACCAAAGAACAAATCAGAATACTTCCCAAAACCAGCGCCCACTTGTGCATGAAAAACAAAAAGTAAAAGCAGGTGCAGTTATTGCAGATGGTGCTTCTTGCAATGGAGGTGAACTGGCGCTTGGTCGAAATGTCATGGTCGCTTTTATGCCTTGGCGTGGATATAACTTTGAAGATGCTATTGTCATTAGCGAACGATTCGTGAAAGATGATGTATTCAGCAGTATACACATTAATGAAATTGAATTAGAAGTTCGTGATACAAAACGCGGAGAAGAAGAACTGACTTCTGAGATTCCGAATATTAGCGAAGATGCTACGCGTCAATTAGATGAACGTGGTATTATTCGCATCGGAGCAAAAGTGAAGCAGGGTGATATCCTTATTGGTAAGGTGACACCAAAGGGTGAAACAGATCCAACTCCAGAAGAAAAACTTCTCCGGGCCATATTTGGTGAAAAAGCTGGTGAAGTGAAAGATGCTTCAAAAAAAGCTGATCCTGGTATTAGAGGTGTTGTTATCAATACCAAGCTCTTTGAGAAGAAAAAGAAAATCTCAAAGAAGGATTTGAGGAGTGCTATCATTTTTTACCAAAAGGAAACCATGGTCAAGAAGCAGGCACTCAAAAAAGAACGCGATGAAAAACTGGTAACACTCCTCAAAGGGCAAATTTCTAGCGGTATTCGCGACAAGTCTTCTGGTAAAACACTGATTAAAAAATCCACAAAATTGACCATCAAGCGCATTAAAAGTTATGATTTGGAACGCTTTGCACAAGATGCTCAGTGGGTAGAAGACAAAGACATTTGGAAGAAGATCAAAACAGTCTGGCGTTCATACCGCAAAGAATGGCAAGCCATAGAAGATTATCTGGAGCGGGAGGTCTTTAAACTGCGTATTGGAGACGAATTGCAACCCGGAATTCTACAGCTTGCTAAAGTGTATATAGCCAACAAACGTAAGATTCAGGTTGGTGATAAGATGGCCGGTCGTCACGGTAATAAAGGTGTAGTAGCCACGATCGTTCCCGAAGAAGATATGCCTTTTATGAAAGACGGTACACCGATTGATATTGTTTTGAACCCATTAGGTGTACCATCGCGAATGAACCTTGGTCAACTTTATGAGACTATGCTGGGCTGGGCTGGCGATGTGTTAGGATGCAAGTACGAAACACCCGCATTTGACGGCGCAAAACCGGAACAAGTTGAAGCTGAATTGAAAAAAGCCAACTTACCCATTACAGGTAAGACAACACTGATTGATGGACGCATTGGTGAAGAGTTTGATAACCCGGTTACTGTGGGCATGATCTATATGATGAAATTGAGTCATATGGTTGAAGATAAAATGCATGCACGTTCGACAGGACCTTATTCATTGATTACTCAACAACCATTGGGCGGTAAAGCACAATTTGGTGGTCAGAGATTTGGTGAAATGGAGTGTTGGGCTCTGGAAGCGTATGGTGCAGCCAGTACACTTCAGGAAATATTGACTGTAAAATCTGACGATGTTGAAGGAAGATCAAAAGTATATAATGCCATCGTTCGCGGAGAGGATCTACCCAAATTTGGTTCCCCAGAATCATTTAACGTGTTGATCAAAGAGCTGCAAGGTCTTGGTTTAGATATTGAACTTGAATAAAGGGAGGATGACGGTTTGACGTTCATTCAGTCCACAAAAATAGATACATCAAAAAACTATAACTCTATCACCATTAGTTTGGCATCGCCAGAAATGATTCTGACGAGATCATATGGAGAAGTGTTAAAACCAGAAACAATAAACTATCGTTCATATAAGCCGGAAAAAGATGGTCTTTTCTGTGAAAAGATTTTTGGTCCGGTTAAAGATTATGAATGCCATTGCGGTAAATATAAAGGTATTCGTTATCGCGGTATCATTTGCGACCGTTGCGGAGTAGAAGTTACACGTAAACGTGTTCGTCGTGAACGGATGGGTCATATTACTTTAGCTGTACCTGTTGTACATATCTGGTATTTACGCTCTATTCCAAGCAAGTTGAGTTATCTGCTTGGTTTAAGTACCAAAAACCTTGAACGTATCATCTATTACGAAATTTATGTGATTATTGAACCGGGTGCAAGTGGACGGGAAATGAGGGAACTTATCGATGAAGACGAATATCTCGAACTGGAAACAAAATATGGTTTTAATGCAGCAACAGAAGAAGAACGGGATAATGATGACTTCTTCTACGCATCAATGGGCGGCGAAGCACTTCGAGACATGCTGTCCCGATTGAATATGATTGAACTGAAGAATAATCTTGTGGAAATCATTAATACATCCCGTTCAAAACAAAAGAAGCAAGATGCTTTAAAAAGACTGAAGGTAGCCAAAGCATTTTTACCTACATCTGAAAAGAAAAAAGTAAACAATCCAGAATGGATGGTCATCTCTGTTTTACCAGTAATGCCGCCAGAACTTAGACCGCTTGTACCTCTTGATGGTGGTCGATTTGCTGCCAGTGATTTAAATGATCTCTATCGCAGGATCATTATCCGTAATAACCGTTTGACGCAGTTGATGGAAATCAAGGCTCCCGATGTCATTTTACGTAATGAGAAACGTATGCTTCAGGAATCTGTTGATGCAATATTTGATAATAACCGCAGAAAAACTGCTATTCGCTCTGGTACACGCCGTCCGTTAAAATCAATTTCTGATATGCTCCGGGGTAAAACCGGCCGTTTCCGTCAGAATCTGCTTGGTAAGCGTGTTGATTATTCAGGTCGTTCTGTTATTGTTGTTGGGCCAGAATTGAAATTAAATGAGTGTGGATTACCCAAACAGATGGCGCTGGAATTATTTAAACCGCATATGATCAATGAATTGATCAAGCGCGGTTTTGCCACGACTCCTCGTGGTGCCAAACTCATGATTGAAAATAGTGATCCTATTGTTTTCAAAGTGCTTGAATACGTAGTAATGGATCATCCTGTTTTATTGAACCGTGCACCAACGCTACACCGTCTGGGAATCCAAGCCTTTCAACCTATTTTAGTTGATGGCAAAGCTATTAAGATTCATCCATTAGTGTGTGCTGCATTTAATGCGGACTTTGATGGTGACCAAATGGCGGTCCATCTTCCGCTTTCAATACAAGCTCAAATAGAAGCACGGGTGTTAATGCTCTCCAGTCAAAACATTTTGCATCCGGCGAACGGTAAACCAATTGCTATTCCTTCACAGGATATGGTACTTGGCTGTCATTATTTAACCCGCCCCCGTAAAAACGCCAAAGGTGAAGGGAAGAGTTTTGGTTCATTTGATGAAGTAATCATGGCTTATGAAAATAAAGCAGTTGATATGAATGCAATCATCAATGTGCGACATAAAGGTCAATGGCAAAAGGATACAACAGTTGGACGTGTGATTTTTAATGCGATCATGCCTGAAGAACTCGAATACTTTAATGGTATCATTGATAAAAAGTCTCTCCAGAAAATTGTTAATGATGCCTATTTGCTCGCCGGTAATTATGCAACAGTCGAATTTTTGGATAAACTGAAAGATTTGGGTTTTAAAATTGCAACAAAGAGCGGTACTTCGATCTCAATAAGTGACGTATTAATTCCTGAACAAAAAGACAAAATTATAGAAGCTGCTACAAAAGAAGTTGAATCGATCCAGAGTAAGTTTGATCGTCATATCCTTACAGAAGGCGAACGATACAATAAAGTCATTGATGTCTGGACTCATGCGACCAACCAGGTGGCTGCTAATATGATGGAAAACCTTAAGCAAGATGAACAAGGTTTTAACCCAGTATATATGATGGCAGATTCAGGAGCTCGAGGAAGTCAGGACCAAATAAAGCAGCTAGCAGGAATGCGCGGATTGATGGCGAAACCACAAAAATCTATGACAGGACGTAAAGGTGAGATTATTGAATCACCCATTACTTCCAACTTTAAAGAAGGATTATCCGTGTTGGAGTATTTTATTTCCACTCACGGTGCCCGTAAAGGGTTGGCAGACACAGCGCTGAAAACAGCTGATGCTGGTTATCTTACTCGTCGATTAGTTGATGTTGCTCAGGATGTTGTGATCTATGATAAAGATTGTGGTACGATTAATGGTATTGTTATTGCTGATCTTAAAGAAGGTGAAGAAATTATTGAACCTCTGTCTGATCGAGTCCTTGGGCGAACAATTCTTGATGATCTCATTGTTGATGGTGAAACTAAGATGAAAGCTGGTCAGTTGATCAGCGAAGTTGAAGCTGATATCATTTCTGATAATAATGTTGATAATGTTCGTATTCGTTCTGTACTGACTTGTGAAGCCCCGCGCGGTGTTTGCGCCAAATGTTACGGCTGGAATTTGTCTACCCACAACGAAGTCAATCGAGGCACAGCTGTGGGTATCCAAGCAGCGCAGAGTATTGGCGAACCGGGGACACAGTTAACGTTACGGACTTTTCATATTGGTGGTACGGCAACACGAATTATTGAACAATCTGAAATGACAACGAAGTACGCTGGAACAATAAAATATTCTGATACTCTTGAAGTTGCGGCTACTAAAGATGAAGAAAATAACAAAGTAATTCGTTGTATGGTGCGCAATGCCAAGATCACAGTTGTGGATAGTAAAGGCAAAGAATTAAATGACTATAACGTGCCTTATGGTTCAGATGTGATTGTCGCTGATGGTGATAAAGTGAAGGGCGGACAGGTATTATTCCAATGGGATCCTTATACAGATCTTATTTTGGCCCGTCAAACTGGTAAAATCCAAACTAAGGATTTTATTGAAGGTGAGACTTACCATATTGAAGCAGTTGAACTTGGTAAAAAACGTATGGTGATAGTTGAAGCAAAAGATAGAAATTTAAGCCCCCATATAGATATTGTAGATAAGAATGATAAAATTCTTACCGGTGGTACCATTCTACCAGTGAAAGCCACGCTTGTTGTTCGCGACGGCCAAAAAGTACAGCGTGGTCAAGCATTGGTTAAAATACCAAAAGACATTGTCAAAACTCGTGATATTACCGGTGGTTTACCTAGGGTTGCTGAATTGTTTGAAGCTCGAAAACCTTCAAATCCTTCAGTAGTCAGCGAAATAGATGGTCGTGTGCAGTTCGGTGAAGTCAAACGTGGTATCCGTAAAATTCATGTGATCGGCGCTGATGAGGACGTGCGCAAATATTCCATTCCTTATGGTAAACACATTATCGTCCATGAAGGTGATTTGATCACAGCTGGAACACCACTTTGCGAAGGTTCAATATCTCCAACTGATATTCTTAATATACTTGGATCTGTAAAAGTTCGTGAATATCTCGTGAATGAAATTCAGGAAGTGTATCGTTTGCAAGGTGTAAAAATCAATGACAAGCATATTGAAGTCATCGTTCGTCAGATGATGCAAAAAGTAAGCGTCATCGATCCCGGAGACAGTAAATATTTGCAAGGTGATCGTGTGAATAAGAATGAATTCTTTGAAACGAACCGTATCCTTATGAATATGGCTGTCATTACGAAGCCTGGTGATTCAGACTTGGAAGAAGATTCTCTCGTGGATAAAAAGGAATTGCGAGAAATCAATAAGTCCCTTAAAGAAGATGGTAAAACTACTGCTAAGTCACGTAAGCCCAAGCCGCCGATTTTCAAACCGCTGCTGATGGGTATTACACAGTCATCGTTGAATGTAGAAAGCTTCATTTCTGCTGCTTCTTTCCAGGAAACTACTCGTGTATTAACAGATGCTGCTGTGGCATGCAAAACTGATTATTTGCGTGGACTTAAGGAAAACATTGCAGTCGGGCGTTTAATTCCAGCTGGAACTGGAACTCCAGGCTTGGAAAATATACTCGTATCAGATCCTGATTCTAAGGTAACGGAAGAACCCTTAACAAAAGCAGTCAGTTAATTAATATCATCTTAATATAATGACTAAAAAGCAATTGACTGAAATTCAAATAAATTGGTAATTTTATAGGCTTTTTTGGAAATGATATGCCAACAATAAATCAATTAATTAGAAAAGGGCGTAAGCGAGTGGAAAAAAAGACTTCTACTCCTGCATTGATGGGCAACCCTCAGAAACGGGGTGTATGCATTCGTGTATACACAACGACGCCAAAGAAACCTAATTCCGCTCTGCGGAAAGTAGCCCGTGTGCGTTTAACAAACGGTCGTGAAGTAAACGCATATATTCCCGGCGAAGGACATAATCTCCAGGAGCATTCAATCGTGCTGATTGAAGGGGGTCGTGTTAAGGATTTACCTGGGGTGCGCTATCACATTGTTCGTGGTACACTGGATACTGCTGGTGTTTCAGATCGGAAAACAAGTCGTTCAAGATATGGAGCTAAAAAACCTAAGTAAATACTAATGAGACGTAGACGACCTGAAAAAAGAAAAATTTTACCTGATCCAGTATATAATGATCTTGCTATAGCAAAATTCATTAACTATCTGATGAAAGGAGGCAAGAAGGGTGTTGCCGAACAGATTTTTTATTCAGCTATGGATTTAATTAAAACCAAGACTAAAACTAATGGAATTAAAATTTTTGAGAAAGCTATTGAAAAAACAACCCCAATTGTAGAAGTAAAATCGCGGAGAATTGGTGGAGCGACGTATCAAGTGCCAATCGAAGTTGCAATACATCGCCGTTTTTATCTGGCTTCGCACTGGATAATTAATGCTGCAACAGGACGCAAAGGAAAACCAATGGCTGATAAGTTAGCATTAGAATTGATTGCTGCGGCCAATGAAGAAGGGGGTGCCATCAAGAAAAAAGAAGATACACACCGTATGGCTGAAGCAAATAAAGCATTCGCGCATTTTCGTCGTTAAAATTTAGAATAGATTATGAAACACATTCCATTAGACAGGGTTCGCAATATTGGTATCATGGCTCACATCGATGCCGGTAAAACAACATTAACCGAACGTATTCTTTTCTATACCGGCCGGACACACCGTATTGGTGAGGTTCATGAAGGCGGCGCTACCATGGACTGGATGGAGCAGGAAAAAGAGCGCGGTATTACCATTACATCTGCAGCTACAACAACTATCTGGCAGGATCATCGTATTAATATTATCGATACTCCTGGGCACGTTGACTTTACTGTTGAAGTTGAACGGTCACTCCGTGTATTAGATGGAGCGGTGGCCGTTTTTTGTGCCGTAGGCGGCGTGGAGCCCCAAAGTGAAACTGTCTGGCGCCAGGCAGATAAATACAATGTTCCGCGTATTGCCTTTGTAAATAAAATGGACCGTGTTGGCAGTGATTTTTACAACGTTCTAATTATGATAAAAGAACGACTTGGCGCAAATCCCTTACCCGTCGTTATCCCAATAGGTAATGGCGAAATGTTTACAGGTATTGTTGACTTGTTGTCCATGCAAGCTATTTTGTACAACGAATCAACACTGGGCGCGCGTTTTGAATATGCTGAGATACCTCAAGATATGCTGGAAGAAGCTGAAAAATGGCGCCATCATTTGATTGAAGAAACAGCAACTTACGATGAACATTTGATGGAAAAATATCTTGAAGAAAAAGAAATCACTGTTGATGAATTAAAAGCAGCAATACGTAAAGGCTGTTTAGATAATACATTTATCCCCACTTTGTGTGGTTCTGCTTTTAAAAACAAAGGTGTTCAAAGGCTTCTGGATGCAGTGATCGATTTTATGCCTTCACCTCAAGATGTAGATACAATAAATGGTTTAGATCCAAAAGATTCAGACATTAAATTAAGTCGTGAAGTGAATTCGGATGCACCTTTCAGTGCTTTGGCATTTAAAATTGTGACAGATCCTTATGTAGGTAAATTGACTTATATGCGTGTTTATTCAGGTGCACTCAATAAAGGATCATACATTTACAATCCCAATTCAAATAAGCGGGAAAGAATAAGCCGTATTCTCTTGATGCACGCCAATAAACGTGAAGAATTAGACAAAGTATCAGCCGGTGAAATTGTGGCTGCCGTTGGATTAAAAAACACCCAAACTGGACATACACTTTGCGATGAGAAGAATCCTATCCTGTTGGAATCAATGGACTTTCCAGAACCTGTTGTAGAAGTTTCAGTTGAGCCGGCATCAAAAGCGGATCAGGAAAGTTTATCTAAGGCATTAGCGAAATTGGGTGAAGAAGACCCCACTTTTAAAGTCTCTATTAACCAGGACACAGGACAGACTATTATTGCTGGCATGGGCGAATTGCATTTGGAAATTCTTGTCGATAGATTATTACGGGAATTCAATGTACAAGCCTTTGTGGGAAAACCACAGGTAGCCTATACTGAAGCTATTACAAAACGTGTTGAAGATGTAGAAATGAAATTTATCCGCCAATCTGGTGGTCGCGGTCAGTATGGTCATGTGGTTATCAATGTTGAACCCAATGAGTCGGGCAAAGGATATCATTTCGATAACAAAATTGTTGGAGGTGCTATCCCCCGTGAGTATATCCCTTCTGTGAATAAAGGTATAGAAGAAGCAATTAAAAATGGTGTCGTGGCCGGTTATCCTATTGAAGATGTCCGCGTTGAACTAATCGATGGATCTTATCATGATGTAGATTCTTCGGAAATGGCGTTTAAGATTGCCGGTTCAATGGCCATTCAGGAAGCTTGCAGGAAAGCCAAACCGGTATTAATGGAACCTATCATGAAAGTTGAAGTGATTGTGCCTGATAAATATTTAGGTGACGTGATAGGCGATATTAATTCTCGTCGTGGTAATGTTCAGCGAACGGGTCAGCGCAAAGCAGCGCAAGTTATTAATGCCCATGTACCATTGATTAATATGTTTGGTTACGTAACAGATTTAAGATCCCTGACGCAGGGTAGAGCTGTTTTTAATATGGAGTTTGCTGAATTCAAGCAGGTTCCTGCCAGTGTGGAAGCAGAAATAGTAGAAAAAATACATGGCAAAGCATCATAACCCAAGTAGTGGAGTAAGAGATGTCTAAGCAAAAATTTGAACGAACAAAGCCCCATGTAAACATTGGGACGATTGGTCACGTGGACCATGGTAAGACCACATTGACGGCAGCGATAACGCTGGTGCAGTCCGCCCGCGGTATGGCTGAAGTGCGTTCATTTGACAGTATTGATAACGCTCCGGAAGAGCGGGAGCGCGGAATTACGATCCAGACAGCGCATGTGGAGTATGAGACAGAGAACC
>JYMV01031943.1_pt1 | contig 14497 bp, 10 predicted proteins | sample 338911 | NCBI WGS metagenome assembly JYMV01 (sample SAMN03354496, study PRJNA234377) | hydrothermal vent metagenome | biome: Deep sea; feature: Hydrothermal plumes at the Eastern Lau Spreading Center, Western Pacific Ocean; material: Seawater | place: Tonga | collected 2009 | depth 2000 m m
GCGGGCATCATGCTGAACCGCATCCCCTAAATTTTCTGAAAGTGAAGCGACGCCGACGATCGTAGTGGATTGCGTTGGACCGCTGGCGACAGAAATCTTGCCCCCATGATCCTCCACAATCTGACTGGCAATGGGAAAACTGACCCACGCCCCACTCTGATTCTGAAGGGTTTCGCTTTGTGACCGTGTCTCTCCGCGCTGACAATCCATGGTAACGAGAAGACCCGTACGATGGGCGGTTGCGGCAAGGTGAATGGCCCCACCTGTTTGAATAACTTCTTCCGCGCACCGAAACAAACTGATGAACGCACTTTTGATCTTGGCCTTATCACATCGGAGCAAGGGGAGCGGGGTGTGATATTCAGGAATGATCTGAATATTTTTTGCGGCGAGATCGTCATTCACGAACGACACCGCTTCTTCCAGCAATGGAATAATCTGACAGGGTGTATGGGTAAGTTTGAGCGGCTTTCCATACTCCAAAATCTGAAATAAGACGTCTCCCAGCCGGCCGACTTTATGTGCAACGCGTTCGACCGTCGCGCGCGAACTTGAAGGAAGGTCCTGCATACGCGTCATATCCAACAGTGCCCCGTGCACCGCCGCGAGGGGTTGACGCACTTCCCCCGCGAGAACACGACGAAGCTCCTCCACGCCCTGAACCTGTCCAAGCACAGTGGCAGAAGCGGGAGGCTGAGAAAGAGCGGGCGAGACAGCGACGTCGTGCGCCTGAGTCAGATACGCTGCTAGCTTCCGCACAATAGCATCCAGCGTCGGAACCTGGTCTCGTGAATACTGGTCGGGAAGCTTCGACGCCACGCTCAAGGTCCCAACCACTCGACGTTGAACCCGCAGAGGCAGCACCATCATCGATTTGTATTTCTGCTTGTAGAGCGGGCACTGATCCATAAATCGTCCCTGCGTCGATGCGAGGTTCAAATCAAAGCGCGGCTTTTTATGCCGGACAACCCACCCAGAGGCGGAAGCATCGAGGGGAAACTGCTGTCCGATCTTCGGCTCTGGCTGCCCCGGGACAAAGATGTGCGTCACCGCGACCGTGGTTGTTTCAGGCATGTATTCGGTCAACCAGCCCTGGTCAAACTGTAGAAGTTCTTGAAGCGCTTCGGTCACGCCGTCCATCGCTGGAGCCGTCGGTGCATCCGCGTGTGCGCGTGGGGTTTTCGCAGCCTTGTGTGCGTCTGCGTCGTCAAGCAGCGTAATGATCTGCCTGGTGAGTCCCTTGAGGAGATGCTGTTCTTTTTTGGTAATATCGACTCCCGTCTTACGCCCAATCAAGAGCGCGACAGACGTTTGGTGTCCGTTCCGGAACAGCGTACTGACCATCCATTTATGATTGGGCGCTGCAATTCGGAGTAGAAATGGACTGTCGGTCTTGGCCGGATCGCTGTTTGACGATGCACTCTCAGCCTGAAACGGAATGGACCGGAGTAGCGCTTGAATTTCCCGCAGCGTCAGCCCGCGATAGGCCTGAACCACGAAGGGTTCGGTCTCGTGTCCTGAGGCGGCGATGAGTCCGATACCCATGGGCACGTCATCCAACGTCTTGGTAAGGTCTTGCTGCAGGGTCGTCCGTTTAGCCACGATGGGTTACCTATACCACGCTACATCACGCCTCGCTGGCCGTACGATCAGGTTCCTGTTTGGATTTGAAATAGCGAGACCGCCGATACACCAGTGGTAATAGCGCCAGGACACCGAAGAGAATCACTCCGACAACAAGCTCTATGGACAATGTACCATCCAGGACAGTCAAGATCGATGACCCGAAGAACACATAGGCAATCGTTGCCGGCAACATGCCCAGCCACGAAACCACAATGTATGTCACAAACCGAACCTTGGTCAAGCCGAAGCCATAATTGAGAAGTTCAAATGGAAAGAGCGGAATCAACCGCGTAATGGCCACATATATCCAGCCATGAACTTCGATCTTCTGATCCAAATCCTTCATCCGACCACGGAGATGTCGCTCAACGTACGGCCGGGCGAAGTGCCGCGCAACAATGAAAGGGATAATCGCACCAAGGGTCGATCCCATAGAGGCAAACACCGTGCCCCATAGCGGACCGAATAAGAGACCTGCGGCCATGCTAATCGGGAAGCTGGGGACAAACAGCATGGGGACAAAGGCATACAGCAGGAGATACACCACTGGACCCGCCGCGCCATATCCCTCGACCCATGCTGAGATCTCATCCGGTGTTGGAATGTGGAACGCATCAGAGAATTCCATGATGAGAAACGCAATGACCCCGAGACCGAAGACAAGGACGGCCACTCCAATCGTAATCTTTTGACGAGTCACAGTCAGCATGGAACGGGAAGATGTGGGTCGATTAGGAACAGCAGGATACTTCCCCGGGGATGGCAGGCGAGCCACCTGAGGATTGTGTTGATGGCAGTATGTCCATCGATTGGTGTTCGGGGGGAATCACCGTGAAAAGGGAGGTGTATGGATAGGTCTGAAGCCGTGCCGCAGTGTGTGCTGAGACGGGAACAGCCTCGCCTCTGTGATAGGCCCGACCAGCCTCATCCATTACCATTTTCATCGGACCACGATAAATCGCCATGTATCCATTTTTGGAAGGCTCAATGGGCACTTCATATTTATAGCCCCGTGCGGTGACGGAATTGAATCGATGCCCTTCGACGTCACGATACACTACTTTCTGAAGCAACTCGATCCCATAAAAACCTGCCTCTTCAAGTGAGGCGATAAATTCTTCTTCGGTCAACGCGCCCGCGATGCACTCTCCCCACAGTTGGTTGTTTACTTTAATAGCAGGAGGTACCGAACGCTCGGAGACGATATCAGAAATAACGGTTCGACCACCATCTTTGAGAATTCTCCAAATTTCTGAAAAGACGGCTTTCTTGTCGGGAGAGAGATTAATGACGCAGTTGGAGGTGACGAGATCTGCCGTTTTGTCCTGCACCGGAATCTCTTCCAGATATCCCTTTCGAAACTCGACAATATCATAGCCAAGCAATTCGGAAACCGGAGGTCGGTTACGCTCGGCGACCTGTAACATGCTGTCGGTCATGTCGACACCGATGACACGTCCTGAACAGCCTGTTTTTCGTGCCGCGACAAAACAATCAATGCCCCCGCCTGATCCAAGGTCCACGATGGTGTCACCCTCTCGAATCGCTGCGCCTCGCATGGGCGATCCGCACCCATACGAACGCTCACGGACTTCCTGTGGAATGTGTGAAAGTTCTTCTTCAGTATAGCCATCAATTGTGCAGCACAATTCCGGTTGAGGAACCTCTGCGGCCTTGCTATAGAAATCCTGGATAATGACGTGAGGCGTCTCAACGTTAAATGCCAGCACGCAATTGGAGTGCAACGTGGTGACCTGCGTATCCCAGAAATGACTGCCACAGGTAGCCATTCCCTCCCCCATCACGTGAAACAGGATGGGGCCATCAAACCCAGATTTCGCGTTAAAGGCAGACCGCTTCGATTCCGCAAGCCGGACCATGATGTCCTTGCACAGTTCGACATAGAGACCGTAATACGGGTCCTCGTCCAATACATGGTTCTCGCCGGGCTGCTGTTCTGAGAAAAAGTAGCTATGTTCTATATCTCCCCCCCCCAGGATAAACCGAAATGGATCGGTCGATACGCCAATCTTATTCGCCACCGTTGCGGTTCGAATGGTGTTCGCGACTGCACTGTCCAACCACAGCGAACGCAACGAAGATGTGCCGGTATCCCCCAAATCAAGACCAGGATGCCCAGCAAATGACGCCGAAGGGTAGACGTGTCCATCGTAGCTGAGACAGAGACTGTCCCAGCAAGCATTACTAAGATCGAACTTGACGCCGGGACGTCCGTTGACTCGTCCATGAAGAGACTCAACATTATCTAATGTCACACCAACGTCGTCGGCAGTCTGCTTGACCAAGCGCATCGACGAGAGCATTTCCTCATTATTGGGAAACGGAAGATCGTCATGTTCCAAAATTCTTCCGCGGCGGTGCATCCACATTACGTGAATGGACTTCACACCAAGAGACTTTGCCACGGCCGGAAGCTTGGGAAGATCTGTCAGGTTTGTTGCGGTCATTACGGCAGTCAACGAAATATCAATGCCCATTCCAACAACGGTTTGGATCCCCCGCGTGATGTTCTCAAACGTCTTTTCTCCACGAATCGGATCATTCACCTCAGGCGTCGCGCCGTCGAGACTCACCTGAAACTTCAATCGTGTTCGATCAAGCGCTTCAAGCTGTTTCAGCACTGTCCCGCGAAACAAGGTCGCATTGGTGAGCACGATGAGCTCGGAATCAAGCGTGGTGGTCGCGTGCACAATAAGCTCGAAGATGTCCTTGCGAAGAAACGGTTCACCCCCAGTAAAGTAAAACCGTGAGACTCCAAGCTCCTTCGCTTCAGTCATCACGCGAAGCAGATGATCGGTTGAGGGTCCCGGATCCGCACCTGGATGCGAGGAGACAAGGCAATGCGCGCAGGTGAGATTGCAAGAGTTGTTGGTATGCACCCAAAACTCATTTAGGCCGGAGGGGCGAAGATACGATGCGCGTCCAGAATAGATCTCTGAAGCGATGGGATCGAGGGAGAGCATCTCGCTTCGCAGCGCCGCCTGAACATATCCACGGACATGCACCCACGACCGCAACGGATCAACCTGAACCTGCTCGCCATAATCACGGACGAGATCCTTCAGCGTCCGACGGCCATCGATCAAACGAAGCAACGCCGCGCCGCGCCAATCGGTTGATGCCCAATTGGGCCGATCCCCATCAACAAAAAAATGCACGCCGTTTCGTTTGAACTCAGCATACTCAGGTCGGTACAGAATCGTGGTGTCTTGCAGCATGTTCATCTCGTTATACGATGAGGATCAGACGTGATGGTGGATGGACGAACGACTCCGAGCTGGTTGGGTCATGACATCCATCAACGCCTACAACGTGAAATCCATGGCCGCCTGCCGCTTGGTCGTCTTATCTGAAGGATCGAATGTTGCGGTGAATTCTTTCATTTTATCTCCAGCAGAAACAACAATCGTCGTCTCGTCATCGGCGTTGTGCAAGTGCATAAACGCCTCGTAATACCCTGCTTGATTCGTGGTAGCCAAGGTGGCGTGACTGCCGTCTTTGGCAGGCCGAGCCGCCACCTTCATATTCGGTACCGGTTGACCGTTCGCGTCTCGAACATACCCGTATACCATGAACCCATGTTGCACCTCGTCCTTAAGAAAGATCGGCTTTGGTGTTTTAAAGGCTGGATTCTTCAGCGTCATTAAATATGCCGCAAGGGTTTCTAATTCCTCGTCGGTCATCAGCTCACGATATTTATCCGGCATCAGGCCCTTTTTGTGTTCCTTTTCAAACCCTTCCGCGTAAAAATAGGGATCTCTCTTGGTACTGGTCACCTTTGTAATAATTTGATTTTGAGTGAGAATATTGCCGAGATTTCCCAACTCGGGCCCGCGTTTCTTGGTTCCCCCTTTGCCCCCAATTTTATGGCAGTTGTAACACTCGTAGAGTTGATAGACCTCCTCGCCTCGCTGGACTGGGGACAAGGTCAACGTTGAAGAGGCAACAACTGGAACAACGGCGCCTTGCAATTTTGCAACACGTCCCATCAGGTCGTTGGCCTTCGCCGACAAGACTTCGGCTTTCTTGCGAAGTTCTTCAGTGTTGTGCGGCCGCTCAAATTGCGCACGCCGATGTTTGAGAATTTTATTGATCTTCTCCTGCTCAACCGTCGGGTCATATTGCGGAAGGATCGCGCCGCCAGCCAAAAAGACTCCAGACGTGACGAGGTAAAATACGACAAGCCCTACGATCGCTTTTCCACCACGGAACGACGGAAGATTCGGCGCCGCCAACAAAAGAAATACCCCTGTCCCAAGCGCGACATAGCACATGAACATCCATTGGAATACCCGAGGAAAATGGAGCATCCCGGAGACAACCCACGTCACAACCGCACACACAACCCCAATCACCACTGGCCACATTAGTTTAGGCACAACACCCTCTCACAATCAGGTTTTCTTAAAAATTCATACTCGTTCGCAATATCGACCAAACGCGGCATTATACGATGTTGGACGCCGCTGATCCATAGAAAAGACTGAAAGGAAGCGCTATATCAACATATCGGCCAAAAGGCCCATAAAGCACACCCTGAATTACCAGCGTGGGTCGATCGTTCTCAGGAGATCCATCGTAGAGTCAGCGGCATCGGCTAAACTGCGGACGGTGAGCGACGGCGTTTTTATCGCCGAGAGTGGTTTGACCGATCCGGAATCGACATTTGCCACCAATGGAATTTCATAAGCGTTTTCAATCAACAACCGTTGTCCAGACGACGAAAGCACGAAATCGACAAATCGCTTTGCTGGCTCAGGATGTGGTCCCCCCTGAACGACCGCAATGGCATTGAGATTGACCAAGGTGCCGATCGTATCCTGATCTGGATACACTTCGCCGACCGGCAGGCCAGCGCGCACCGCCAAATGAGAGTTGGGAGAGTTCGTCACTCCAATTGCAAACTCCCCCCGTCCAACCCCACGCCACACCTCAGAATTATCAGAGAGGATCGTGAGGCCATTCGACCCCAGTTGCTGGAAGTATTGCTGGATCGAATCTTTGCCCTTTTCATGAACAAGCCAGGAGGCCCAACTCAGCGTGGTTCGCTCTCTCGTCCCAGCAACGGCGACCTTGCCCTTCCATTGAGGATCAACCAGTTCGAAGACCGATTTCGGAACATCGTTGTGAGCAACAAGTTCTGTGTTATAGATGATAATCCTCGCCCGTCCCGAAATCCCCGTCCAATAACCCGATTCGCTCTTAAATTCGGCTGGTAGCCGTTCCGCCGCCGGGGACCTATAGGAAGATAAGACGCCCTTGCCAGCCAGAATCTCCATCACACCACCCACGGTCGCAATAAATACATCCGCACGTGGCCGATTCTTCTCAAGGATAAGCGTGTTTGCCAACCCAGACGTTTTGCCGGTTTTAAGAGCAACCGTAATGCCAGTCTGAGCGGTAAAGGCATCGACGACCGGCTTAATCGCCTTTTCCTTTCGTCCGGAATACAAAATCATATCAGCCGCAAACGCTGGCGCCGATGCCCAAAAGACCATCAATAGCAACAACATAAACCCAATTGTCTTGACGGAACTCCTCACCACATGGCTACTGTCATTGCACCTGTTTCCACTTATACTCATAAATGACCTCGCCTCAATCGACCCTATCGAAAACGCTTTTGATTATTATTATCATTAAAGCAGAGCACCAGAGCGTCCGTCAACTCGCAGAGATTCACAATTTGGGTCACTTACGTTATCTTGAATCTATGAAAGGCCTATGCCAGTGACCAAAAAACAACTATCCGGAAAGCGCGTCGTATTCGGAGTGGGCGGAAGCATCGCAGCCTACAAGGCAATTCTGCTGCTTCGGCGACTCACTGACCTTGGCGCTGATGTTGAAGTTGTTATGACCACGTCAGCGTGCGAATTCATCACTCCCCTCACCTTTCAGACCTTGTCTGGCCATCCCGTCCACACCAACACCTTTAACCCAGATGACAATATGGCTCACCTTCGCTTGGCAGAGAATGCTGACCTCATCCTCGTCAGCCCAGCCACGGCAAATTTGATCGGGCGCTTTGCGCAGGGAATGGCCGATGACTTGTTGTCGACAATTATCCTAGCGTCTCATGCACCTCTACTGGTTGTCCCAGCCATGGACGGCGGCATGTGGCAACATCCGCTAGTCCAACAAAATGTGAAAACCCTTCGCGAAACAGGCGTGGAAATCCTCGATCCGGAATTCGGATCCCTCGCCTCAGGACATATTGGATGGGGTCGTTTCCCATCTGAAGAAGCGATCATGTCGTCGATCATCTCTCTCCTCACGATGCCAGGTGACTACCACGATGAAGTGGTGCTGATTACCGCCGGACCAACGCATGAGGCAATTGATCCAGTTCGATATATTGCCAATCGATCATCGGGGAAAATGGGGTACGCGCTGGCACAGGCTGCACAGAAACGCGGAGCCCAGATGGTCTTAGTGACAGGGCCAACATCGCTCACACCACCGCCCGGCATCCACACTATCTCAGTGACAACGGCTGAAGAAATGCGGGATGCGGTGCATAAACATTTTGAGCGCGCAACAGTGGTTATCATGGCTGCCGCAGTAGCAGACTATCGACCTGATCAACCTGCAAAAACCAAGCTCAAAAAACAGGGGCGGGAGCAAGTGTCGCTGGCACTTTCTCCTACTCCTGATATCCTCACCAGCTTGTCCGCGCAAAAATCAGGGCAATTCATGGTGGGATTCGCAGCGGAAACCGAACACCTCATTGAAGAAGCCACACGAAAGCTAAAAGCCAAAGGGCTCGACATGATTGTGGCAAACGATGTCACCAAACCGGGCGCTGGATTTGGCTCTGACACCAATGCCGCCGTGGTCTTGGATGCACACGGCCTCGTCGCAGACCTGCCACTGATGCCCAAACGTGAAATGGCTACGAAACTCCTCGATCTCATCCGCATCCGGTTAAATCAACAGAAGTGAACCGTTCATACAGTTTAAGAATCTAAAGAGAACACTGTTACCGAAACCCGGAACCTAGCTCCCTGAACTCGCGTACCCGTGCCTCAATGATTCAGCTCGATGGCGTAACGAAAGTCTTCTCTCGTGGGGAACGCGCCCTTCCTGTCCTTCGTGGCATTACCCTTCAAGTTCCCAAAGGCGTATTCTTGTCGATCATGGGTCCGAGCGGGAGCGGGAAAAGCACCTTGATTAATCTGATCGCCGGTCTTGATGTCCCCACTGAAGGCCAGATCATCATTGATGGAAAACCGACTGAGACTCTCTCGGATGACGCATGGACAACCCTGCGGGGAACAAAAATAGGAATTGTGTTTCAATTTTTCAACCTTTTGCCTACACTTTCGGTAATAGAGAATGTGGCACTCCCCCTTCGACTCCAAGGGATAAATGGACCTGAGGTCACTCAACGCGCGAAGGCATGGCTTCAGGAGGTGGAACTACACCATCGCGGTGCTCACTATCCCCATGAATTATCTGGAGGGGAACAACAGCGCGCCGCAGTGGCGCGTGCGATGGTGCACGAACCTGATATCCTGCTCGCAGACGAACCCACCGGCAACCTTGATACGACACGCGGTCGAGAAATTGTTGACTTGATGCGGGCTCTCACAAAAAAATCCGGACAGACGGTGGTGATGGTCACGCACAGCCACGAAGCCGCAGCAATGGCTGACCGAACCGTCACCATGATCGATGGACGACTCTCTTCATGAACCTTACTGCTAGCATTGCCGGCATCACCTTCCCGACCTGCATCATGAATGCCGCCGGCGCTCGCTGTGTGACCGCTGAAGAGCTTGAGGCGATTGGGAACTCCCGCACCGGAGCCATCGTGACCAAGTCGATGACACGCGATGCACGAGACGGCAACCCAAGCCCCCGATATGTCGCGTTTCCACATGGCTCGATCAATTCGATGGGGTTGCCGAATCTTGGACATCAGGCATATGTCGACCTGATTCCTCGCCTGAAAGAATTCAACAAACCGGTGATTGCGAGTGTCGCGGGATTCAGCCCCGATGAGTTCGTCGACATTGCCACGGCCATTGATGCTGTCAAGCCCGATCTGATGGAAATCAACCTCTCCTGCCCTAATATTGAGGGACATCCGCAGATCGCATACGATTTTGACGCAGCGGAGCAACTCCTCACCAGGATTCGAAAAGTGGTGAATCGTCCGATGGGCACGAAACTTCCTCCGTACTTCGATCCCGTTCACCACGACCACATGGCATCAATCCTTGAGCAATGCCGAGTTGACTTCATATCCGTCATCAACTCAATCGGCAACGGCCTGGTCATTGATCCTGAAACAGACGCCGTCGTGATCAAGCCAAAAGGGGGCTTTGGAGGATTGGGTGGAGCCATCATCAAGCCGGTCGCACTGGCAAATGTTCGAGCTTTTGCCCTGCGATTCCAAGGTCGCATTCCGATCATCGGCGTGGGTGGCATTGAGACCGGACAGGATATCTATGAACACCTACTGGCAGGCGCATCAGCAGTGCAGATTGGTACCGCATTCGTCGAAGAAGGTACGCAAATGTTCGCCCGACTTGAACAGGAACTCACTACGGTTTTAGAGAGCAAAGGTCTTCAATCATCCACGGAGGCGGTGGGAAGGCTCAAGGAGCTGTGAAGCTATCTCGTTTAGGAACATTCGTTGCCATCCCCACCATTCTTCTCGTCAGCGGATGCGCCGGGGTCAAGACACCCCCTCAAATTATCTTTCAGAACAGCACGCACCTCGTACGCATAGATCTCGATCGGGACATTGGGGGGCCGGATGACCCTGACCGCCATACACACCCGATCGATATCGGGACAGACCAGCTCCACACAATCCTCGACTCAACACGTACTCAAGAATATCGTGCAATGTTGCAGCGCGCGATTTCTGGGTCTGCCAAACAGATAGAGGTTTTTTCCGAACACGACATTACGGTATTCGCACCCCAAATCCGAGAGGCTTTTCTGCAAGCCACGCCTGAGGAGCATGTCATCTTTGCATTAATCAACCCAGTCGGCAGCCGGCAAGAGATCACGTCGGGAGAGATGTTCGTCAAGGCAAACACGCTCCATCTCATCCTCAACTGCTTTCAACTCATTGCCACTGATAATAGTCTGAGTTCGCTCTGCGGACCGATACGCCAACAGGAGTATGATCTGAGTTTTACAGAGAAGGACTATTTCATTGGCTTCGGGAATGAATTCTTCGGAAACGGGAAGAAAGAGATTATTATCGATTACGCCTCTATCCCGTCCTCGGTAACTCCGCTCACAGCGAGAATGACAATGCATACGCAAGCCTCCTCTCCAGAACCGATAGAGCCAATGACTCTACCCGTCGTGCAGACACAAATCGTGGAACGAGAGGATACGTCTGGCGCTGTCGCGGATCACGTCACCAACATTGAACCCGACCGCATACAGATGTTGGAGCGAAAAATAGATGCACTAACACAGGTCATTGACCAGCAGCGTGACGCGCTCGAACAGCAGCCCGTACGACAGCAAAGCCGTCCTCCGCGCATCTTATTTCTGACGACGCCGCTCATGCGCGGAGACGATGCCACCGCTCTGCAACGCGCCCTCAGTTTTCCGTCGAATCGCATTGACGGTATCTTCGGCAAGCAAACCGACCGTGCTGTCAGAGCCTTCCAAAAGCAACATGGAATGCCAGTTGACGGTAAGGTAGGTCACGACATCATCAACGCACTCAGATAGACCCACCACATTCTTGGATTTGTTGCTGCCCCCTGCCTCCACACCATAATATTGGTTACGGTATTGATCAAGATTTGGTAAGATTCGGTGGTTTGATACGCAGCCCAATCACACGCCATGCCATGAGAATTATGCATACCGAGAGCTCTGGAGGGTTAGGGGGACAAGAGTTCAGAACCATTGCAGAGTCTGAGAGCATGGCTCGAAGAGGGCATGACGTTCTGCTTGTGACTCAGGTAGGTAGTCGGATGGAATGCCTGGCGCGAAACGCCGGACTTGCGGTGGAACCCGTTCATATGAATCGCTGGACACTGCCTAGCGGCATTCGAAAACTGTACACCCTGATAGGGCAATTTTCTCCTGATATCGTTCACACCCATGGATCAACCGATACATGGATCGCTGGCATTGCAGCCCGCTTGTCACCACGACGCCCCATCCTAATTCGGACCAGACACAAAGCCACACCAATCTCGACCGGTTGGCTGAGTCAGTTGCTCTACGAGAAGCTGACGGATCGCATCATTACGACAGGCGAGACTATTCGACACGCGATGCATGTTCGAAACGGCTTTGACCAAACACGCATGTGTTCCATTCCCACCGGCGTCGATCTTCATAAGCTGCAAAGTGGTAGCCAGGATTCCCACCTTCGCGAAGAACTCTCCCTCCCTCCAGACGCGGTGCTGGTGGGCATGGTCGGCTTTCTTCGCTTCGAGAAAGGCGCATTCTACTTTGTCGAAGCCGCCAAACACCTCCTTCAGTCAGTCAAAAATTGCTGGTTTTGTATTGCTGGAGACGGGCCGATTGAGGAAAAGCTTCGCGCACGCATTTGTGAGCTGGGATTAGAAAATCGCGTGCACTTGCTCGGATATCGTAAAGATGTCCCTCAAATCCTTTCCGCCCTCGATGTTCTGGTTCTCCCCACCACCGGAGGTGAAGGCATTTCACAGGTCATCCTCCAAGCGTTAGGACTGGAGAAACCGGTAGTGGCAACCGATACAGGAGGAACCAAAGAAGTAGTAGTCCATGGACATACCGGGCTACTAGTCCCTCCGGCAGATGCACTCGCCTTAGCACACAGTGTTGAACGCGTCATCAAGAACGCAGACACGAGCAAGCAAATGGGAATCAACGGCAGGCGCCTGGTCGAGAAAAGCTACAGTCTTGATCATATGATCGAGGCAACAGAACGGTTGTATCTTACTGCATGTTCTGAGCTGCGGCCTTCTCCGCTCATGACCGCCTCAGGCTCATAATGGTCTCACCATGCCATCTCATACCCAGATCGTGATTTTCGGCGCCTCCGGCGACCTCACCCAACGCAAGCTGCTTCCAGCACTCTATGCGTTGAGCTGCGAAAACCTCCTGACTGATGATGTGACGATTGTCGGCTTCGCGCGAAAAGAGAAAGGCCATGAGCAGTTCAGGACAGAACTGGGTGAGGCGATCGGGCAACATTCGCGATTCAAGGCTGAGGCAGGAGAAAGCGGAAAGTACCATTGGGCAACATTCGCCGGTCGTGTCTACTATCACAAAGGCGATTTCGTGAATGCTGACGATTATACTGCCCTTCTGAAATTCTTAGACTCGCTTACCTCGGAAAACACGGGTCCGAGCAACCGTCTTTTTTACCTCGCCACACCTCCGAGCGTCTTCCAGGTCATTATTCGACGCCTTGGGGAAGCCGCCCTCGTCACCAAGAACGCCACTGGAGATGGATGGACCAGAATCATTGTTGAGAAACCGTTCGGTCAAGACTTCGAAACGGCGGGGACGCTGAATAATTCCATTGGCGCCGTCTTCAACGAAGATCAGATCTACCGAATCGATCACTATCTTGGGAAAGAAACGGTTCAGAATATTCTGGTCTTCCGGATGAGCAACGGAATTTTCGAACCGCTTTGGAACAATCACTATATCGACCACGTTCAGATCACGGTTGCGGAACAGCTCGGCGTCGAAGGGCGCGGAGGCTACTTCGAAGAAGCCGGCATCCTTCGAGACATGATCCAAAGCCACGTCTTGCAGCTCCTCACACTCATTGCCATGGAGCCACCTGCAGCGTTCGAAGCCAATGCCATCCGCGACGAAAAGGTCAAAGTCCTCCACGCGATCCGTCCCTATTCGCAATCCGATGTAAACGAACATGTCGTTCGAGCGCAGTACGGGACCGGACACATCAACGGCGACGACGTGGTTGGATATCGCAAAGAACCAGGCGTGAATGCCAAGTCAACGACCGATAGTTTCGTGGCCATGCGTCTGGATATCGACAACTGGCGATGGGCAGGAGTCCCGTTCTACTTGCGCGTGGGCAAACGGCTTGCGAAACGCGTGACCGAGGTTGCCATTTACTTTAAGCAAGCCCCCTATGCCCTATTCCGATCTGCTGGATGTCACACGCTTGAACCCAACGTGTTGGCGTTACGCATTCAGCCCAACGAGGGCATTTCTCTCGGGTTCGGAAGTAAAGCCCCCGGCACGGCCATTCAGATCGATCCGGTCCAAATGGATTTTCTGTACGAGACGTCATTCCAAGATGCGCAGCCTGAAGCGTACGAGCGATTGTTATTCGATTGCCTGATCGGTGATTCAACCCTGTTTGCACGACGCGACGAAATCGAACACGCGTGGGACCTGGTGACTCGCATTCTGAATGCATGGAACGCCATTCCACGCCCGCAAATCCCGCAATATCAATCGGGGAGCTGGGGGCCGGATGAGTCCGACGATCTGATCAGAAAAGACTTACGCAAGTGGCGGAAATTGTGAAAATTCAAGCATGAGTGAACGCATTATCGTTGCAGACCTCGACGAAATGAGTGTGCGAGGAGCATGCCACGTCGCCGAAATCATCAAACGCGCGGTCAAAGAGCGAAACAAATGCATGATCACGCTCTCAGGAGGAAATACACCGCGGAAACTGTACGAGCGCCTGGCCACGGAAGAGTTCGCGTCTCGTATTCCCTGGGAATCCACCTATTGGTTTTTTGGAGATGAGCGCCATATTCCGCCGGACCACGACGGCAGCAATTATAAAATGGCCTCGGATAGTCTCCTTTCCAATGTTCCCATTCCACCCGGCAACATCCACAGGATCATGACGGAAAAACCAGATCCTCCGTCCATCGCCGCACAGTAT
>JYMV01037182.1_pt1 | contig 14497 bp, 10 predicted proteins | sample 338911 | NCBI WGS metagenome assembly JYMV01 (sample SAMN03354496, study PRJNA234377) | hydrothermal vent metagenome | biome: Deep sea; feature: Hydrothermal plumes at the Eastern Lau Spreading Center, Western Pacific Ocean; material: Seawater | place: Tonga | collected 2009 | depth 2000 m m
GTTATCAACTAACAGGCCGATTGCCAGAGCGATACCGCCTAAGCTCATGATATTCAGGCTGATGCCGTTGCCATACATCAGGTTGAAAGTGGCAACGATCGAAACCGGAATAGAAATAGAGATAATAAAGGTGGGCCAGATGTTTTTCAGGAACAGATACAAAATCAGCATGGCCAACAGACCACCGACAATACCGGCAGATTTTACTTCATCAATGGCATTAGAAATAAAGGTGGACTGGTCGTACACCAGTTGCATTTTATATTGCTCGGGGATCTCTTGCTCAATTCGTTGCAGGCGGCTTTTTACGTTTTCAGCCACTTCAACAGTATTGGCGTCGCCTTCCTTGTAGATGGCGATCTCAACCCCTTCGAAACTGTCAAACCGGGTAATCGAAGTACGCTCTTTATGGCTGTCCTTGATTTCCGCAATATCGCCAAGACGAATATGGCGACCATTTCGGGTGGCGATAAACAGGTCCCGCATCTCATCCAGGGTTTCAAATTGATTTAGCGTTCGAACCAGATATTCTTGCGAGCCATCTTCGACGCGACCACCCGAAGTATTGACATTTTCCTGTTGCAGTCGGGTGACAATTTCACTGATGGTGATATTTAACTGGCTGGTTTTTTGTTGGTTGATTAACACCTGAATTTCATTTTCCAGGCCGCCACCTACTTTAACTGAAGCAACGCCTTCTACTGATTCAAGCTTGCGCTTAATTTGCTCTTCAGCATAAATACGCAAACGCTTCATGCCTGCAGTATCTAAACTGGTGAGTTGAGTTTCCTGTGCTGTGTTTTCGGTTGAGTCAGGATTGTCAGTTTTAGGGGAGGGTAATGCGCCTCCCAATCCGTAACGCATGATGGGATCAAGTGACGGATTAAAGCGCAATAATAACGGCTTAGAAACATCCAGCGGTAATTGCAAAATATCCAGCTTTTCTCTGACATCCAACGAGGCTAAATCCATGTCTGTGCCCCATTCGAATTCCAGCAATACGTCTGATTGTCCGGCCTTAGAAGTGGATTTAACCGAGCGAACGCCTTTAACCACACCAATGGCTTCTTCTATCGGTTTTGAAACCAGTTGTTCTAACTCACCAGGAGCGGCTCCTTCGTAGTCCGTTCTGATGGTCAGTGTCGGGTACGACAATTCAGGCAATAGGTTGATAGATAATCGGGATAAGGACACCATGCCAAACAATAAAATGGCAAAAGTAAACATCCACACGGTAACCGGGCGCTTAACCGCCACATCAATGATACTCATTTTATTCTCCGAATTGTGTGGCTTGCTTAACCGTTAACGATTTCTACATTAGCCTGATCTTTCAGGTTGTGATGTCCGGTGATAACCACTTTTTCAGAACCATCCAAACCTTCTGTAATCTCTACAAATTGACCTTCCTGATAGCCAATTTTTACTGCAGTTTTGGAAGCAATACCGTCTTTAACTACAAAGACATTAATTTGATCGTCAATGTGCAACAGGGCTTTGCGAGGCAGTAAGGTTGCGTTTTGATGGGTGTCATAGTTAAGTTTAACTTTTGAGAACATACCGGCTTTTAGGTGGTTATCTTCGTTGGGAACCCGCAAAGTGACTTTGAAAGTACCGGTTTCGGCATCAATAACTGGTGAAATACGCTCTACATAGGCATCAATGTTCTGGTCACCCAATGCCGTGATGGATAGAGACGCTTTTTGATCTTTGTGAACACGGGCCAGTTCTTTTTCTGGCAAGTGCACAATGCCGTATAGCTGACGCTGCTGCACTATCTGGAACATCCGTTCACGCTGGAATGATTCTGTCAGGTTGCCCACTTTAGCGTTTCGCTCGGCTATGTAACCGGAAATCGGAGCGCGGATGGTCGTTTCTGCTAAATCTAACTCCGCCAATTCTAAGGTTGCTTTCGCTGACTCATACTGAGCTGTAAGCTTGTCGTAGGTATCATCACTGACCAGCTTTTTGTTGTAGACCTTATCAATTTTGTCTAATTCTTTTTGAATGCCGCGTAAATCGGCTTTGGCGCGATTCAGGTTCAGAATATATCGTTCTTGCTCAAGTTTCGCTAAAGGCTGACCTTTTTCCACATAGTCGCCTTCTTCAACATAAATGTGTTCTATAATCCCTGAGGCACGAGCCACCACAAAAGCTTCTTCTTTGGCTTCAAGTACGGCTGTGGTTTCGTAATTGGATGAGATGCTACCAATGGTTAAATCTGCCACTTCCACTGGGATGGAAATGATTTCTTCGGCTTCTTCGGCATTATTTGTGGCTTCGGCTTCACCACATCCGGATAAAAAGGCGCTGCTTACGGCAATACTACTGGCAAGTAAAAGGGTTTTTAAGTTGTTATTGTGTGTCATTTGTCTTCCCCTGAAATAAATTTGAACAATTTGCGAAACTTGCCAATCGATAGCATTCACCATGCCATGTAAAAAATATCATAAAAAACATGAGGTTATCATCATTGGTTAACAATCCTTCGACTAACTATTCCTACATGTTAGCCAATATCACCAACTATTAGTGATATTGGTTAAAACTGCACAAAAAGTATTTTGTGTCTTCATGTAAGTAAATAAATTGTAAACCTGTTTTGAATTCAAACCTACCGAGGATTGGATATTCCGCTATTATTGGCTGTATCTATTGTAAGAATTCGTTACATCGCCAATGGTTTTGTCGATGCCGAAGTTAAAAAAGTTTGAAAAGGAAACAAAAAATGAAAGCGTTGAAATATGCGATATTGGGATTGACGGGATTTGTGGTGTTGTTTCTGGTGGTGGGCTTTTTACTGCCTTCAGAGTTTCATGTGCAGCGTCAGATTAAAATTGACGCACCCGCTGAAAAGATTTTTCCTCATGTTGTTGATCTTAAAGAGTGGAAAAAATGGGGCGTGTGGTTTGAACGGGATCCTGAAATGCAGGTGACCTATACCGGTCCTGATGGTTTTGTGGGGCAAAAGTCCAGTTGGTTGAGTGAAACAGAAGGTTCAGGCGAGATGACCATTACTGAGTTATCCCCCCTTAAAAAAGTGGTATATAACCTATACTTTCCCGATTTTGATATGGGCAGCACAGGTGAGCTGACATTAACGGAAGATAACGGTGTAACAACGGTGGTATGGGCCGATTATGGGGATGTTGGCAGTAACCCCATAAATCATTATTTTGCCGCTATGATGGATGGTATGGTGGGGCCAGATTTCGAAGCTGGACTTCAAAACCTGAAAACCCTGGTTGAATCCCAATGATTACAATTAGCGGGAAGTAGATACTTCTCGCCATTAATCTCATTTATTCATTACTTCGTCTCTTTGAAATGAGGTTGCTGTCACAAGCCATTTCCATTGTGCGGAATTTTTGTTACAACACAGGACTGACCGAAAAAGGGAATAATTGCATCGCATGAGTGCTGTCAAAAATAATCACCTTACCTCTCTTCTAAATATCTGGTTTCCACAAAAAGATGATCTGGAATGGGTATTAGCCACCATCATCGAGACGGATGGTTCCAGTTATCGCAAGCCGGGCGCCATTATGTTCATTAACAGTCTGGGGCAGTACCATGGTTTGTTAAGTGGCGGCTGCCTTGAAGCGGATATTATGCGACAGGCCAGAAAGTGTTGGGATAGTGGCAAAAGCCATATCATCCAATACGACATGCGAGATGAAGACGATATTGCCTGGAAGTTGGGGATTGGCTGTGGCGGCATGGTGCGCATCTTGTTGCAACCGGTAACCGAACAAAATGATTACCTGGAATTGAGAACATTAAAAACACAACTGGAAAATAACCAACGCTGTTTTTATTTGTTACAGGCAGAAGAAAAAACGCCCCAAAACCGTTGTTTAACACAGATTTCGTGCGAAGCTGATTGGTCAATGAATCGCCTGAATACCTTAGATGGCGATAACTGGTTCGTAAGCGAACAGAAACCTGTTATCCGCCTGGGGATTTTTGGCGGTGGTATTGATGCTATTCCACTGGCCAATATCGCAAAACAATTGGGCTGGCATGTGACCTTGTTTGACGAGCGGCTGGGGTATGCAAAACAATCCTTTTTCGAATCCGTCGATAACATTATCCGAGAGAAGCTCGATGACTTACACAATCATCCGGTGCTGCAACAATTTTCGGCTATCGTATTGATGAATCACAATGTCACTATGGATGCCAAATCACTGTTGTTGAGCCAAACCAGTTCCGCCAAATATGTCGGTATGTTAGGGCCTCGTCATCGCACCGAGCGGGTATTTAACCAAATAAATATCTCAGATCCACAACTGGCTAAACCGTTACATAACCCAATCGGTTTTGACATTGGTGGAGAACTGCCGGAATCCATTGCATTGAGTATGTTAAGCGAAATACATGCGGTTTTGCACGGTGCCAGTGGACAAACGCTAACTCAAGCACTGCCAGCTTCCAGATTAGCCGGGTAGGGTAATGGCCGGTTATTCTCTTGGGGTATTATTGTTGGCAGCCGGACAAAGCCGGCGATTCGCTGGCATTAAGCAGTTGGCGTTGTTGCAACATAAAACCATGTTGCAAAGTGCGCTGGATTTGATTGCAGAGGTGGAGTGTGATTATCGGGTAGTGGCATTGGGAGCCAATCAAACCGATATTGAAGCCGCCATTAAAGTTCCTTCAAACGTCAGTGTTAAGACAGTTTCAGACTGGCAAAACGGTATCTCAGCCAGTATAAAATCTGGCCTGGAAGCCCTTCATAATTGTTCTCACATATTGATTTTGTTAGCCGACCAGCCTGATATTTCGCTGCAACAAATTGAACAACTTATTGCAGACAGCCGTAGCAATCGGGAAGCGATTATTTGTGCAAACTATCATGGGAAAAATGCCGTGCCTGCAATTTTTCCCGCTGACGTCTATGCTTTATTGCGCAACTTGCAAGGTGATAAAGGCGCTGGAAAATATCTGAACAGTCCAGAATACCAAGACAAAGTGATTGCTGTTGCGCTGCAAAGCGGCGCAATGGATATCGATACTCAGGAAGATTTGAGCCACTGGCAAAAACAACAAAAGGTTAATCTATGATTACATTTACACTCAACGGAAAGCCCACGAAGGTCGACGCCGAAGCAGACATGCCACTGCTCTGGGTGATACGCGACTTACTGAATATGACAGGAACGAAATATGGCTGCGGCTTAGGTGTCTGTGGTGCCTGTACCGTGCATATGGATGGGCAACCCATCCGCTCTTGTGCGACGCCCGTGTCTGTTGTAGCCGGAAAGTCGGTTACCACCATAGAGGGCTTGAGTGAAGATGCCAGTCACCCGGTTCAACAGGCCTGGTCGGAACACAATGTGCCGCAATGTGGCTATTGCCAGTCTGGCCAGATTATGTCGGCAGCTGCCTTGTTAGCATCTAACAAAAATCCCAGTGACGCTGATATTGATAATTATATGCAGGGTAATATTTGCCGTTGTGGCACTTATCCTCGTATCAAAGCAGCAATTAAAACTGCGGCGAAATTTGTGGAGGTTAAATAATGTTTATTGAGCAGCTACAACAACGCCATGATTCGGTATTGCGCAACGTCAGTCGCCGTGGATTTTTAAAAACTCTGGGTATCACAGGTACCGGACTGGTGCTGGGAGTGACGCTTCCTTCTTTTTCACCGGTTTTCGCTGATGAAGCCGGGAAAGGTGAAATGAACCTGTTTGTCAGTATTGAGGAAAATGGTGAAGTACATATTGTCTGCCATCGTTCTGAAATGGGACAGGGGATCAGAACCTCATTGCCGCAAGTGTTAGCGGATGAATTAAATGCTGACTGGCAAAAAGTGAAAGTCGTACAAGGCTTAGCTGATGCCCGTTATGGCAGTCAGAACACCGATGGTTCACGCTCAATCAGGCACTTTTATCAGACCATGCGAGAAATGGGCGCTTCTGCCCGTACCATGCTTGAGCAAGCTGCTGCCGAAAGGTGGGGAGTACCTGTCAGTGAAGTAAAAGCTGCAGATCACAAGGTTACACATCAGTCCGGCAAAAGTTTGGGTTACGGCGAATTGGCCTCTGCGGCCAGCAAAATAACTCCCCCTGATGTGGCGAGTTTGACCTTTAAAGACAAAAAAGACTTTAACTATATTGGTAAGGGGCTGACCATTGTTGATATGCAGGATATCCAGACTGGTAACACCGTATTCGGTCAGGATGTGCAGATGGATGGCATGTTGTACGCCAGTATTGTTCGCGCTCCGGTAGTTGGCGCGAATGTGGCATCTTTCGATAAAGAAGCTGCGCTAAAAACGCCGGGAGTCGTTGACGTAGTAGCTATGCCCGAGCGCAGTTTTCCGGTGGGTTTTAATTCCCTGCCCGGAGTTGCCGTATTAGCCAATAATACCTGGGCGGCTCAACAGGCGGCGAAAAAGCTCAAGATTCAATGGTCAGAGCATGACAATCAGTCTCATGATTCCACAAGCTATCTGGCCGCTTTGCAGGAAAATGTGAAAACTAAAGGTAAGGTGCAGCGCAGTGTTGGTGACGCTTATGCAGAAATGGATAAAGCTAAAACATCTGTTGCAGCCTCTTATTCAGTGCCGTATCTGGCCCATGCCACCATGGAGCCGCCAGCCGCAACCGCGGTGTTTAAGGAGGGGATGGTGGAAATTTGGGCGTGCACCCAAACACCACAATCCACGCAAAATACAGTTGCTCAGGTGTTGGGCCTGGAGCCAGCTCAGGTGAAGGTAAACGTGACCCTTCTTGGTGGTGGTTTTGGTCGTAAATCTAAACCTGATTTTTCTGTCGAAGCGGCGATTTTAGCAAAACAGAGTGGCAAACCGGTTAAGGTGGTTTGGAGTCGCGAAGATGATATTCAACATGGTTATTATCATGCCATCAGTGCACAACACTATCAGGCGGGGTTAAATGATAAAGGGCAGGTGAGTAGTTGGATCCAGCGCAGCGCTTTTCCTAGTATTGGTTGGACGTTCAGCGGTAACACCAAAGAGCCGCAATCCTGGGAGTTGTCACTGGGCTTTGGCGATGTGCCTTTTCAACTAGCCAATTTGTCCTGTGAGTCGCATGAGGCAACGGCACATGCCCGTATAGGTTGGGTACGCTCGGTATGTAATATTCAACATGCCTTTGCGTTGGGCTCATTCGTGGATGAAGTGGCTGTGGCAGCTAACAAAAGCACCCATCAGATGTGGTTAGAACTGATAGGTGAGGACGCCAATATCGACCCCGCTCAACAAGGTTTTGAATTCAGTAATTATGGGGAATCGCTGGAACGCTTTCCGCTTGATACCCAACGTCTGAAGCACTGTCTGAATGAGGTGATTAAACAATCCGGCGCTGACAAACCCACCGCAGAGAATGAAGCCTGGGGTATTAGTGTTCATCGCAGCTTTGTCAGTTATGTCGCAGTGGCGGCCAGAGTTAAAGTGGAAAACAATAAAGTCACAGTGCTGGAGATGCATTCCGCGATTGATGCCGGTACTGTGGTTAACCCGGATCGGGTTAAATCTCAGCAAGAAGGCTCTATGATTTTTGGTTTGTCTATCGCTTTGTTAGGTGAGATTAGCTTTAAAGAAGGGAAAGTCCAGCAGTCTAATTATCATGATTACCAGGTGCTTCGAATGAATCAATGCCCGGAGATCCACACTCACATTATCGAATCAGATGCGGTACCTGGTGGTGTTGGTGAACCCGGCACACCACCTGTAGCGGCAGCCATAGCTAATGCTATCTACCACGCCAGCGGTAAACGAATTCGCGATTTACCTGTGAAAAATCACATGCAGGTTTAGATATCAAGAAGGGACACAATTTCGTGTCCCTTTTTTTAAGCTTACTTTCAAAGAAAAACCGCTTTTAAATTCCCAATCTAACTTGCCTGAATCGCTGGTGTTAACGGTACTTTCTGAATATAGCGAATACGTAGGCTGAGCAAGATTGCAGCAACGGTAAGCCCCATAATGATACCCACCCAGAAGCCAGTGGCTGCCATCGCAGGGACGATAATATCGGTCAATGCCAGCGTGTAACCCATGGTTAATCCAACTCCCCAATACGAGCATATGGTGATGATCAGCATGGCTTTAGTATCTTTGTAGCCACGAAGTATACAGCCACCGATTACCTGTATTGCGTCTGAAAACTGGAATACAGCGGCCAGGAATAACAAGTCTGCCGCCATGTTAATGACGTCTGCTTCTGTGCTGTAAAGGCCAGATAATTCATAACGCAATAATACAGAGATTAGCGCGTTGATGGCGGCAAACGCCAGGCCTAAGGTGACCGCGGTATAACTGGCGTCTTTTGCGGCGCTTTCTCTATCTTCACCTAACAGATAGCCAATGCGGATGGTAACTGCAAGTCCGATACTCAGAGGCACCATGAACAGTACTCCGGAGACATTTAACGCTATTTGATGGGATGCAACAATTTTTGCGCCTAACGGAGATAGCAATAGTGCAATTACCGAAAACAAAGTTACTTCAAACAATAGGGCTAAGCCAATAGGTAATCCTATTTTTAAATGGGTGATGATTTTTGCGATATCGGGTTTACTGGAATGACTGAAAAAGGGTGCGAAGGCCAGATCTTTGGAGAACTTCACATACAACCAATTGCAGGTCATCATCGCCACAAATACCAGACCTGTGGCAATGCCACTGCCAGCACCGCCAAACGCTGGAACACCAAACTTGCCGTAGATAAACACATAGTTGGCCGGAATATTTACAATCAATCCAACAATCATAATGATCATGCTGGGCTTGGTGTGAGATAAGCCTTCACTGTATTGGCGCAACACCATATAAACACAAAATGCCGGGAAAGCGACAAACACATATTGCAGATAATCTGCTGAAATCCGGTGCAGATCAGCAGCCATATTAAAGGGCGTAAAGAACTGATAAGTAAAAAAACTGGCGATAAATACTAAAAAGCTCAATCCAAGCCCGATGTACAGTGCCTGGTGTCCCACTTCAGGAATAGGAGAGTGATCTTTGGCACCATGTAGTCGGGAAATAATAGGCGGTAACGCCATAATAATCCCTTGGACCAGTATCATCACCGGGAAGAATAAACTGGAGGCAACTGCAACTGCCGCCATATCGGTAGACGATAAACGACCTGCCATCAGGGTATCTGATACACCCATCAGCATCTGAGTCAGTTGCGCCACCAGCAATGGTCCGGCTAATTTTAAAAGTGAACGCGATTCGGTTCTGAATGAACGATATTTCAAATTGTTCTCTGTATTAATTTAATAAAGGGTCAAAGGGCAGTATGGTGACTTTGCTGTTTTTAGTTAATTCGCTGCAATCGGCGTCAATCACTACAAAACAGTTGGCGTTGGTAAATGAATTCATAATTCCTGAGCCTTGTTTATCACCGGGCATTACCCGAACATTGTTGTCCCCGTCCAGCCACATGCGGGCTCTCAGGAATTCCGTTCTTCCTGCTCTGCGCTTGAAGTCCTTATCCAGCAGTCCGGTAATTTCAACGGGTTTGCTGGCGACTTCGCCAGAGAGTTTTTTCAGGGCAGGAATGACCAGTTGTAACATGGTAACAAAGGAAGATACCGGGTTGCCGGGTAATCCTGAAAACAGGGTATTCTGAATTGCGCCGAATGCATAAGGTTTGCCCGGTTTAATGGCGATCTTCCAAAAAGCAATTTTCCCCAATCTTTTTAGAACTGGTTTTATATAGTCTGCGTCACCCACAGACACGCCTCCTGAGCTTATGACATAGTCATGTTGTCGTGCTGCCTGATAAAGAGCAGAGAAGGTTGCATCAAGATTATCTGGGATAATTCCAAAATCGGTTACCTCTACTCCTAATTTTCGTAAAATAGCAATCAAGCCCACCCGGTTACTCTCGTAGATTTGCCCTGGGGTTAATTGTTGGCCAGGTTCAACCAGTTCATCACCGGTAGCCATTACCGCTACCTTGATTTTTCGAAATACTTCTACCCGTGCCATACCCACTGATGCCAACAAGGAGAGATGTTGCGGTGCCAGACGTGTACCTTTCGATAACACCACGCTGTTTATTTTTATGTCTTCTCCAGCCTTGCGAATATTTTCACCAATTCTGACGGGATTTTTAAGACTTAATCCTTTACCTTCAACATGGGTGTCTTCCTGCATGATAACCGCACCAGTGCCTTCCGGAATAGGGGCACCAGTCATGATTCGCACAGCTTCACCTTGTTCTAAGGGTTTTTCATAGCGCTGGCCAGCCATGACTTCGCCTACGATTTTAAAAACACAGTGATACTCGAGGTTCTTTACGGCGTACCCATCCATTGCTGAATTGTCGCAGGGCGGAACGTTTACTGGGGAAATTACATCTTCAGCAAGAATGCGGCCCAATGCTTGTGGCAAGGCAACGGACTCCGTTTCTTTTACGGGGGAAATAATATCCAGTTGCTTGTTTAAAGCCTGTTCAATGGGTAAGAGACCGGGAGAATTACAGCCAGACATGATAAGTACGCCCTATATTTGAAAGTTAAACTCAGGAAGACAGTTCTACCAAACTGAGCCGCTCTTTATACCTGCGTTCCTGTGCAGGTGCAATATTGTGAGGTTGAGATTATGACTAACGGCTTTGCTTATTTTCAGGATAAAACAATAATTTACGAAAAAATGTAAATTCTCGGGTAAAATACTTACTGAGTTGAGGTGACAATATTTCAGGTCTCACCTTTTCGCAGAGAATTACACTAAAACACACACATTTTTGGACACACTGTATGGGCACATTAACAAAAAGATTAGGGTTCCCCCTGTCAGCCATCGCATTAGCTTTCAGCGCCGCACAGGTGCAGGCGGCCGACAACCTGGCTGAAGCATTAGAGCAAGGGCACACCACACTGGATTTTCGTTTACGCTATGAAACGGTGGATCAGGATAACGCATTACTGGACGCAGACGCGTTAACATTGCGTACTCGTTTAACGTATGAGTCTGCTGCCAGCAATGGCTTTTCCTTCCTTGTGGAGGGGGAGGATGTGCGTTCTGTATTGGGAATCGATGATTACAGTGTGCCACCTACCGGTTTTAATCCCGGAGTTTATTCTGTTATTGCAGATCCCGACTCAACAGAGTTGGATCAGGCTTATGTTCAATACTCGAATGTAAAAACCACAGTGCGGGCAGGCAGACAGGTTATCGCTTTGGATAATCAACGACATGTTGGGCATGTAGGTTGGCGTCAGGATCGACAAACCTTTGATGCGTTGAGTGTGGTTCATCGCTACAACAAAGAGTTCACTGCAAGATATTACTTTATCAACCAACGCAATCGCATTTTTGCTGACGAACTGGATGTGGACTCAGAAGATCACCTGATAAACATCAGCTATAAGAGCGATATCGGAACCTTTACCGGTTATGCCTATTTGCTGGAGATCGACAATAACACTGACAATAGCCTGGACACTTACGGCATTCGACTCGACGGTGATAAAAAACTGGATTCGATGAAGTTGTTCTATCAACTGGAGTTTGCTACCCAGGAAAATCAGGTGCTAGGTACTGAGGCTGATGCAAACTACTGGCTACTTGAGGCAGGATTGGGAATTCGCAAACACAAATTAACCCTGGGTTTGGAAAACATGGGGTCCGATGATGGCATTTATGGCTTTTCGACACCATTGGCAACATTACACAAATTTAACGGTTGGACCGACCAATTTTTGGCAACTCCGGCCAATGGTTTGCAGAGTCTTTATTTCAAGTTACAGGGTAAATTGCTGGAGGGTAAATACCATCTGGCCTGGTATGATTTTTCTGCCGATGAAGATGCGCCTGGCTTATCGGATTACGGCAGCGAGCTGGAATTACAATATACCTATGACTTTAGCAAAAATTATACAGTCGGCTTGAAGTACTCCACTTATTCTGCCGACGATTTAGGCGTCGATACAGATAAAGCCTGGGTTTGGCTGGATGCTAAGTTCTAAAATATGTGTATAAATCAAGAGGCAGCTTTTAAAGCCGCCTTTTGAGGAAATAGCTTTAAATGTTCGACAACCACACAGTTTGATAAGGCTGTAGACTTACTTCTTCTGTGATGTCGGTAATTTCGGTGTCTGTGATTAAATCTCGCCAGTTATCCGTAACAGTCAGGTTTAATTCACTCAGGCGCAGCACCTGTGGTTGCTCGGTAATGTTACTGATGCAGAAAATGCTTTGCCGTCGATCCATACTCTGACGCCAGAATCCAAACAACTGTAATCCCAAGTGCAAAGTAAATTGTATTGCGTTGGGATGAAACGCTTTTTGTTGGGTTCTGATATCTATCAGGGCCTTCATGCGTTGTAAGACTTTGTGGTGATGATTGAACTTCGAGCCCAATTCCATCTTTAACATGTCGTAATTCCAACGCTTGCGGTTGATGGCCCGGTTGTGATGGGTATTCCTTAATTTTTCGTAATCATTGTTTGTGCCCAGCATACTGTGAATATATATCCCCGGAATACCCTCCAGGCCAAGCATGATTGCATGAGCGCATATAAAACGTTCCAGCCCCCATTTATCCGGTCCAGCGGTGGTGCCTTGCAATGCATCAAACAAGGCGATATTCATTTCGTAAGCTTTTTGTTCGCCATTTTCAGAGGTGCGCCAGGAAATTCGGCCACCGAACTGTTTCATAGTGTTGATCAATGTCGTCAGTTCATCTTCTGACAGCAATCCTTCGGCGGGTCTTAAACCAATGCCGTCGTGAGAGGCGATAAAATTGAAATAAGTGGTGCCATTTTGTGCAGGAGGCATACTCATCAACCAGCGTTTCAGGTACAAGCAGTTGCCGGTTATCAGTGTATTTACCAGCAGAGGCGGCAAGCTAAAGTTGTAGATCGCATGAGCTTCATTGGCGTTGCCAAAATAAGTAAGATTTTGGGTGTTGGGGATATTGGTTTCGGTGATTATTACGGCATCAGGTTGGCTGTGTTCAATCAGGGTACGCAATAATCGGATCACTTCATGAGTTTGCATCAGGTTAATGCTGGGCGTACCGGCAATTTTCCATAAAAATGCCACTGCATCCATGCGAAAAATACGCACACCTGAATCCAGGTACTGGCGAATAATTGAAACAAACGCTAACAGTACGTCCGGGTTGCGAAAATCAAAATCCACCTGATCATGACTAAAGGTGCACCAGACATGTTGTAAACCTTTCGCGGTTTCTGTTTCCCGTAACAAGGGTGACGTTCGCGGCCGCACCACCTGTGATAGATCATCATCAGGTGAAGCCGTAAAAAAGTAATCAGAACCCGGTCCTTCACCACGGATGAAGTTTTGAAACCAGGCGCTGCGGCTTGAGCAGTGATTGATAACTAAATCCGCCATCAGGCGTCGGTCTTTGGCAATCGCTTCAATATCTTGCCAGTCGCCTAGTGCTTCGTTGACACTGGAGTAATCAATGACAGCAAATCCATCATCAGAGCTATAGGGGAAAAAGGGCAATATATGGACGCTGTTGATGCTGTCTGCAAAATACTTGTCCATAAACTGACGCAAGGTTTTTAACGGGTGCTCATCATCCCGGACGATACTGTCACCATAGGTGATGAGCACTACATCCTGCTGATCCCAGTTGTTTTGAAAAACCCCTGGTTGTTTGATGTCTTTGTTCAGGCGCATCAGTCCGATCAGTTCATCACTCAGTGTTTGGTTCGAGCGATTCAGAGTTATGCCATCGTAGATGACTTCCAGTTGTTGCTGTAGTTTGTGTTTTAAGTTGTCTAACAGCTCTGACATAACAGGATCCTTTAACTATATTCGTTGAAGTCTAACTCTACCGCTTCCTTTATCTCATCGAGAATATCTGGTACTGCGCTGACGACGCGGTTCCAGGTGGGAATAAAGGGCGTTTCCATGGGATTTTCCAGAAAATGCTGACCTGCCGTCATGATGTTTTGCGCAAACATCTCTACGGCATTTTCTTCAGTGTGAATATCAAATTTCAGGCCATTCATAATGGCATCGTTGTTGAAAGTTTCCACAAAATCAAGGGCAATGCGATAATAGGTGGCTTTCAGTGAACGGAAGGTGCCGGCATCAAATTTTTCACCCTGAGTGGCCAGTTTTCTGAATAGTGCTTTGGCAATATCAATCGACATTTTAGACAGTCCCGCTTGTTGATTATCCAGCGACAAATCCTGATGTTTATGATCGTATGTTTTTGCAATATCCACCTGGCAAATCCGGTTATGGGAATAGTTGCGATGCATTTCGGACAGGGTGCCAATCTCCAATCCCCAATCACTGGGAATGCGCAAATCATTTAAGACATCACGACGGAATGAGAATTCACCGGCTAATGGATAGCGAAAACTGTCCATATATTCCAGGTATTCATTGTGACCACAAACACGCTGTAGCGCTCGGATTAAAGGCGTCACCAACAAGCGCGAAACCCGACCGTTAATCTTGCCGTCAGCGACACGAGCGTAATAGCCTTTGCTGAATTCGTAATTAAATCTGAGGTTGTCACCCTGA
>JYMV01022759.1_pt1 | contig 14496 bp, 17 predicted proteins | sample 338911 | NCBI WGS metagenome assembly JYMV01 (sample SAMN03354496, study PRJNA234377) | hydrothermal vent metagenome | biome: Deep sea; feature: Hydrothermal plumes at the Eastern Lau Spreading Center, Western Pacific Ocean; material: Seawater | place: Tonga | collected 2009 | depth 2000 m m
CGCCTCCTGATAAAACTTTTGCGGGTTGAGTTCTTCTGTTTCTTAATCTTTCATATTTTTCAAAAATTTTTTCAGCTTCTTGATGAGAATCTTCCATTTTATCCTTTATATAGCCTCCCATAAGTAAATTTTCTTCGACTGTCATATCTGGAAAAACTGAACTGTCTTGAAGAATATAAGCAATTCCAACTGATTTAAGTTTTTCAGCAGGTGTCAATTTTGTAATTTCTTTTCCATCAATTTCTATTTTTCCAGAGAAAATATTTGTAAATCCATAAATAGAATGAAGGATTGTTGATTTGCCAGCACCATTAGGGCCGATTAAACAAAGTGATTGGGCTTTACTTACAAATAAATCAAAATTATGAAGTATTTCCATTTTTCCATATCCTGCTGAAAGACTTTTGATTGATAAATGAATATTGCTGGATGATAATTTTATTAAATCTTCTGATCTTGGTGCCTTGCCTAAAACTGAATATTGATCAGACATTATTGTGCTCCAAGATAAGCATTGATTACCCGCTTATCATTTTTAATTTGATCAGGCGTTCCTTCTGCCAACAATTGACCATGAGCCAAACAAAAAATTTTCTGAGCTAATTGCATAATTACTTTCATGTTGTGTTCAATAACTAACAGTGTAATTCCAAATTCTTTGTTCACTTTAATTAAACGATTAATAATTCCATTAATTAGTGTTGGGTTAATTCCTGCCGTTGGTTCATCCAATAAAAGCATTTTAGGTTCGTTCATTAGTGCCATAGCTAATTCAAGAAGCTTTTGCTGACCAAAAGATAAATCTCCAGCCCTTAATTTTCTTTTTTGATATAAACCAACAAATTTTAATAAATTTTCTGATTTATCAGTTAATTCAGAGGGTATTTTAGAAAAAACACTTAACAAACCCTTTTCTTGAGATTTATTACTAATCAACATATTTTCAATACAGTTTAGTTTTCCATAAATTCTGGTTTGTTGAAAAGTTCTAAGCAATCCAAGTTTGGCAACAACAGGAACTGGTAACTCAGAAACTTCTTTACCATCAAACTTTATTGATCCTTTATCAATTGGGTGTGTGCCAACTATTGAATTAAATAAAGTTGTTTTTCCAGATCCGTTTGGCCCTATTAATCCAACGATAGAACCTTGTTCTACAGATAAAGAAATGTCTTCATTAGCTTTTACGCCACCAAAATATTTATAAACCTGCTTTACTTCTAATATACTCATTTTAATTCTACCTGTGCTTTTCTGTCAGCTTCATCAACAACTTCACCAAATTTTTCTGGATATTTTTCTCTAAGCCAACCCATTATTCCTTCAGGAAAAAATACAACAATCACAACAATTAAAACTCCAAGAGCTACATACTGCCAGCCTAAGAAGAAAATCCAAAATCCTTCTTTAAAAAGATGGAAAACTGTTGCGCCAATAACGGGCCCCCACAAAGTTCCTTTACCACCAAGGATTGCCATTAAAACCATAAACACACCAAAAGTTGGTCCAGCAAAAGCAATTTCTGTTGGTTCAATATATCCAACCATGTTGCCCATCAAACCTCCAGCCATGCCAACAAAAAATGCAGATACAATCCAGCCAATAATTTTGTAGCGCATAGTATAAATTCCCATTGCTTCTGCTTTGTCTTCATTATCTCTTATGGCATTTAAAATTAATCCAAATCTTGTTGTGTAAGCCCAACGTAAAAATGCAAAAGTTGAAATCATCAATACAAAACAAATATAGTAAAAAAATTCAGATCTAAGTTCGGTATCACCTATATTTTTTGGCCATGGAGGTGAGGTCATTCCTTGACCTGCTCCAATTAATTCTATGCCGCCTGCAATTTCACCAGCTGCAATGCCTAAAGCAAGTGTACAAATTGCAAAATAATGTCCTCTTAATCCTAAAATTCCATATCCTATTAATCCTGCAACAATCGCTGGAACTATTCCTGCAAAAATTAAACCAACAAAAAATCCTTGAAAATATTGTGTTGGTGTATGAACAAAAGTTTTTTCTCCTCCGCTCACTGTCCATTCGGCTAATGGAAAAAACATACCTATTTGAATACCGGCACAAAAATACATGCCAATACCGAAGAATAAAATATTTCCGAAAGTATTGTAGCCCATTTGACCACCTTGAACGTCCCAAGTCATAGCTAAAATAATTAAAATCCATAAAAAAGAAATTTGAAGCTTAAACGCTGGAAATAAAAATGGCGCAACTAAACCAAATATTAATAAAGCAGAATATAATAAAATATTTTTTTTCATATAGATTTACTTTTAATTAATTCTTTAAGTTGAGGAATCATAATTTTTGGTGACTGCATAGATGGATATATTTTTTGAACTTCTTGATAACTATTAATTGCTCTCTCATAATTTTTTAATTCAATTTGAACTAAACCTTGTCCTGATAAGGCCCCAAAATGTCTTTTTTCAAGTGTAAGTACTTGATCAATATCTTTTTGTGATTCTTTATATCTTCCCAACATATACAAAACTGTTGCACGTTTATTCCATCCTTCTGCCCAACTAGGATCTAATCCAATAACTATTGAAAATGTTTCATAAGCTTTATTTAATTTTTGTTCAGACATTAAATTTGAACCTTTTGCCAATAACTGAGTTAAATTTTCTTGCAATGGATGAGTAGACCAAATATTCCATATCTTCATCTCTATTTCAAAAGCTAAAGAAACATCATTGTTGTTTTTTAACTGGTTAAAAAGTTTGTCTAATTTAGTTTCTCTTTCTTGAGAATTTACAACTGAAAAAAAAGAAAATGATATAACTAAAAATAGAAAAAATATTTTTTTCATTTTATTTATCCATTTCCTTAAGTTTTTTTCTAAAATTGTCATTAACAGTAAAGTAATGACCATTCTCATCATGAATGCTGATGCCAGACCTATGATATTCATTAATGTGCTTTTGAAATTTCTTTAAATCAACTTCAATTTCTTTTCCATTGTCGTCCTTAATTTTAACTTTAGTCATTTTAAATACTCTCTTTTCCTTGATAATTTAAATCGTCTGTAAACTAAAATTAAAACAAGTAATAAAAATACTGCGCCAATTCTAAATTCCGTTCCTAAAATATAATCTGCAAATTCTTCAAAAACACCGAGGCCCATTCCTGATATTGCAACACCAGGCAGATTTCCAAGTCCTGCAACAATTACAATCATAAAAGATCTAACCGTGTAAGGTAGCCCCACATAAGGATGTAATGTAAAAGTGATTGCAATAAGTGATCCTGCTACACCACAAAGTGCAGCATTTATGCCAAAAGTGGCTGCATAAACTTTTTCTGTATCAACTCCTAAAATCTTTGCGGCTCTTGCATTTTGCGCAGTTGCTCTAATTGCACGACCTAATTTAGATTTTTTCATGTACATTACTAAAACAATAGCAAAAACAACACTTACAACTGCAGAAAATATTTTTGAATTTGGTAATGTTACTGAATTATCAAACAACATTGTTGTTCCAAAATTAGATTGAGCAACAACAACATCAGAACCAAATATAAAATTCATTAATTGTTGAGTTAAAATGCTTATTCCAAATGTTGCCAAAATTGAAATGAACAAATCTCTATCAACAACTTTATTAATCACTAATTTATATAAACCTACACCTATAAAATACATTATAATTGGTGAAACAATCACACCAAAAGCAGGATGAATTCCAACCACGTACATAAAATATGCAATGTAACCACCCATGATAACTAATTCGCCCTGAGCAATGTTAATAATATTCATTACCCCCCACTGAAGTGCCATACCGTATGCAATAAGAGCAAAAAGAATTCCAAGCAAAATACCATCCATGGATGCTTGGACCATTAAAATTGGAATTTTAAAAATTAATAAATCCATAGAGTTTAAAAAAAATGCCCCCTAGAAATTAGGGGGCATAATATATTATTTTTTATCTTTCAGACCACTTAGGAACTGGATGTACTAATTTATGAGAAGCCACTTTTGTTGGTGCTACTAATCTATTAGCACAAGTGTCTCCTTCGCATCTAACTTGGAATAATACCATTGGCTTAGCAGTATTTTGTCCACCAGAACCAAATTTAACTTTTCCATAGAAAGTTTCCATATCAGTAGTTGCAAGCGCGTCTCTTACTTTTTCTTTATCTAGAGAATTTGCTCTTTCAAATGCATCTTTCCAAACTAATAATGCTGCAGAAGATTCTGCTGCTTGATAAGGAGGTGCGTATCCATACGCGTCATTAAAGTCTTTATCGTACTTTATACCATTGCCAAAATACTTATCGCTATAAGATAGCTCTTTGTGCCATTGAGCTGCGCACAATGCATATTCTGCCTTTCTACCATGTTGCTTAGCAAGTTTAGAAGCGTCACAGTGTGTCATTGCTAACATTGGAACATCAACTTTCATTTCAGATATTTGTCTGATTGCAGTTAAAGCTCCTTTTGAGTGGCCTGATATAACTAGCACATCTGGCTTAGTAGCTTTTACCTTAGCCAAGGTTGCTGCCATATCGTTTAGTTCTTTTGGTAATTTGTCATCGATTATGATTTTTGATCCAGTTCTTTTTGCTGCATCAACAATACCCAATCTCACGTCTTGTGAGAAAGCATCTTGTTCAAATGCCATAGCAATATTAACTGGCTTACCACCATTTTTCTCAACCGCTAAATCAATAGCTACTTCTAGATATTGGTTAGCAGGAGACAATACTGCAAACAAATATTTGTATCCTTTAGTAAACAATGATCTTGATGCACCATTTGCTTCAACCATAGGAATTTTATTTTCCTCAGTTATTGGAGCGATCGCTTTTGTTAATCCTGAACTGTACGGTCCAAGCATATAATGTACACCATCTTGTTTAATTAATCTTTCTGCAAGTTGAGCTGCTCTTCCGGAATTTGATTCATCATCGTAATAAATAATGTCAAATTTGTAAGTTTTTCCACCAACTTTAACACCGCCCATGCTGTTAATTCTATCTACAGCTAAGTTATATCCATTTTGGGTATGTTTACCGTTAGTTGAATACTTTCCAGTTAATGAAACAGCCGCACCTAAAATAATCTTGTCTCCAACAACTTTTGCTAATGAGATTGTCGAAGTTGATAAAAAAAGTGCAATTGCAGAAACAAATGTAATGATCAAATTTTTTACTTTCATTTATTTCTCCTTCTATTAATTAATTAATTAAAGTCATATTAAACTACTTATTGTCAGCAAAAACAATATTATGAAATTACATAAATGATGTTTTTTGTTTCTAATGAAAAACTATTGATGTAGATCAATAATTAATATGTCTGAGTGACAGCAATATAAACTGCAATTGCAATTAATGCACACGCAGAAATTGTATTAATTATTTTTGGATTTGCTTTTATCCAAACGATTGCTTTATTTGCAAGAATTGCATAACCAATTAACGTTGCAAAATCCAAGACCATATAAGTTATAATTAAAATAATAAATTGAACTACGTAGTTTGAATTAAAATCAATAAATGTTGGAAAGATTGTTGTAAAAAATAACCATGCTTTAGGGCTTGTTCCTGCTACCAAAAAACCATCTTTAACAAAAGAAAAGATACTTTTTCCATAATGTTTGTTTGAATTAATATTTTCTGGTCTGCTTTTATAAATATCATAGGCTAGGTACACTAAATAAATTATTCCAATCCATTTAAATACATTTAAATAAGTTGAATTGTCAGAAAAGAAACTTCCTATAACAAAAATAACAAGAGTCCCCTGAATAAAATTTGCTGAAATATCTCCGAGTGATGTCCAAATACAATTTTTAACACCATAGTTCATTGAATATGAAATAATTAAAATTCTTGGTGTGCCTGGTGAAATAAACAAAACAAGCAAAATCAGAAAATATTCTAAGGGAAACATTTTTTGGAGATAGCCCTAAAAAACCGGGAGCTAAAGATGGCTAGATAGGACTATCCAAACTACATATTATCATGCCCTATAAAAATTGCATTAATCATTTTTTTAGAATTTACTGAAATTATAGTGAAAAAAGCATTAGTTTCTTTAACCGCGACAAAAACTCCTAGTCTGTTCAATAGTCCAAAATGGGTCATTTATGTGGTTTGGGTAAATAAGATAATTTTCGAGGACATCAAAAAAACGAAATTCAGGGCTTGGAGTTAAAAATTATATAGGAAAAAAAATTAAGAAGAAAAATTAGAAAAAGTGATTATATATAGAGTATGAAAAATGTTACCGTTTATATGGGTCCAATGTGTAGCTTTTGTGATGCAGCAAAAAGATTATTAAATAGAAATAATATTCCATACAAAGAAATAAACATTGCAATTGAAGAAGGCAAAATGCATGAAATGTTAAGTAAGTCTAACGGTAAAAGAACAATTCCACAAATTTTTTTCGATAATCATCATGTTGGTGGTTATGAGGAATTGAGAGCATTAGAAAAAGAAAATAAATTAGAAAATTTACTAAAATAAAAAAGCTCAGGCTTTTTCTTTAAAAACTAAACAAACACCGTTATTACAATATCTTTTGCCTGTTGGCTCAGGACCATCATCAAAGATATGTCCATGATGACCTCCGCAATTTTTACAATGATACTCAGTCCTTGCATATCCTAACAAATAATCTGTTTTAGTTTCAAACACGTCTGGTAAGGATTTAAAAAAAGAAGGCCACCCAGAACCACTTTCGTATTTTGTATTGGACTCAAATAGTTTTATGCCACAATTTGCACAGTGATAGCTACCTTCGCGCTTTTCATTATTTAACTCACTTGAACCAGATGGTTCAGTTCCTTCTTCAAATAAAACTGATTTTTGTTCATTTGTTAAATTTGGATTATTTTTTTTCATAAAATTATTCAATAATTCGAATTGGTTTCCCTGCTACACAAGCTTCCAAATTTTCTATCATTTGAGTATAAAAAATAGAATAATTTTCAGCAGTTACATAGCCAATATGTGGTAATAAAAGTGCGTTTGGAATAAATCTTAATTTATGACTTGCTGGCAAAGGTTCTTTTTCATAAACATCAATTCCAGCACCCGCAATAACATTCGTTGAAAGAGCAATAATTAAATCATCTTCATTAATTATTGGTCCTCTTGAAGTATTAATTAAAAAAGCTGTTTTTTTCATCATATCAAATTCTTTTAATTGAATTAAATTTTTGTATCTTTCTCCTCCTTGAACGTGAATGGATATAAAATCAGAATTTTGTAATAAATCTTCTTTGTTAGACGGCAAAACATCTAATTCTTTACATCTATCCAAATTTAAATTTTCACTCCATGCTATAACTTCCATACCAAATGCTTTGGCAATTTTTGCCACTTGTGAGCCAACTCTTCCTAATCCAATTAATCCAAGAATTTTTCCTTTTAACTCTACACCAACTGTTGTTTGCCAATAACCTTGAAACATATTATCTATTTCGGGCTTAATATTCCGAGCCAATCCTAAAATTAATGCCCATGTTAATTCGCTCGTAGGATTAACATTAATTTCTGTACCAGTAACAATAATTTTTCTTTTTTTAGCCGCTTCAAGATCTATTGCTTTATTGCGCATGCCACTAGTAATCAAATACTTAAGTTTTTTAAGATTATTAATTAAATTTTCTGTGATTTTTGTTCTCTCTCTCATAATTAATAAAGCTTCAAAATCTTTTAATTGTTTAATTGCATCATCTTCATTTTCAAATGGCTCACTGAATACTTTTGTTTCGTATTTTCCCGACATTTTTTTTATATCAACAAACTCTTGGGCTACGTTTTGATAATCGTCTAAGATTGCAACTTTAAGCATTTTTTTTATTTTTATTCGAAAGTGTTATGCCTGCAATTATAAATATTGCTCCTAGAGAATGATAAAACATAAATTTCTCTTTAAATATCACCATTGCCATTAATGCTCCAAAAATTGGCATTAAATGTAAAAACACACCTGCTCTATTTGCGCCAATAATTGCAATTCCTTTTATCCAAAAAAGAAAAGCAAGAATTCCTGGGAATAACACTACATAAGTTAATGTTAAAATAAATGGTTTACCAAGTATAATTAGATTACCAAAACTCATTTCAATAAAATAAATTGGAATTAAGAAAACTAATCCACATATAATTATTATTTCTAGCAATGCAATTTGAGATATTTCGTAAGTTTTTTTTCTAAGTAAAGCTGAGTAAGTTGCCCAGGCAAACATAGCAACAACCATCGATAAATCTCCTTTATTAAAGTCTAAACTTTTGATTAATTCGATGTCTGCTTTGGTAATTATAAACACCACTCCTATTAAAGACAAAATTACTCCAATTATTTGAAATAAATTTGTTTTTTCAATTTTAAGTATGGAAGCAATAAACATGATCCAAACAGGTATTGTTGAAATCATCAAAACACCGCTGATCACTTGTGTATAATATAAAGAATAGTAAACAATCGAATTAAAAATAGTAATACTCGTTATCCCTAAAATTATAAAAAAACTAATATTGTCTAAAATATATTTTTTATGACTTAAAATCTCTTTAAAGGTAAATGGTAATAAAATTAGAAAAGCAAATAACCATCTATAAAAGTTTAGTGAAAAAGGTGGGATTTGATAAATGCTTGCTGCCTTGCCTACAATAAAATTTCCTGACCAGAAAAGAGTTGTTAAAATTAATAGTAAATATGCAAGATTATTTTTATTTGCCACTTATTTAATTCTTTCTATATTTTTTCATAGAAACGTTAGCTAATAATAAATTTGGATCAATAAAAACTTTTGATTCTTTAATTTTTTTAAAAGATTTATAAGCAAAAATTGCTATAGGCAATTCAGTACAACCAAGTATTATTTTTTTACACTTCATTTTAATTAATTCATTAACCGCAGGCTTAATTGCTTTTTCTGCTAATTTAATTTTTCCCATTTTTACATATTTAATTGCTTTATTTACATTTAGTTTCTGTAAAGGTTTTCCTGGACTAACTAATTTATAATTTTTATCAAAATATTTATTGTAAACCTGCGTTTTTAAAGTTGCTTCTGTACATAGTATTCCTATTTTTGAATTTTTTTTGTAATTTTTCTTGGTATGCAGGTAAACCTCTTTTGGCATACTTAGAATTGGAATATTGATTTTTTTTTGTAAATCATCATACCAATAATGAGCAGTATTACATGGCATAACAATAAACTTACAATTATTTTTTTGAAGTAAAAGACAACCTTTAATTAAACTTTTAAGAACATTATAATATTTTTTAATATTCTCAGGTCTTTTTGGAATATTTGACTTGTTATATAAAATAAAAAGGGGATAATTTTGATCAGTTTTACCTCTATTTATTAATGCAAGTTTATTACAAAAATCAAGACCTGCTTGTGTTCCCATGCCTCCTAAAATTCCAATCATGATAATATATTTTAAGTTTTTTTTAATATTTTAGATTAAAAGTAATTGCTATAACAATTTAAGTTCCAAATCGAGAAGAACTATAAGCGCTTAAATTTAAGTTTGTATTTTCATTTGCAATCATTTTCGATATAATTTTCCCAGATATAGCTCCTAAAGTCCATCCTAAATGATGATGTCCAAAAGAATAAAAAACATTTTTATAATTTTTAGAAGGCCCTAAAACTGGTAAATAATCAGGTAATGTAGGTCTAAAGCCTAACCATTCATCTTCGTGTTCTGGAAGTCCATCCAACATATCTTTAGCATTCATAATTAAATTTTTTATTCTTGATTTTGATAATGGGTTATCCAAACCACCAAACTCTACTGTTCCTACAACTCTTAATCCTTGTTCCATAGGAGTCATTCCAAATCCTCTGTTCGCATACACTACTGGTCTTGAAATTAAATGATCAAATCCTTTAAAATGAACATGATATCCTCTTTCTGTATCCATAGGAATATTTTCATGAAGTTTGTCGGTTAATCTTTTTGAAAATACTCCACAAGAAATTACTAATTTATCAAATATAAATCTTTGTGTTTCAGATCTAATTACTGGTTTGTCATCATCAAAATTTATATCCTTAATATTTAATTTTAAAAACTTTCCACCTTTTTTTAAAAAGTTATCAAATAATTTTAATAATATTTTTTTTGGATTTCTTGTATGTCTTGCATAATCATAAAAAACTCCACCATGGTAAAAAGGTTTTATATTTGGTTCTAAGTCATGGATATCTTTTGGTGATAATAATTGTTGTTTTACTCCTAGTTCTTTTCTTATTTTTATTTCAAGTTCTCTACTTTTTAGATTTTGATCATTCCAAACGTAAATTATTCCTTTATTTTCTACCAATCCATTAAGTTCTATTTCTTCAAACAGCTCATCAAAAGCTGGGAGAGCTAAATCTAAAATTTGATGCATATTTTTTGCCGTATGCATCATTTTTCGTTCTGAACAATTTAATAAAAATCTTAAGAACCACGGAATCATTTTGTGAACATAATTCCATTTTAGTGCGAGTGGACCTCTTGAGCTTGCGAGCATTGCTGGTATATCTGCAATCACATCGGGACGATTTAATGGTACCGATGCATAAGGAGAAAAATGTCCAGCATTTCCATAAGTTGCTGAATTTCCAGGTTCATCTCTATCAAATAATGTAACCTTAAAACCTTTTTTTTGCAGAAACAAAGCATTACATACACCTTGAATACCAGCTCCTATGACAGCAATTTTAACCTTATTATTTTCCACATAGCAAATATAGGATTAAGTGAATTTTATAATATGAGATATATAGGCGCGGTATATATTAAAAATTAAATACTATTTTTCTCATTTAATTAAGATATTTGATCCGTGTTGTAGATTTTGCAACTCATAACAATCGCGAAACCGATCATGATTGTCAACATTGATGAGCCTCCATAAGATAAAATTGGAAGTGGAGAGCCTACAATTGGAACTATTCCAAGCACCATAGACATATTCACAAAAATGTATGCAAATATTGCAGCAGAAAATCCAAAACAGTAAAGCTTTGCAAAAAAACTTCTAGATAAAAAACCAATTCTAACAATTCTATAAATTAAAAGAATATATATTAAGAGTAAAAATAAACATCCTATAAAACCAAACTCCTCTGCATAAAGGGTGAATATAAAATCTGTATGCTTTTCTGGTAAAAACTCAAGATAGCTTTGAGTTCCTTTTAAAAATCCTTTTCCAAAAAAACCTCCTGAGCCTATAGCTATTTTAGATTGGATTATTTGATACCCTGCGCCTAGTGGATCTCTTTCTGGATTAAAAAAAGTTAATATTCTAAGTTTTTGATAAGGTTTTAAAAGTGATATTATGAAAGGAGTTGATACTAGAAGCATTATGCCAGTGTAAACAAAATATTTTATATTCAGGCCTGCAATCCACATTACAAAAATTCCGCTGATTGCAATTAATATTGCGGTCCCAAGATCAGGCTGTGCAACAACAAAAATGCAAGGAATAGTTAATAGTACCAAGGGTAGAAAAATATTCTTGAAATTTTGAAGATCGGCACTTTGCATACGATGATAGTATCGAGCCAAACAAATTATAATTGCAATTTTCATTAACTCTGAAGGTTGAATATTTATAAAGTAAAGGTTTATCCATCTTTGAGATCCTGATGCAGTTACTCCAAAATAAAAGACTATGACCAACATGGCTAAAATTATTAAATAAAAAATGTAGGAAGATATAAACCAAAATCTTATGCGTACGAAAGATAGAAATAAAAATAATACAAAAAAAACTGAAAATCTTATGAAATGATTTTTTGTGTAATAAGCAATTTTTCCACCATCAATAGAATACATGACCATAAAACTGATTGCGGCAAGAATTAAAATTAAAAATACAAGAAAGTAATCTATTGATTTTAATTTATCAAAAAATGAATATTGAGAAGTATATAACCTTTGTCTAAGCATTATGCTAAATCATTAACCTTTATTCTTTTAAATTCTCTAAATTTATGACGATCAATTATTTTTTTAATAAATTTGTTTGCAATAGGAGCTGCCACTTTACTTCCTGAACCACCGTGTTCAATTAAAACGCTTATGGCATATCTTGGATCTTTATATGGAGCAAAAGCAACATATAAAGCATGATCTCGATTTTTGTATTCAATTTCACTTATTTTTAAATCAGCTTCCCTTTCAGCTTCGGTAATTCTTCTTACTTGCGAAGTTCCTGTTTTTCCAGCAAATTGATATTTTTCATCTTCATGCCTTGAGTTAAAGGATGTGCCATAAAGCTCATTCGTAGAAGCAAACATTGCTTCTAGAACAAATTTCACATTTTCAGGATTTCTGTACATAGGTTTGTAAAGTTCAATATTTTGTTCTTGTAAAATATCTTTATTCAACTCAATTAATTTTTCTGGATTTGAAGAAAGATTGTACTTTTCAAGATCTAGTTTTATCATTGATCGAATATCTTCATAATTTAATTCATCATCTAATATAATTTGAGGTTTTATTTTATAACCACCATTTGCAAGTTGAGCTGTCATTAAACACAGTTGTAGAGGTGTAGACTGAATATAGCCTTGCCCAATACCAGTAATAATAGTTTCTCCTAAGTACCAAGGAAGCTCTAAGTTTTCTAATTTCCATTTTGTGGATGGAACAATTCCGATCTTTTCATCAATATATAAATCCCCTAATACTTTTGACCCAAGACCATATCTCTTAGCTAAAATAGAAAGTCGATCTACTCCAAGTAGTCTTGCAACTTCATAAAAATATATGTCACAAGACTGCTTAATTGCATTTCTAAGACGCATAAATCCATGTCCTTTTTTTTTCCAACAATGATATTTTTGACCATATAACTCGATAACTTCTTCACATTTAACTGTCATATTAGGTTTTATAATATCGAACTCTAAAGCTGCGAGAGCAACTAATGGTTTTATGATAGATCCTGGAGAATATAACCCAGCCAAAGATTTATTTATTAATGGTTTTAGAGGATTATTTTTTATTTCGTTCCAATCTTTGATATTTATTCCATGAGTGAATTTGTTTGGGTCATATGTTGGTGATGATGCCATTGCTATGATTTCTCCTGTATAAATATCCATTGCACAAATTGATCCACTTTGACCTTTTAAAAGATTTTGGGCAAGTTGTTGACACTCAACATCAATAGTAGTTGTTACTTTTTTTCCTTTAATACTCTCAACTTGATTTATCTGACTTATCCTTTTTCCATAAGCATTAACTTCATATCTTTTGATGCCATAGCGACCAATTAGATCTCCTTCTAAAGATTTTTCAAGTCCTGATTTTCCTACCTTTAAGCCAGGAACATAATTTGATTGAATTTTTTCATTTGACATAATGTCTTTTGCGCTTGCTTCCCCAACGTATCCAACAACATGAACTAAATCTTTATCATATGGATAATTTCGAGCGCTCGATAAAACTGGTTCAGCTCCTTGAAGCTCATGTAAATACAAGTTTAATCTTGAAAATTGTTCCCATGTTAAATTATCTGAAACAACAAGAGTATCCCACGGTTTAAGTTTGCTTACTTTTTTATAAATATAGCGTAAATTATTATTATTTAAGTTTAAAATAGTTTTTAATCTTACAATCAAGTTATTAAAATCTTTTACTTCTTCTAAATTGACATGTAATTGAAAAATCCGATCATTTTCTGCAATCACATTATTAAAATAATCCTAATTATTCCCCTTTGAGGAGGAGGTTTCCATTCTCGTAATCTATTTTTATCAGATAAGAGGAGATACTTTTCTCTATCAGAAATTTGTAAATTGAATAATCTGTAAGTCATTCCTCCAAATAAAACAATTTTAGCAGCAGCAAGTAAAAATACTCTTCGATTAATTATTTGATTCTTGTTAACGGATGAACGAATCTCTTTTTGACTAAGCATTTTCTTCTTTTAAGTTATAAATGTTAATTTTATTAAATATTTTTGCAAAAATTGGGTAAACTAAAGAGGTATAAATAGTATTGGACATTAAAGATTCATAACTAATATCTGAGCTAAAAATTAGAGTTTGCAGAATATAATTTGTAGAATTTACTATTAAAATTGATAAGAAAAAAAATACCCAATCATATAGCAAATTGGGTATTAAGGTTCTATTTCTTAACAATGAGGCCATTACACACAATATTAAATAGCTAATAGATGATAAACCAATAGGAAAATTCAAAATAACGTCATTAATTATTCCTGATAGAAAAATTAAACCAAAACCTATTATTTCTGGTTTTTTTAAAACCCAGAAAAAAATCAATATATAAACAAAGTTAAATGAAATATTTAAATTGTAGTAAATTATCGATAAATCAAAACCTGTAAAAACTAAAATAAACAACAAAAAGACTGGAAAACTATTTAAAATATATTTGTAAAATTTTTTACTTTTATCTGGCATTTAATTTTGACCTCGCTTTATGTATCTAATTTTTACAAAATCTAGCTGAGTTAAGTCT
>JYMV01029448.1_pt1 | contig 14496 bp, 11 predicted proteins | sample 338911 | NCBI WGS metagenome assembly JYMV01 (sample SAMN03354496, study PRJNA234377) | hydrothermal vent metagenome | biome: Deep sea; feature: Hydrothermal plumes at the Eastern Lau Spreading Center, Western Pacific Ocean; material: Seawater | place: Tonga | collected 2009 | depth 2000 m m
GATACATATCCATTTTTATCAATTTGGAGAGGTTTGAATTTCAAACTTTTTAGAGATAAGTTGATTTCAGAGTCTGCCCTACTTTTATCTGTAAAAGAGACATTTAACCTAGTTTTTAAAGCCTCTTTTAATGCATCTTCAACAATAGTAGAGTTTTCAGGTTCTTCAATAAATACAGAGACAGAGGCATACACCCTACTACCCAATACCTTTTTAGCATAGTGTGATGAAGGTTTATATCCACACCCCCCTACTCCTAAGAGCAGGAGCAGGGGCAATATCGCTATTCTCATATTTTCAATCGATACACTTTCGCGATAGGAGTCATAATTACAGGCTCAAATAAATCTTTTGGAGCTGTTTCTAGTATGAAGAGTCGGAAATAGGTTGAGTTTAGCAAATAGTTATCAACTAATAGCATCTTTCCGTATGACTGCATAAATATTATCGACAAATTGGCACCTGCTCTACTTTGGAGGCGGACAACTCTAAATTTTCCATCTCTATCGTATTTGGTAATGTAGAAGGATTCTATCGGTCTCTCAATTTTTCCAATTCTAATAGTAGCTTTTACCTTATCGAACACTATCCCATTACCCATGTCTATATACCGACCATTATCCTTAAATGAGTTTGTTTGGTAAAAGAATGGTTTTATCACCTGATTTCCAGTTTTCAAATCTATTTGAGAGAATAGCCCAACGGTTGGCAGAATATTCAACATTCGTAGAGGTAGATAGTAATAGACCTCTCTCGTCTTTTTAGGTAACTCTATCTCTCCTTTTGAAACCTTTTCTAAAAATTCATCTGGTTCGGTGATATTTCTATCTTTCATCATTTCAGCAATTTGGAATCTCTCCATCTCTCTATATTCCACTGCAAGCCTCGCCATGTATGCACTCGCTAATGGTGGTCTCATCAGCGACCAACTCACAGGAAAATTGATACTACCCGAATGTTGTCCTCCATCAACTAAGGTTTTGACATCTGAATAGAATCTAATAGGGTATCCATAGTCCCACCAAGCTAATACATAATCCTCTCTCTTAGCTATATATTTCAACTCATCTAATACTGCTACCTCATTTTTATTAAATACCACAGGAACTCTGTAATTTTCTATATGTTTGTAATTTGGATATATGGCTAGTGTTGTGAGAATTACGGCAAAGGCATATCTAAATATAGGAGATTTGAAATCTTTTATCACTACTATGATGAGGTAGCCAAGTCCAAGAGCATAGATAGGAACAGCATAGACGGTAAATCTCAATCCACTATGGTAAGCGAGATACCCTAATCCAACCATTGGAAGAGCAATAAGTAACTCTTTCCAACGAATCACCATCAAAATTACCCCGAGAGTTGAAATCCAGAAAGTAACGATATGTCCACTAATTCTATTTGCGAAAGTTTCAAAAGGGATAGCACTCGCCTCTCTAACAGTTTTCACAACATTATAAAAATGGAGTTCTATCTCATCTTTAACAGTATATGAATCTGTTCGAAATACATAACTTTGGAGTTTTTGGATAATGTCGTTGAATGCTCCTGATGCAATGAGGGCTATTCCAGAGATTGCAAAGAGAACCAAAACAAATTTATCCAGATGTATATCAACCTCTTTTTTACTCTTTTTCAGTATTACTACCTCATCTCCATCATCTTCTGGTTTCTCTTCTTGATAATGTTTTCTGTTTTCGTAGTAGAAGATAACCCCAAATAGCAGAGCAAAGATAAGGAATTTCCAATATATCTCAATTGGCATCGATGCTAAAAAGAGGAATGTTAGAAGTTTGTAATTGAATATCTCTTTTCTCTCCCAAATTAGGGTATATAGAAAAGTAACCCCAGTGAGTGCAAGATTCAAGGAGAGACTTTGGGGATACCAGAAGAGGTTGAGAGATAGAAAAATAGGAGGTAGTAGGAGAAATCGATTCTCTTTCTCTCGGATATTTAGCAAAATACCCCAAAGAGTAAAGGTAGGTAGAACTACGGTAAGCATGTCGGTATCGTAATATCCCACCATCGTTCTATTGTAATAGCTCCAAGTAATAGAGCCGAGAATAGCTCCTATCAATCCCATTAGAGGTTGTCTAAGAGTCTGCCCTATCAAGATTAGAGGAACGACCAAGAGAGACCCCATAACAGCAGGTAGCCATAAAATAATGGTCTCGAAAGAGAATGGAAGAAGTTGAGCTAATATAGCTGTAAGTTGTGATAGTGGTTGATGGATAGGGGAGGAATCTAGTTTTTGGTGAGTTCCGGAAATAATATCCCTTGCCCCTTCTGCAAAATAGTATCCATCATTGGTATTTATCATAAGTTGCCCGAGCCATTTAAAGCTCTCTACATTTTGAAACTGTTCAACCCAGATATACCTAAGAGATATAGAAAAGAGGAAAGATAGAAAGATAGCGAGGACAAGATGCGAGGGCTTCCATTTGCTATCTTCCAAGTTGAAAAACTCTTTCATAAAAATGTTCCTTATATCGAAAATTGCGAAAAATTATACAGAATTTGGGTAAGAGATATAATTACAGAATATATTGAAATTTTGGAGATATAGATATATGAGCACAGAGGCGAAAGTGGGTTTTTTTGTAGTTCTTGGAATAACTATGCTGTTTCTGCTCACAACCCAAGTAAATGAGTTCAAAAATATCAATTCAGAAGGGTATAGAATAAAAGCATTTGTAAAAGATTCCACAGGATTGGAGGTCTATTCAAAAGTAAAGATGAATGGTATTACCATCGGTTGGGTTGAATCCTTTTCGATGAAAGATGAATTTGTAGTTTTGAACCTTTTTATAAAAAGCAATGTTGAAATTCCAGAAGATTCCAAAGTAACCCTAACAAAAGAGACCCTATTAGGGGGTAGAATAGTATCGATAGAGAGAGGACATTCAAGCAAATACCTATCAGATGGAGCAGTATTGAAAAAGTATGAAGAGTATGCATCATTTGAGAAGACTAGCGATAGTTTCTACAAAACATCAGAAGAGTTTAGACAACTTGCCCACGATATTCGCACAACTTTAAACGAAGATAGAAGAAGAGATATAGAGAATGCTATCCAAAATCTCTCTATACTTTTGAAAGATTTGAAAGAGATAATAGAAGAGAACAGACAAGGGGTAAAAAATATAGTTTCAAATGTAGATAAGGCATCTTCACGACTACCAGAGGTAATAGCATCTATTGAAAGAACATTAGAGAGATACCATTCTGTTGGGGTAACTCTTGATAAAAAAGTTCCAAAAGTAATGGACTCTATACAGATTCTCATAGAGGAACTAAATTCAACCATTGCCGAAAACCGCAAACCTCTCAATAGAAGCCTAAATTCAGTAAATAGCTTTTTCACAAAAGGGGAAGAGACAATTAGAAAATTGGACAAAATCATCTACTCTCTTACAGATTCCCAACTCCATTTTGGCATGAGAGGGGAATACAATATTAGGGACGATACTTTTTCAGCATATACCGATATAGCATATCTTCCAAATCCATCAACTTATTACCTGCTATCTGTAATTAGCGCTCCTGAGTATGAATATGATGAAAATGGAAAACTGAAAAATCAGCTTCACAATAAAGGAGATATATTATTCTCTATCCAATATGGTAAGAGATATGGAGATTGGCTATTTAGAGCTGGTCTAATTGAAAGCACAGGAGGACTTGGAATAGACTATTTCGCTTTAAATGATAAATTGAAACTCTCCTTAGAGGCTTTCGACTTTGGAGCTGTAAATGATGTTCGGAATAAGAATGCAAATGTAAAGCTCTCTTTACGATATAGAATATATGACCATATCGACCTGTTAGCTGGTGGGGTAAATTTGGTAAATGACTACCCTTCTCTATTCTTAGGAATTGGATTCCACTTCATAGACAACGACCTAAAACCTTTCTTAGGTAGTGTTGGAGGAGCTTTATAAATGTTCAAAAATTTAGATGATGCTTCAAAAAAGCTTTTAAACAATATTCCAGAGTTGGAGGGTGAAGGTTGGCTACTCCTTGCAATATCTGATAGTGGTGAAAAGATAGCTTCACAAATAGCAAAAAATAGAAAACTACCATACAAAAGATTACATATAGAACCTGTCCATTGTCCAAAAAATCAAGAGTGTCAAATAGCCGTTGTTACAGAATTAGGTAACATCCAAATTGATACAAGATTGCAAGATGCTTTTCATCTTGATGGAGAAGATATAGAAAATCTTATAGAGCTTACCTATCAATACAAGCTACTACCCAAATTGAAAAAAAAGAGAATTCAGAAATTTGAATTACCCCAAGATATAGAGAAAGTAATTATTGTAGATGAAGCTATTGAAACAGGTTTAAGAATGGAGGGGGCTATCTCAACTCTTACAGAACTTTTCGATATTAGAGAGATATATATAGCAGTGCCGATAATTCCTCAAACTATATTTGAAATCTTTGAGGATACGGTAGAAGAGATATTTTTTTCTGAGAAAGTGGATATATATACAGGTATCGAAAACTACTATATAGAAAAGGTAACAAAGTGAGACTAGGACTATTTATAATATTGGTAATTTCAGAAGTATTAGCTAACAACTTGGTTGAAATTGTTCTCCCAAATGACCAGTGGAAACTTATCGGAGTTCCCGGAGCTTTTATGGAGGGTTCAGGCTCTACCTCTATTCTAACAGGGGGCGACTGGTATTATGGAGTTCGTAAAGGCGACCAAAACCTATCGGGGCAAGATGACGGAAACTATACCAAACTGGCTAAGGACGGCTCAACTGGAAAATATAGCTCCTCGTCCGACCTCATCGGGTTCAGAACTCGCAGTTCCAATTACCAATCTGTTACAGTGAGTGCAAATCTTGCTAACTTCTCGCATGATGACTATTTACCTATTAGACATATGTATATAGACACCGATAGCGATGGGGTGGCAGATACCAATATCACATACCAATCAGATTTAGAAGGAGAACTATTCTATCTTAGAACTCTTTCAAAAACATCGGTTGAAAAGAACTACTATGGATATTTCAATTCATCATATGGAGAGAAAAATCCAGCTACCCTTTCCCCTCTAACTGGAAAAAGTAGCGACTTTACCTATGAAATTCGAAAAATTATAGATATGAATTTGACCAATAACCCCGGAAAAGATGGACAGAGTGGAAATATATGGGATTACGATAGAGATACCCACCAAGATGGATTGGAGACTGGAAAAGATTGGATAAAAGTGTATAGATTGGATTCCACCGAATCCCGTTGGGAGAGTTTCTATTCCAAATATTCGGACGATGCCAATGACTTTACTCACCTTACCGCCGGTAGTGGATATTGGGTGAAGTTGCACGATGACGATGAGAAGACTAAAAAACACGGCTTTATCTTAGGAGATGGGAATATTTCACTTACCACCTATTCTCCAAACTACCACCCTCTATCTGATGGCAATCATACATCATATAGTAGCGGTCACTCTCTGCTAAAAAGTGGCTGGAATATGCTCTCTTTCCCTGATGGCTATCTTAGACACTCTCCAACTGGATTGGTCTTGAAATTGAAAAACCCAGATAATGGAGACCAACTCAAAGTTAGCGATGAGGTAGGAAAAGAGGAGCTAAATATTACAATCCTTGATATAGATGGAGATGGTTCGGTTAGCAGTTCAGAAGTTGTTAGAAATATCAACAATGGTATAAATGGAGCGATTGAAGATGGAAACCTATCTAAGAATTTCAATCTCAGAGCTTTGAGACAAAACTCCAATATAGTCCTCTTCTCTTCAAAAAGATTTAGAGTATATGATGGGGCAGGGGATATTTTTGGAGAAGTTACCACTATCGGAAATAGCAACCCCTTCAAGCTCGATACCCAAACATATGGAGCAGTTTCAGATTTGAATAGTAGTGGAGTAGCTTCAAAATATGGAGAGTTTGGAATAGTTGTAACTATAAATAATAATGGAAACGGTAACACTGCTGGATTTCTCACAATGAATATTGGAAAAATAGATATTGGTAGTAGTTCAGTGGATATTGGAGGAAAAAATATATCAGCTGTAAAATCCAAACTACAAGGGGCTGGGCTATCCAATTACAACTATCTAATTTTGGATTTAGATGTAAATGAGAAAAACGATTCTATTTTGATTGTCAATACCTCATCATCTTTCTATATAAAAGACCATACATGGACAAAGACCTATCGATTGGACGATAACCACTCTTTACAAAATGGAGACCCGAATATATACATAAATAGAGATGGAGACAACGACTATGTAACTATCACATTGGACAATGGAAACGAAGCAACAGATATAGCTACCGACTTGAACGATACTCTATCTCCAAATATAGTTACTAAGCCTGTTGGAGACTATATCTATATCACGACTACAAATAGTAACTATCGCAATTTCGACCTGAAAGAGTATGGAACAGATGATATTTTTACCCGGATAGTTTCGGGGAATAGTTGGGCTGTTGGGGCTATTACAAAAGTATATAGCATAGACCAACTTTCAAAAGGTGAAGCTAATAAGAGTATCTATATTTTCGACTTCAACGGCTCTACTCTGTCGGGAGGAGATGAACTCAATGTAACTATCGACGGAACTACTTCATATTACGATATCCAAAACAATGACAATGCGGGAAAAGTATGTATAAATTTGGTTGCTAAAATAAATGAAGCCTCTCCTTATGTATATGCTGAATGTAATACAACAGATGAAGGAGATACCAATGCCAAAATTACTCTAACTGGCTATTTCAATAGAGCAACTTTAAGGGTATATAACGACGATGGAGAGCTGGATTTGAATATTTCAGGTGATGGCTGTTCAGAAGAGTGCGGAGATATTGCCGATAGTAACTCTTCACGATTTTGGGATAGAAATTCGAGCGGTGGAGTGGTCTTCTCCAATTTGGAAACTCTTACCGATGATTTGAGATATTTTCCTCTCTATGTTCCAGACTTGCCGACTTCCGATTTTATCCTTCCATATATTCGAGAAAATGGATATAGAGCGAAATCGATATTAACAGCTGTTGATAATGGTAGCGGTTCTATTAGTTGGAAATATCTCGATTTGACTACCGATATAGATGATTGGTTTAGCCCTCTTTACGACTATTCCCTATTTTCAACAGAGATGGAGCGGGGCTATTTTGTCCAGCTTGAACAAGCCTCAACCTCATCTATGTCTATCTCTCCAAATCTGAATATTCAGTATTACCAACATTACAATAATGATAACAACTCTACTGGACTTTCTGAGGCTGGACATGTTGATAACTTCTTTACTGGAACTATTGGGGTGAGAGTTTCAGGAGATGAGGGGAGCCATACCCGGGTAGTTGCTTCTATCCAAAATCACGATTACCAACTAGTAGGTAGTGGTAGCTATTACACTTTGGAAATTAGTAGAGATAATTTGCCATATATAGCAATGTCAGATTCCAATATCACAATTACCACCTACGATGAGGTAGGTAACCTGAAAACGGCTCAGTTAGAATTGAATCTATCCTCCCCAGCAAAACCGGTATTTAGATTTATGAATGGTAAATATGCATTTATTGGAACGACCAGTTCAGATATTCGAGCTTTCAATATATACGATGATAGAATAGACGATAGGTATGCAGTCCATCCAGATAATGAACATCTCATTATCAACCTCAACCCTTCAAACGATTTCAAAACTGCCAATAATGCAGATAGCTATTACAACAATACGACCTCCAAATTAGTCCCTAAATTCTCTATAAATTCGATTCCGTATAACAAATACGATGAGAATGTAACTATAAACTACGATAGTGCAATAGTTGGAACTGTTTCGAAAACGAACCACCCTACATACCATTTTATGATTTACAATATCTGCTCAGCATCTCCTAATTTCGATACAAACAATAGCGGTTGGAGAGTGGTTGCAGTTGATGGAGATGGAAATGCTCAAAATTCAAGAGTTTCAGATATTACTTTCATATCCACCTGGCAACCGATATATAAAAATAGTTCCGTCCTAACTATTAGCGGTAATAGCAATGAGAAGAGCGACAATAGACCAGCTCTATATGGTTCTGATTGCAATCTACAATCCACCGCAACCCAAGATAATGGAGTGATATTGATAGATAACAATACTAGCGACGATTGGAATGTAACTATTGCCTACGATACTATTTCAACCACTCCAATCTCTTCTGGTATTCCAGAGGAGCGGATATTGTGTCTAACATATGGAGGAAACGATAATAACTTTTCAAAAATTCAGTTCGATGCTTCCAAATACACAACTCAAAAGAATAGCAGTCTAACAGCTCCTAAAAAGCTATTGATAGATATAAATAATACCCTAATGTTTGCTACAACTTTTGATAAGTTGTATGACCATAGCACCGATAGCTGTTTTGATGTGAATGAGACAACCGACCATAACTCCACCCAATTGGACATCTCCAATGGTCAATATATTCGTAAAGGGGACTAATTGGAAAAGTTGAAATTTTTCCACTATGGTGAAAAGGTAGCTATTCCTCCAAATTTCGACACTCACTATCTAAATTACTTGGAAAATAGAGAAAAGTTGGAGATAGTGGGTAATGGAATGGTTGCCCTTAAAGATTTCAGCGGATATATTGGAGAGACCCTATATATTCCTCGTAAGTTGAAAACTCTTCTAAATTTGGAGAGCGAGGAGGAGTATAAAAAGATATTCAATAACCTTTTTAGTGTAATTTCTTCGAAACTTAGCGAAGATATTCTTTTTCAACTTTTTCCAAGTTCAGTTGGACTTTCAACCTCATCATCTAAACCCTCCCCTATTTTCCAACTCAATACACTATTGCAATATAGCAAAACTCTAATATTTGCACTTGATAGGGTTCTCAAATCTCCCCATAGAAGATTAGTAGATGAGGTGGAGTATCGCCCATTTGAAGAAATCTCCTATATTGATGAAACCATCTTTTTAGACCATCTCCAAAATCCCCAAAACTGGTTTAGAAATTCCCCTAGAAGACCTATAAAAGTTCTCCAATATAGAAATTTAGAGAGTATAGATACTATCGAAAATAGATTTATCAAAAAGTTTCTATTTGAGTTGTATAGGCTACTACCAAAGCTATTGAGATATGTCGAGGAGATACCAGAGAAAAAGGCGGTAATAAATGAAATAATTTCCAAATTGGAAAATTTTCAGCAAGATTTTCCGATAGATAAAATTGGAAACCTCCAATTTATTCCATACAATTCGCAAGTTTTACTAAAAAGGGCAGGATATAGAGAGCTATTTACTCTATATACCAAACTGAAAAACTCTTTTACCCCTTCACTCTTTGAACATCTTGATAGTGCTATCTCTCTAAAAGATATTTCAACCATTTGGGAATATTATGTTATATCTATTCTGATAACCAAATTTGGCAAGGTGGATAGGAGTAACTTTGAGAGAAATTTGAAAATTGGTAATGAGATATACGATAGATTCTATATCAGATTTCAAAATGGAATAGTTCTAAAATACCAACATACCATCTATTCCTATTCCAATATCCCATTTCGTCCAGATTTCTACATAGAATATCAAGATAAAAAGATAGTTTTAGATGCCAAATTTCGTATATTAGAAGAGAATAGAAGTGATATATATAAAAACCTCCACTACTACCGAGATGGTCTAAGTGTAGATTTGGTTTTAGCTATTGTAATTGGAAATAGGGAGGGGGGAGAAGTCTATACACCAGACCAAAATAGATTTATTTTGCAAAATATAGACGACCTATTTTCATTTCGTGGTATTGGACATTTTGCGATAAATTTAAAAGAGCTATTGAAATGAAAACTATCGAAAAAGAGAATATAGCTACCTATGAAGTGAAAAGGTCTAAATTTATCTCTCATCTAGTCTCATATCCAAAATTCCAAAGCCATTTAGAAGAGTTGCGAAAAGAACACCCGAAAGCTCGGCACTTTGTCTATGGATTCCGATACCTTAACGAGTTTGGACAAGTTGTAGAAGGGAGTAGCGACGATGGAGAACCAAAAGGGACATCAGGAAAACCGACCCTAAATGTTCTAATTGGACATGATTTAGTCAATGTAGCCATTATTACAGTCCGCTACTTCGGAGGTATAAAACTTGGGACAGGGGGATTGGTAAAAGCCTATTCCACCTCTGCCAATCTTGTTATTCAACAGAGCCAATTAGTTGAATATAGTCCAAAAGAGAGAAGAGAGATAACTATTTCATATAGTGAAATATCTAAATTTGAGTATCAAATCCAAAAGTTGGGAATAGAGATTATCCGAAAGAGTTTCGATGAGGTCGGGGGTAGGTTTTTGATAGAGGGGGAAAAAGAGAAATTGGAACAGGTATGGAGATAGATTTCACCCCTCTTCTACTTTCGGTAAAGTTAGCTACTATTACTACTGCTATTCTATTTGTTATCTCTCTACCACTTTCGTGGTTTCTTTCCCAAACTAAATCGAAATTGAAACCAATTTTAGAGACTATTACCGCTCTTCCAATAGTTCTCCCTCCATCTGTTCTCGGGTTCTATCTATTGGTGGTATTTTCTCCAAACTCCCTAATCTCGCAACTATTTGGGATAGATATACTATTTAGTTGGAGTGGTATAGTTGTGGCAAGTCTGATTTATAGCTTTCCTTTTATGGTTCAACCTCTTCAAAAGGGGTTTGAAGCTCTAAATAGAGAGATGATAGAGGTTAGCTATATTTGTGGTAAAGGCTATTGGGAGACTCTGTTTAGGGTGGCTCTACCAAATATTAGACCATCTCTAATTAGTGCGATAGTTATCACTTTCGCCCATACTATCGGAGAATTTGGAGTTATTCTAATGGTTGGGGGTGGAATTTCTGAGGAGACAAAAGTGGCCAGTATAGCAATATATGAGTTTGTAGAGATGATGGATTACAATTCAGCACATATATATAGTGGTATTTTGCTATTTGTGAGTTTTGCAACTCTCCTATCTCTCCATATCTTTCAACGACATGATAAATATTGATATTTCTAAAACACTCTTTGGAGTAGATGGAGAGATGGAGCTAGATATATCTCTATCTATTCCTAGTAGGCAATTTCTGATTGTTACAGGTCCAAGCGGTAGCGGTAAAACAACACTATTGCGAGTAGTGGCTGGATTGGAAAATTCAAATGGAAAAATAGTAGTTGAAAACGAAATCTGGCAAGATAGTAATATCTTTCTCCCTCCTCAAAAACGGGGGATAGGCTTTCTGTTCCAAAGCTATGCCCTATTTCCAAATATGACTATATTGGAACATCTTCTATTTGTAGATAGCGATATAGAATTTGCTAACTATCTTCTGGAAATTACACACCTAACAAAATTGAAAAATAGGTATCCCAAATATCTTAGTGGAGGACAAAAACAGCGAGTAGCTTTGGCGAGAGCATTGATGAAAAGACCCAAACTATTGCTATTAGATGAACCATTTTCAGCATTGGATACCAACATGAGAAACCATTTACAGCAAGAGATACTATCTATCCATAGAGAATTTGGAACAACTACCATCATGGTAACTCACAACAGAGAGGAGATGGAGAAGATGGGAGATAGATATATTACTATCGAACATGGAAAGATAGTATCAGATAGGACAGACTAATCTATTTTGAAGTTCGAGAGTAGCGATAGCTCCACTTACACCATCATCTCTATTTTTCACACTGATTTTAGCTCCCATTGCATCAGCTCCACTTTTTGCAAGAAAGAGACCTAAGCCGACTCCCGACTTATTCCCTTTTCTATGAAAAGGTGCAAAAATATCCTCTTTCTCATCAATCCCTATCCCCTCATCTATTACCTCTATTACTAGGTTTCCTTTGGGATTTAGGTAGCTCCTAAGTTCTATCTTTTTCCCTTTTGGAGTAAATTTTATGGCATTTTGTAAGAAGTTTTGGACAATCTGATTTAGTAGGGTTTTTTGAATAGTAGCCACAAAACTATTAGGTTGTAGATTTATTACAATATTTCTATCTTGTGATTTTGCAATCAATGAAAACTCTTCCCCTTTCTCTTTTAAAAAGGAGATAATGTCGAGTTCGACCGGTTGCTCAAATTGGGCGCTCTCCAATCTCCCAATATTTAGGACATCGGAAACTATTTTATCCATCTCATCTATTTTCTGGTTGATAAAATGTATCTGTTCTATATATTCCTCTTTCTCTCTCTCTTTGATTAGTAATACCTGATTTTTTAATTTTATTACAGCCAAAGGAGTTTTTAGTTCGTGGGATACTCCTATAAACAGCTCTTTTTGAGAACCTATAAATGTATCTATTCGGTTGATGAGGTTGTTGATTGTATCTACTAATAGGTGGAAATCTTCTGGTAGATTCTCTTTTGGGATATGGTGGAGTGAATTTCCATTCACTCTATCTAAGTATCGATTTAGTATAGAAATAGGTTGGCGAATATCTCTTGATGCTATCTTTGCATAGAGAAAGGTAAGAAAGACTATTCCAAACAGGAATAGAAATATCAATATAGTTGCTTTCCAAAATATCTTTTCTACTATGGATATATCTTTTTGGAGAACTATTCCATTTTGGTAGATTGTAATAAAGCTGTGTCCATCTATATCTTTGGATACAAGTGGTTGGGTAATATTATTCTCTTGTGTAAAGGAGAGATGGATAAGGGAGGTCTTTTCTAACTCTCCCCCTTTATCCTCTATTTCTCTAATTAGCTTCTGTAACTCCTCTATCTCACCGATAATAAATAGCTCTTTTAAAGTTCCCAAAAGTGAAATAGCAAATAGAAGAGTTAGGAGGGTAAATATGGTGAAGAATTTGAGATTTACTAACCCTTTTTCGGAAAACAAAATCTATAACCCCGTCGTCTAACGGTCTCTATCGTTGTGATACCCAAAGGCTTATCCATCTTTTGGCGGATTTGGTTGATAGCTACCTCTATCACATTTGGGGTAACTAGTTCAGGCTCTTCCCAAATTGCATCTAATAGCTGTTCTTTTGAGACTATCTGGTCTCGATGTCTTGCAAGGTGGGTTAAAACTTCAAAAGGTTTCCCTTTGAGTTCTATCTCTTGTCCGTTGTAGATAATTTTTTCTTCTTCTGGATTTATTTTCAATCCACTTATCTCAATTTCGCTACTACTTCCAAATCGTAACCTCGCCTCAATTCGAGCTATCAAAACTTCAAAGTCAAAAGGTTTTTTAATATAGTCGTCAGCTCCTTGTCTCAATGCCTCCACTTCACTTTTTGCATCATCTCTTGCCGAAAGGATTACAATCACACTTTTAGGGTTTTGGCTCTTAATGTGGGGAATAATATCTATACAATCTCCATCAGGTAACATCCAATCCATCAAAATTAGGTCATAGTTTCTAATACCTAAATAGTATTCTGCATCTTTTAAAGTATCCACCTCATCGCTCTGATATCCATACTCTTTCAACCCCTCAATTAGTGTCCGTTTTAAGGTCGGTTCATCTTCAACCACTAATATTCTCATAGCTATCCTTTTGCAAATTTGATAGGATTATATCAAATAGCTTATTTGGATTTAAATTTACTTTAACATAGTTTGTAATACCATCTATCTCTTACCAATATCACTTAGGAATATTGAAAATATGGGATATTCTATACTAATTACCAATGATGATGGAGTAGATTCACTGGGGATATTAGAACTGAAAAAAGCTCTATCCCCTCTCGGAAAAGTGATAATAGTAGCTCCATCTTCTGAAAAGTCAGCCTGTTCGCATAGTGTAACTTTGGATAGACCTTTGAAGATAGTAGAAGTTGAAAAAGATACCTACAAAATAGATGGAACTCCGAGCGACTGCATCTATATATCCAAATATGTTCTGTTTCACGATAAATCCCCAGATATAGTTGTGAGTGGTATAAATCGCGGGGCAAACCTCGGGGAGGATACTATCTATTCTGGGACTGTTGCAGGAGCTATGGAGGCCTCTTTTCAAGGTATTCCAGCAATTGCAATTAGTCAAGTTCTAGGAGAGAGAAGAGAGAATATAGACTATTCGGTAGCGGGTCGAGTTGCTTTCAATATAGTAAAAAAGATATTAGAAAATAGATACCCCCTCTCTTCAAGAGAGATACTAAATATCAATGTCCCACCAAATGGAAATCCTGAAAAGATGGAGATTACCTATTTGGGATATAGACGATATAGAAACAATACACATCTATACACCTCACCATTTGGAGAAAAACTATATTGGTTAGGATACCACTCGTTGGAGTGGGATAATAGAGAAGTTGGACAAGAGTTCAGAGACTACCGCTCCGACTTTGAAGCGGTAGCCGATGAGGTAGTCTCAATCACTCCGATAAAGGCTGATTGGACTTCATATAGAAGATTGAAAGAATTGGAAAAATCTATTAGATAGCCAACATTCTATTGTCTTGCTCACAAACATGCTCTTTAACTTTGTCTAGGCTAT
>JYMV01003650.1_pt1 | contig 14490 bp, 15 predicted proteins | sample 338911 | NCBI WGS metagenome assembly JYMV01 (sample SAMN03354496, study PRJNA234377) | hydrothermal vent metagenome | biome: Deep sea; feature: Hydrothermal plumes at the Eastern Lau Spreading Center, Western Pacific Ocean; material: Seawater | place: Tonga | collected 2009 | depth 2000 m m
AAGCTGTTTATTTATTCGATCTGAACTCGGGTGGCAGTCCGAGTACACGTGGCGTTTTAGCGTTCAGGCATTATGTACCCGCTGGAAACTGGCGGCAATACTGCATCTCAAAAATTAGTGGGGGATTTCCCATGATTTGGCATATCTTGAATGGGTGCGTCATATCTATATGACACGCGATAGCGCAAGGGCAGCATAGACCCCTCCAGTGAAAACGAGAATACTGGCCGATCAGACCTAGATGTAAATCGTATACAATCATGCGGCACGGTCCATTGCGTGGGGTGTCCGGGTTGAAACGCAAGAAAGGCAAGAAGTTTTCACAGAAAGACTATAAGCATCCAGCGGCTGCCTGGGGTGCGGCATTTAGCGTCGCGCGCGTTTTGTTGGAACAGAAAGAAATTCTCGAAGGTACCGAAGCTGTCTTTCGAATGAATCATGAAAACGGTGGATACGACTGCCCTGGTTGCGCTTGGCCTGATGATCGCAAAGGGCTGCGCATGGACATCTGCGAGAACGGGATCAAGCACGTTACCTGGGAGATGACTCGCAAACGTGTTGGAGCTGATTTCTTTGCCAAGCATACAGTAAGAGAATTGCTTACATGGAGCGATTTCGAATTAGAAGATGCAGGCCGTTTGACCGAGCCGATGCAATACGATGCGGCAACAGACAAGTACGTTGCGATCAGTTGGGACGCAGCGTTTAAGCTTATTGCGCAGAATTTGAATTCACTGCCAAGTCCGAATGCAGCAAGTTTCTACACATCGGGGCGCCTGTCTAACGAGGCTACATTTCTGTATCAGTTGTTCGCACGCGAGTTCGGCACTAACAATCTGCCCGATTGTTCCAACATGTGTCACGAGGCGAGCGGCCGTGCGCTGGCTGCTTCGATAGGAACAGGCAAAGGCACTGTCGATCTAATTGACTGGCAGAACACCGATGCGATCTTCATTCTCGGCGTGAATGTGGCGACGAATGCGCCGCGCATGTTGACTGCTCTCTCTGATGGCGTCAAAGAGCGAGGCACAAAAATTGTGCATATCAACCCGCTGGTTGAAGTTGCCGCGACAAGCGCTATTACGCCGCACGAAATCATGGACATGTTGCTATTTCGCTCGACGCCAACGAGTTCTCTCAATTTGCAACCGAACTTGGGCGGTGATTTCGCTTTGATGCGCGGAATCGGAAAGTATCTGTTTGAGCAGGCAGAGAAGGACCCGTCCGTTTTGAGTACGCTCTTTATTGAAACCTATACTAGTGGTTTTGAAGAGTATAGACAGGTGTGTACATCAACCCCTTGGGCTGAAATAGAGCGGCAATCAGGCGTAGCGAAAGCTGACATCGAGAAAGCGGGCGAGATATACCGACAAGCGAATGCCGCAATTATTGCCTGGTGTCTCGGTGTTACGCAGCACGAGCATAGTGTCGACACCATTAGAGAAATAGTCAATGTCTTGCTTTTGCGTGGCAACATTGGTCGCGAGGGCGCTGGTCCGTGTCCGGTGCGGGGGCATAGTAATGTGCAGGGTAATAGAACCTGTGGGATACATCACCGACCACCTGAAGCTTGGCTCGCGAAGATGGACGCCGCATGTGGTATCACTTCACCTCGTGAGCATGGCTTGGACACTGTAAGAACCATTGAAGCTATGCACAACGGTGATGTGAAAGTGTTTTTTGCAATGGGAGGTAATTTTGCCTCTGCATCTCCTGATACCGATTACACGTTTGAAGCACTGAGAAGATGCGATCTAACGGTTCATATCAGCACAAAACTCAACCGCAGTCACGTAGTGCATGGTAAGCAAGCTTTGATTCTGCCATGCCTTGGTCGGACGGAAGTGGATAGACAAGCTGCTGGTCCACAGGAAGTCACCGTCGAAGACTCAATGAGCATGGTGCACTTGTCGAAGGGCATGCGGCATCCAGCGTCTGAGAAGCTGATGTCCGAAGTCGCCATTCTCTGCGAATTGGCGAAAGCAACATTGAAAAACTCACCCACGCCCTGGACAGAATATAGAGGAAATTACGACTTGATTCGCGACAAAATGGCTGTCGCGATAGATGGATTCGAGGACTTCAATCGCAAGGTGCGGCGAACTCTAGGCTTTAGATTGAGACAGCCCGCTCGCGAGTTAATCTTTGATACAACAACCGGCAAAGCGAACTTCTCGCTGGCGCCCTTGCCCGATGTTTTGCCACCACCTGGAAAACTCAAGCTCGGCACAATGCGCTCGCACGATCAGTTCAACACCACTGTCTATTCTGACAATGACAGATATCGCGGTGTGAAAAACTTACGCACACTTCTTTTCATGAACGAGCAGGACATGAAGGATTTGGGTCTCAGCGAATTCGACTTGATTGAGATAACCAGTCACGCGCGTGATGGCAGCACGAGATCGGTCAGAGATTTTCGAGCTGTGAAGTACAACATTCCCAAGGGGGCAACCTTAGGCTACATGCCTGAGTTGAATGTACTTTGCCCTATTGGCGATTTTAGTTCGCAGAGCGATCAGCCTCTGATGAAGCAGGTTTTGGTAGAGGTGAAACGCCAGGCGCAACCATGAGAACAATTACGAAAGACATACTCGAAGTACCAATCAAGCGAATCACTGGTGAGCAATCAGTCGAGTTGACGGACTCGGTCTCTGTTGAAGAACCTCTGGAGATACGCATAAGCCTCGGTGGAGATTTGGCGCCGAGCTCAGCGGTTGAAAAAGCCGGATGCGAGGTCTCTCAGTCGAAGTCGATTGCGGTCACAATGCGAACACCGGGCGCCGATCAGGAACTAGCGGTCGGTTTTCTGTACACGGAAGGGATTATTTCCAGCGTCACCCAGATCGCGGAAATCAAGAAGTCTGGTTGTAATGTGGTTGACGTTGTGCTGAATAGCGAGATGGAAATCGATCCGGCGCTGCTTGACAGGCATTCTTTCATTGCCTCTAGTTGCGGAGTCTGTGGAAAGAAATGTATCGAGGCTGTGAGTGCCAGGCGCACTTACACTCCGTCAGCGCCTTTCCCGTCGATTGCTACCGAGGTGGTTCTATCTTTGCCTGACAAACTGCGCGAGGCTCAGAAGGCTTTCGGATGCACAGGCGGAATTCATGCTTCCGGATTGTTTGATATGAGCGGCAATTTAGTAATGCTGCGCGAGGACGTTGGGCGCCACAACGCCCTAGACAAGCTCATCGGCGCTAGTGCTAACAGTGGGCTTTTGCCTTTGGAAAAACATATTATCCTAGTGAGCGGGCGTGCAAGTTTTGAGCTTGTACAGAAAGCTGCACACGCCGGGTGCACTGCTCTCGCCGCTGTTGGAGCGCCTTCCAGTCTTGCCGTGGAATTGGCGCAAGCGAGCGGGATGACTTTGATGGGCTTCGTCAGAGGCGCTGGATTCAATATTTATACTGGTGCCGACGCCTCTTGATTTGTTAATATGCGGCGTTCGCGATTGCCGGACTCGAATCGATGCAAAGTGCATCTCCCGAGCCGACGGTCAATACTCGCTTACGAGCTTTGCATATCAGGAGACGGGGCACCACGAGATGCGCATCAGAAAATCAAAATCGCCGGCAGTTTTATTCGCACTAGCAGCGTTTGGTGTAACCACCATATTTGGTGCACTCAACATGTCTGCAAGCGGTGAAGAAACCAGCAATAACGCACGAATCAATGAGCTTGTTTCAATTGCCGAAGGCGCCGTGTCTGAGGAAATGCCTGAGATAAAATTCGAACTCGAAAAGCAACCGCTTTCCTCATATCCAGCTGGTTTTTCGCACGAAGTTACTGCGAAGAATTTTCCGATTTCAAAAGGTATCGCCGGTGTTTCGATGACGTTGAAGCCAGGTGGTCTGCGCGAGTTGCACTGGCATGCCAACGCTGCCGAGTGGGCATATATCATCAAGGGACATTGCCGTATCACCATCATTGATCCGCAAGGTCGCACTGAGATCAAAGATTTCGGACCCGGCGATGTTTGGTATTTCCCGCGCGGTCATGGACATTCTATTCAAGGCATGGGTGATGAAGAGTGCAAGTTCATTCTCACTTTTGACAATGGATACTTTTCCGAGTTTTCGACATTCAGCATCAGCGACTGGATCGCACAAACACAATCCACTGTGCTGAGCAAAGCATTCGGACTCTCGCAGGCTGTGCTCGATAAGTTCCCGAAGAAGGAAGTCTACATGGCGCAAGGATCTAATCCCCCGCCGCTCGACGATAAGGTCAATGCCAATTATCCAGCCGAACTTACACACCGCTTTAAGTTGTCCGAGCAGAAGCCGAGCGTTTCCAAAGGCGGGTCTTTCAATCTCGTCGATCAAAGAACTTTTCCGATCTCTACCACCATGTCTGGTGCTGTTTTGACAATCAAGCCCGAAGCGATGCGCCAACTTCACTGGCATCCAAATGCTGATGAATGGCAATATTACATTCGTGGTCGTGCTCGCATGACGGTCTTTGGTTCGAAGGGACGCAAGATCACTCGCGAATATGGACCTGGCGATGTCGGCTATGTTCCGCAAGGTTATGGTCATTATATTGAAACCATTGGTGGTGACGAGTGCGAAATGCTTGCTGTTTTCAATTCCGGCACTTATCAAGAAATTTCGCTTGCCGACTGGATTAAGCAAACGCCTAAATACTTGCTCGAAACAAATTTCGGTTTGGATGCGAAGACGATCGAAGAGTTTCAGAAAGGGCAATTGCTCTTCACGGCACCCGATAAAAAATAATCGATGGTTCACTAACATAGGTTCGACGCCATGCGTCGATCTCTGATTGCAATGGTCGACGCATGGCGTCGACCCCACATTAGATCGGAGAGCTTTCCAGCTTATTTAGAAGGTCTTCAGGACCTTTGTAGATGGTTTGCGCGCCGGCTTCTAACAGTGATTGCTTCGAGAATCCTCCGCATAAGAAGCCGATGCAAGGAATGCCGATTCGGACGGCCGCCGCGGCGTCATAAGGTGAGTCGCCGACGACAATCGTTTCGCTGGGCGAAACTTGCAATTTGCTCAATGCAGCTTCGAAGATGTCCGGATTGGGTTTGCTCTTGTTAACGTCGTCGGCGCTAGTTACCACATCGAAAAGATTGGCTGCGTTAAGCAAGTTCAAGTAGTATTCGAGTTCGTCTTTCTTTGCCGAAGAACCCACAGCAAGAAGCTTTCCTTCGTGTTTGACGCGTTCGAGAAGTTCGTGCGATTTGTGGAAGGGTTTTATCGACTCCATGTAAGTCGCCTTGAAATGATCGGCTCTCCATTCTTTGAGTTCTTCGCCAAACTCTCGTTCGTTCTTTTTTGACAAATAGGTCGGCAGAATCTCATCACCGCCTTTTCCAATCTGGCTGCGAATCTCCGTAAAGCCAATTTCCACTCCGAAGTGGCGAAATGCGTCTTGCCACGCTTTCGCATGCAAGTCGACCGAGTCTATCAAGGTGCCGTCAATGTCAAAAATTACTGAGTGCATATTAGTTCCCAATACGCAGACCAGTTTTCGCTCAGAGAGTTCCTATGAGTGCAAAAAAAATGACAAATTTCTTTATTGCACACAGGCTTTTTATTGTAGGGGTTTGCTTGTATTCAATTGTAGTCATAGGGAAGCCAGGTCGAGTTTTCGCGGCAAAAAATGTTGCTATAAATGTTTGGAAGCCGAATCGCAAACGGGAATCCGAACGCTGAATTTCTCCAAGTGGGACTTTCTGCGCGGGGGTTTATCAGTGTTTAGTGACAGAAAGGGAGAGCTTGGTGAGCAAAAAGCAGTCGTCTAATGTTCATCTTCTTAAATCCCTTGGGGAAGTGATCGTCGAGCGCAGGAAGCGGCTTGGAATGACTCAGGACGAGCTGTCTGAGATTTCCGGAATCAATCGAGCTTTCATCAGCAACATCGAAAAAGGCAAACGCAATCCAAGCATTGGGGCGGTTGCCAATCTAGCAAAGGGCCTTAGAATCAAGACTTCTTTATTGCTGTCAAAGTGCGAAAAACAGATGGTAGAGCCGAACGATCCGAGCTGACCCTAAGCGCGCGAGCCCCATAAATACAGGCACAAGTTAGTTCCGCAAAATAGAACACACCAGTCGTAAGGCATTGTCACGGGATCGATACCTGTAACTTCAATCACTGCTGAGAAACTTCCATCTGCCTTTAACCACGAGTGGTGCGCCCATGACCAATAGATAAACGGACCGGTCAGATATCCATCCGGATCGTGTGTAAGTTCTCCGATTTTGTTGAGGAACCGCTGGATGTCGCCAGGTTGCATGACAGCGGGCGAGAGGTGCAAACAGCCAGGACCCGGAAAGCGCATCTTTTGGCTCTCTGGCGTTGGCCAGTTAGGATGAACCTTTTCAACGAAATAGCCCATTGATGTTCCGAAGCCGACAGTGCCGAAATAATCCATGAGAGTGTCTTCGAATTCTTCGCACTTCTCCGGATTGGCAGCTCGATATGCAGTTCTTAAGAGATTCAGACCTTCGTTGACCTTTGAAGCCAACATTTCGCCTTCAACTTTATATTGCTCTGGCATTCTGTGATTCCGGGTAACCTTGCGGACATTTGAACCTTCGCCTTTGATAAAACAGGCTGTGTAGCGTAGAGATCATAGCGGTCTCTTTTCTATTTTTCCAGATCTTTCAACCCTCTTCTTTGCAGAAGCGGCCCCTTAAGTTCCCTTATGCAAAGTGGAAAGACGGGGATCCGCCTTTCCACTTGCTTGGTCCTTCTGTATAACTAGTTGCTTGGGTTTTCTGCAACTTGTCGCGTTGTCTTTCCGGACCCTCCCTATTCGTAAGCGTTCTTCACTGCGTGCCAGGCGACCCTTTCGCGCCAGCCGTATTTGTTCGCATGCTCATGACCAAAGTGTTTATTGGTGATTTCTACTGTTGGTCCAAATTCCCTATCGAAAACAATTTGCGCGCGTCTTGGCGGATCACCGGGGAGGTTGTATCCATCACCAAACTTGACGTCTTTGCTGATTTCGATGGTCCGATTCTCTTTGTTAATGTCGACATCAAACCCTCTGCGTTCGAGCGCGTTGATCACTTTCGCTGCGCCAGCGAGATTTGGGTTGAGGTCAATTTCGCAGCGGGGAAGCAAATTGGCTTTGTCGTGGCATTGCATTATTTGGTTCATTGCTTTCATATCATCGCGTGTGACGTCTGCAAGATTGACTTTAAGTTGCGCTGATTCACCTCCTTTTTCTATTGTGATTTTGCCGCTGAAGTCTTCGAATTTGCTCATGGTTTTCTCCTTTTGTAGGGCAGTCATTACTCACCGAAAACACTATCTGGATGTCTTTCTTGCCATCTGCTGCCAACGTAGGAGACCAAATTTCCGTTTGCGTCTCTTTGCTGTGCAAAGCTGTCACCGTCAGAAAGAGCTCTGAGCACCACAGTTTCTCTTCCGTTTTCATCGACAGCGAACATTTGCACATAGCTTCTGTCTGAACCTTCTGAGATTGGTTGTACCTCCATGCGAATTGTTAGTTCGCTGCCATCTGCGTCGCGAATAGTTGCTGTCGTCTTCCCGCCCTCGACCAGGGTTTTGATAGCGGCCAGCTGTTCTTCAACGCTTGAATCTGCACCGCTGAGTGTTGCAAGTGCGTCATTAGTTGCTTCTTCTTCGCTCGCCACACCACTCAGAATCTCATCTGCCGTTACCGCATCTTCCTCCGTTCCTTCTCTCTCTTCTTCTTCTTCTTCTTCTTCTGCCTCTTCGTTCATTTCTGCAGCCATTTCAGTGGCAGCCACTTCAAGGTCAGCGCGTGTGAATCCATCGTTTTCAATGCCCCACTCGTCATCGTGCCCTCCCTCAAGCGTTCCTGCTTGAGCGCTCAGGTCACGAAGCTTGGCAGCATCTGCGTCCGAAATGAAACCAGCGTTATTACTCAGATGTTCATCGATCTCACTGTCTGTGACATGGTCGTTGTCATCTCTGTCGAGAACATCAAAGTTTCGATCTGCGTACGCCAGCTCGCCACTATCGAGTTGACCGTCGCTGATGGCTTCTGGACTGAAATCCATTTCGCCAGGTATCGGATCTGTCATCGTTCCTGACCTGGAGCTCAGCTCCGAGATCGTGAGGTCTGCGTAGCCGCGGATTGCTACTTCAGATGAGAGATGTTCTGCAAGTGTCTTAGTAAGTGTGTCTGAATCGTCAGAGGTGGCGGCAGAAAGTAATTCATTGTATGAAAATGCGCCGTTGCTGTCTGTGTCTAGATGCGCACTATCATAGAGTGCAAGTGGAGCTAGCAAGTTGTTGTCTTCCAGTGCACGTCCAATGTCTTGAGCTGGAAGATTGCCGCTGCTCCAAATCTGATTAAGCTCGTCTCGGGCGCCGGCAAGTCCGTCGCGTGGGCTCGTAGCTAGTTCGTAAGCGGCGTCTGCGGCTCTGTCTTTTGCAGTAAACTCGACCATGGAATGACCTCCTGGTATTGGAAAAACGGCACAAGGAAGCAGCTTTGAGAGCGCTTGGGGCTCTCAATCTGCTGGGTGTTGGATGGGAAGGGGCGAACTTGCGCTTGCCCATAAGATAGGTGGGGAAAGTTACGCCGGCGTGATTAATTTGTTACGGCTGCATAACTAAGTCATTGTTTTGTGGCGGGAGCGGGACTTCGAGCTTATTCCACTGCATAAATGACTGTTGTTTCTTAGTAAATCAGCCTCAGACTTCACCGGACGTTGAGTTGGTTTTCGCCAGGGGAAGAGTAAAGACAAAGGTAGTGCCTTGTCCACCGCTCTCGGCCCAGATCTTGCCTCCGTGCATCTCAACAATCGCTTTGCAAATTGTCAGCCCTAGACCAGAACCGCCTTTATTCTTGTCTCCACCGCTCTTCGATTGCCGAAAGCGTTCGAAAACGGTTGCAATTTCTTCCTCTGGTATTCCAGGTCCGTCGTCTTTTACCGCGAGCTTAGCGAATTCACCCTCTTCGCTGCAATACACTTGCACCGTCGTTTCTTTTGGCGAATAGCGAATTGCGTTTGAAACTAAATTTGTGAGAACTCTATCTACGAGATTTTGATCCGCGCTAACCTTTGTTTCGCAGTCTGCAAAGTTGAGTTTGACTCCAACCTCTTCGGCTGCGGCCGACGAAAGTTCTTCGCACGTCGTAAAACAGTCGGCAATGTAGAAATCTTTGATTTCAACGTTCATGTGACCGGACTTGATTTTTTCGATATCTAGAAGATCGTTGATCAACGAGAGCATGCGGTCCGTGTTGCGTCTGCCCATCTTGATATAGCGAGGAACCCTCTCTTCCTCGGATTGCTTGAGCAGCTCCTCGAGCAGGTTGAAGACATTGACGACAGTATTGAGCGGTGACCTCAAGTCGTGAGTAATCATTGCTGTCACTTCCTGCTTCAACTTTTCAATTCTGCGTCTTTCAGTAATGTCGTGAACAACGCAAAAAATCGATGATTCTGATTCAGACCAATGCGCTGACCATGATGTTTCTGTTGACTCTCCTGTCGCTGTATTTAATTCCAGCTCGATCGGTGCAGTGACCTCCTGTTTCTTGAGTCTGTCGAAAAACTCAGAAGCTCTGCTCTTATCAGAGTCCGAAAACAAATCAATGGCATGCTTGCCGAGCAGCTCACCTGGTTCCATTCCTAATAAGGAATTGGATGCGGGGTTGGCTGCAATCAATCGGTTGTTCGCATCTAGCGTACATATGAAGTCGACAGCGTTGTCTATGACTGCCCTTTCTTTGCGCGCAGCCTCTTTTAGATCTGCTGCCATATTGTGAAACACCTGATCCAGATTTGCGATTTCATCGGTTCCGGTAATAACAGGATGAAGAGGCATTCCAGCTGCCAGATTCCGGGTATTATCGCTGACACGTTGCAAGCGGGTGGTAATTCCTTTGGTGAGAAACAGTGCCAAGAAAATACCGAGAACCAAATCGAAAACACCAAGAGTGATCATGATCGCCTGGGCTTTCTTTCTGAAGACAGCCTGCTCTGCCGGCGCTTCATCGAATCGCTTTTTCTCCTGATTAGCAATTACGATCAGCTGATTGATAATCTTGTCCATTCGTCCCGCGCGCATTTTTCTGGCGAGCAGAATTTTCTGCCTGAGGTTAATGGGCGAAGAACCATTCCAGATTTCTTTTATTTGTCTATAAACTTCAAACGCTTCGCGGGTCGTTCTTTCCGACGCGATAACCGTGCTTAGAATCGTAGGCTGGTTTTTGGTCAACTCTTTAAGGTCGCCATAGTCACGCCAGACGTTGTTGCTCAGCATCTTACCAATGTCGTCGTCAAGCGGAGTGTTTTCAAGCGCATCTGTGGTCTTATATCGCTTGGCAAACTCGAAAATGTCAAACGTAATTTCCTGGATTTTGTCCGATATCGCTTTGCTATGAACGGCAGCTTGCAGCGCGTCTTCCGCCTGCTTTTGCAAGTAAGCGAGCGCCCCCAGCAGCCCTAATTGAATTAGGAGTGGCACTGATACGAACAGCAGGACTTTAGTAGTAAGTGAGATCCGTGCGCGCATACTGACATTATGGCAGTTGAGCCTGCCAAGGCCGCTTCGAAAAGGTATATTTATTGAACGACTGGCGAAGCTTTGGAGTTCGCGAATCTTGGCAAAAGTGTTGCTTGTTGAAGATGATGAGGATTTGGCGGTCACTATCAGTGACATGCTCAGCGATGAGCGCCATACCATCGACACAATTCATAATGGTCTTGACGCCATGGAAGCGCTAAAAACACGCAGCTATGAAGTTGTGGTGCTGGACTGGGATTTGCCAGGTAAGAGCGGTATATCAATTTTGCGAGATTTTCGAGCTGCTGGTGGCGGCACACCAATTATCATGCTCACCGGTAAGAGCGAGGTTGAGCAGAAAGAACAAGGTCTCGACTCGGGCGCTGATGACTATTTGACAAAACCTTTTCATTTGAAAGAACTCGCAGCGCGCGTACGTTCGTTATTGAGAAGACCAACGATGTCGAATGCAGGCGTGCTAACGTGGGGGAATTTGTCGCTGGATCCGTCAAGGTTTGAAGTAAGTCGAGACGGTCAACAACTGCGCCTGTTGCCGAGAGATTTTGCGATTCTGGAGTTCTTGATGCGTCACCCGACTCAAATCTTCAGCACGCAGGCGCTCTTGGATGGTGTTTGGAACTATGATTCTGACGCAACACCCGAAGGTCTTCGAGTGGCGATTCGCCGAATTAGAAAAGTCATTGATGTAACAGACGATTTGGAAACATCAATGATTGAGAACATCTCGCGTGTCGGCTATCGGATGAGGGCGCAAGATAAATAGAGCGCGGGTGCACGAGCGCCGTCAGCAACGTTAACGAACCCGCTTCTTCGGACAAAAGTAGGGGCGGCAATCTTGCCGCCCGCGCGCGGAGCGTAATTACCGTACGTGCCACTTCGACTTCAAATTGTTGCGATTGATTGATATGAAAAAGGCGCTAGAACAGATGTATTCTAAAAGTAAGTATTTTTGAGCAATACTTGAAACTGCAATAACTTCTGTTCGTCAACGATTAATCAGCATCAAGATCGAGAGCTAACTGATTGAAGGAATCACGAAAAATAATTGTGCTCGCATTAGGCAGCGACGGCGACATCAATCCGATGATTGCTATTGCCAGAACTTTGCAGGCGAAAGGAACCCCAGTTGAGTTTTTAGCAAGTGGCTACTTTGAAGAGAAAGTTCAAGCTGCAGGGCTTCCTTTTGTTGCGATAGGTGATCGAAGTCAGTACGAGAATGCGTTGCTTAATAAGAATGTTTGGCATCCATTTCTCGCATTTAAGGCAATGTGGAAAATTCTGAATGAGACCCTTCCTTTAACCTATGATGTTCTTAAAAGTCGCTATTCTACAGGTGATTTGCTTGTCGGTACGTCACTGGCTCTTGCTGCGCGACTACTTCAGGAGCAGTATGGTGCCAAGTACGCAACTGTCCATCTGCAGCCGTCGATAGCGATTTCTGCTCACACCCCACCAGTCGGCCCGATGGGCGCACTGCCAAGTGGTTTGCCACTTGGGTTCAAACAGTTTTATGTCGATATGCTAGACAAGTTTTTGTTGGATGCAGCATGTCGTGTGGATTTAAACAGATTCAGGCATAAGCTCGGCTTGCCACCAGTCAAAAGCATCTTTACTAAATGGCTTCATTCCACCGACCTTGTGATAATGGCTTGGCCCGAATGGTTTGCCCCGCAGCAACCGGATTGGCCACCATACTCTGTTTGCACTGACTTTCCGATTTTTGAACATGAAGGAATTGCCGATATTAGTCAAGAAACTCTGGCTTTTCTACATGCTGGAGAACCACCCGTGGTGTTCACCGCTGGAAGTGCAATGGCTCAGGGGGCGAAACACTTTGAGTGCGCAAGAGACACTTTGAGAAACAGCAACCTGCGCGGAATTTTTGTATGCAAGTTTCGCGATATGGTGCCAGATAATCTGCCACCAAACGTGCACCATTCATTCTATGAGCCGTTCGACAAACTGTTTCCACTGGCCGGAGCCATTCAACATCATGGAGGAATTGGCACAAGTATTCAGGCGATGAGCGCAGGAAAACCACAGCTAATAACTCCATTTGCACACGATCAATTTGATAACGCCGTCAGACTAACGGAACTTGGTGTCGCCAAGACAGCCAAAGGGCGTAATTCGTTGGAGTGGCGTCAAAAGTTAATTCACCTGCTCCAAGACGCGCCTACGCAAGCTAGCTGTGATACCATCCGCGGACGTGTCCTATCCAATCCAAACCATTTGGACTTGATTGCTACAAAGATATTGAGTTTGAGTTGAAAAACAATAGCTAGTTCCTTACCTGCTAACGACCAGGTCATCTTCTTCATCTTCGATTCTGTGATTGAAGTCTACGAAGCTGACGTCAAAGGAAAATTCGATATCAAGCTGAGCGAGTAGTTTGATCGTTTCAATGGTAAGAAAACCGAAAGCAGTATCTTCACTGGAATAAATATGTAATCTCAGGTCTAGATGTGCATCTTTGCTTTTGAGACGGTTGAATGATGGAGTTTTTCCGAAGAGTTGGTTGACCATCCATTCTGTATGGTTGTACAGGTTATTTGATCTCACTTTGCCTTCGCTGGAAAATCTCCACAGGTTTGTGTCTGATCGAAACGGTTTCGATTTGTATTCGCAAAGAACATCTCCTTTGCGAACAATCTCAGTTGGCGTCAGCTCCAGTGTTTCTGAAATTTCTTCGATTGAGAGATCAGAGCAGACAACACTAAAATCAACAAATACATACATTTCCAACTCAAAACCGTACGGTCCTTCTCGTGCCATGGTCTGCACTCCTCTGCTCTAACCGCTTTAACCGTCTTCTTCCTTCGACAACAATTTCTTCCCTTGAGCGTCGGCTGTGACGGGGTGATCCATTGGGAAGACTTCTAGTTTGACGTAGTGATCTTTGTTGGTGTTAATCACGAAAAAACGCTTATCTGGATATTTGACTTTGCAATCGCGCATGGCGTTTATGGCGAGCATGACGTTGTTGGGATCGTCGTCTGATATGCCAAACCGATGCGGCGGTGTTTTTCCATATTTTTCCAATCCCATTTCAACAGCAGCTTTGATAGCCATTTTCTTCATTGATGGAACTGTTGTGTTGGGATCTGTCACTCCGAGCGCTTTCTGAACATCTGGATTTGAGACAGTATAAATCCCTAAGATGTTCAAACGAGAATGTAAATAACCTTTGTCCGCGAGGGCGTCGAACCCTGCAGCAATGGTTTCAGGAGCGTGACCGCGCGCGGTGATGAACACCACAGGGCGTTGATTTCTTGCTGCGTGTTCTAGGAGCGGCCAAGATGGTCCTTTCCACTGCATTCCACTTGTTACGGCTTCCAGCAACACTTTGCAGAACGCCTGCTCAGATGGAACTACATCTGGTGCATCGCGAAAATCACGATAAGTAAAGCCTTCCCGCACGGACCATGCTTGCCACTCGCCGACCCTTCCGAGCTGGTCATGAATGTACGTGTAATCCCCTGACGAAACTTCGCGTTCGCTTTGTGTTTCTGCGTTCCACAAGTACAACTTCGTTGGGAGGAAAAACAGATTGTCATCAATGTCGAAGAAGTAGAAGCTTATACTTCTATCGTTTTCACTCATGCTTTTTCCTTCTTCTGTGACGGCCCAATTATTTTCAAAATGTATTCCGTAACGTAATCGGGATAAAAGAAACCGTTGCTATCGGTGTCGTAGAGCTTCCATTCTGTGTTCACGATTTCCACAAAACCGCTATCTGCTTCATCAGGATTAAGTGGGAGCGAAGGTCCCAAAATTGCATGCGTGGCGAGATAGGCGTTCCACCAGAATGTTTCGCACTTGGTGCCATCCGCATTCGGCACGAGAAAAAATCTCAAACGGTCTGCTTTCCGCCCGTCGATAAAAGTTTCTCCGTCCCGTTCGACAATGCCAAGGTCTCTCATAATTGCGCGCCGGCTTCCCGGGTTGAAAGACACGCGAACATCAGAATGGAAGCTCTACGAC
>JYMV01012046.1_pt1 | contig 14483 bp, 21 predicted proteins | sample 338911 | NCBI WGS metagenome assembly JYMV01 (sample SAMN03354496, study PRJNA234377) | hydrothermal vent metagenome | biome: Deep sea; feature: Hydrothermal plumes at the Eastern Lau Spreading Center, Western Pacific Ocean; material: Seawater | place: Tonga | collected 2009 | depth 2000 m m
ATATTGCAGCCCCAATGGTTTTTCGTGTCGATGACGATGGGGAAGTTTTTATTAAAGCTAAAGAATGTGAAATCAATATTCGTTCACTCGATATCCATGAGTTAGACCTCGAAGAGCTCGAATCCCAATGCAAACCCAAGTGATCCTACCTTCCTAGCAGGGTTTTTGCTGAGTTGTATAATTTTTTTCAGAAGAAACCTCCCTACCGGCATTGCTCGGCAGTAGCAGTATTTTTTGTCCCGCCACAAAGTTATAAAAAAGAATAACCATTAACAATAAAGGTAAAATTTTTAATTGCCTCTTAATGAAGGTTGTGTTGCTTTCTTTGAGAAGAAGTATTTTTTCATTTTAAAACCACATAGAAAACCGTCTCTTAACCCTATGATTTTAAAATATTTAAGCCGATAGGCGCTGATGATATTCATTTTGCTCTTTGTTTTGTGTCACCCAAAATATTATGTGACAGGTTTCCCATTTTCCTAACTGTGGAAAATGAGGCAAAACTTTAAGGGAGCTTGGATCGAATCATGCAGGTCGGTATTGAAGAGGTTGGGTTTTCATTATTATGGGCTCTGGGGTTTATTTTATGCTGTTTTTCAGGGTGTTATTGGAAGGATAAGGCCAGGTTCATATTGGTGGCTGGATTGTTGGTTGCCATGCCTTTATATGGATGCGCAGCGGGCCAGGTTATGGTCGCCTCTTATGAAGATGAGAATGCAAATTGCGCCCTACTGGAAAAAGAATTGGGGGTGGCGCAGGCGAGAATGAAAAAACTGGAAGCCACCGATTCCACAGAAAGGGATATTCGAAACTTTCCATTGGGAGTGGGCGGGTTCATCATCCCGCCCCTTGGAATTATAAACGTGGTTTTGCTTTTGACAGATTCTTATGCGGCGGATTACACGGAGGAAAAGACTTTGAAAAATCGTTATAACAATATGGTGATAATCAGTCAGGGACAGGGATGTGGATCGAAATACGCGTTGATTCCTATAGAGGAGGAAAAACAAAGAACCTAATACCTGATAAAGTTGGGCCTGCCAGGCGTTTTACGGAATGGGACAGGATTTTCCCCAAACCTTTCTGGTTTCAGGCGAAGAAGAAGTCGGCGATGATAGCGGGAAAAAATTGCGGCAGTAAATGATAAAATGTCCCCAGCACGGCCAACTGCACGAAACCCAGAGCCCAAATCAATTTCAGAGTGGTAAGAGAGACATATTGTTCATGCCGGGCCCATTTTTTAGTGATCGCAAAAAAGCTCCCGACATAAATGCAGGTAAATATCAGGGCTAAACCGATAGCTCCGATCCCCCCCCATTTGAACATGGCCCAGAGAATGAATTTCATGGCAAACAAGGCGGTGCAGGAAACAACAGTGAAAAGCAGAAAACAAATCGAAAAATTTTTCATTCTTAGAAGGGGAACCGGTAAGAGCTAATTTTTAAAACATTCAGGAGCATTGTTACAATATGGCGCCATGGCGTTTAAGCAGGTCGGCAATATCCATATTTCCGTTGGCAATAGCAATATGAAGTGGGCTCCGACCGTCTGCTCCCTTCACATTCACGTTAGCTCCGTGAAAAATGAAAAGCTTGATGATCTTCTGTTTGTCCCACCTTGCGGCTTCATGAAGCGGAGTTTGGCCATCGTTATCTGGGTGGTGAATTGGGGCTCCATTGAGAATTAGAAACTTTGTAATACTCAGTTGGCCTTTTTCTGCTGCCCAATGCAAGACCGAGCGGCCCAACCTGTCTTTGGCGCCGATGTCTGCTCCCTTCTTGAGTAATAGTTTGACGAGCTGCGTATTTCCCTGGGCGATAGAGGAGTGTAATGGAGTGTTGCCCCAATCTGAACGATTATTTACGTTTGCCCCTCTTTCGATTAGCGCCCGGCCAACTTTGGTATTGCCCTGATCGGTGGCCAGATGGAGAGGGGTGTAGCCATAACTATCTTTTACTTCCAGTTCGGCACCCTGATTAAGGAGCACAGGCACCAGTTTATCCAGATCTTCCAGTGCTGATACATGCAGAGGAGTCAGGCCTTCATGATCGGGAAGATTGACATCCGCCCCCCGTTTCAGCAATAGACGGACAAAACTGAACCGGTTGTGGAATACAGCTTTGTAAAGTGGTGTGATGCCTCGGTTGTCCTGCATATTGATGTCGAGCCCGATGAGCAATCGTTTGGCCCATTCCAAGTCTCCTTCCTCAATGGCGTTGAGCAATTGTTTGTGGGTCGGGGGCGGAACGGGAACGTCCCTCCGGCCTGCAGAAATTTTCGAGGTCAGATTCAGCGGTTTGGTTAGAGGTGGGGGCATGGAAGCCGGTAAACCGATAGCGGCAGAGCCGAGATCCTCAAAGAGTGCAGGCAGGGGATCTGCGACGAAGGGATTTTTATTGACCCCGGCAAAAGCCAGACCCGTTCCTAACATTACAAGGCATAAAAAATTGGCAAAGCAGATTTTCCATTCATGACCCATAAGATAATTGTGCCACCCATTACGAAAATAGGCAAACCACAAACACGCCCGGCGATCCGCCGGTGGCTTGTTGCTATAAGCCAAGTTTTTTCTTTAACGCAATATTCATCGATCTTAATTTTTTATTTTCAGTTTCGAGTCCCTCAGATCTTTTTTTGCAGGAGGAATAAAGTTCACGGGCTCCTTTCCACATTCTGGCCGAGACTATGTAATTGGTCTTCAATTTATCGGCTGTATTTTTTAATAGCAGTTCGATGAACCGGTCCAGCAGTTCGTGATCCTGTTCGGTAATACCCCAGTCAATTTCCACCACTTCAGCGTCTTTGTCTTCAGGCACATCCACCGTGGCGGTCCGCCCCTGAACATCCACGACCGTTTGCTCGCCAAAACAGGTGACAGGTTTGATATGCGTGAGGATCTTGCCACCGGAGCAAACGCGGGCCTCGCCTTTTAATAACCAGAAAACGGTGTTCTCAATATCTCCCTGATGAATGATGATTTCTTCGGATTCAAAAGTCTTGTAGCGGATATAGGCGTTATTGTCTGGGTCAGCCAACTGGGAGAGTCCTTTTAATATTTCTTCATCTTCCGAAAACACTTCCATAAAAAACGGAACTTGCTGCAAAACAGAAATGGCAACGGGGAATTTTGCCGTCTACTTTTTATTAGACTTCTTTAGTACTGCCATCAAAATTTTGTTATTCACCCAGTCTCTCCCTATTCGTCTGAGTTCATTTTAAAACATTTTATAAAACTTTTACCCTTTTGTTTCTTTTGTGCTGGTGATGGGTTGCCGGTGTGCCAGCATGTGAAAAATGATCCAGGCAGACCCGGCGGCAAAAAGATGTTTGAGGCTGTGCCCACTGATGAAGCCCAATGCTTGAAAAACAGCCGCATCAAAATGTTCCAAGGCTTTTGCTGATGCATAACACAACATGACTCCCCAATAAGCTTTTCCATATGTATAACGCGCGGGAAAAAATAAGAGCAGGAACGGAATGGCGAAAATGGGAGCAAACTGAATCCAGAAGTACAACCTTAAATCCCCCGCTCCGTGAAGTTCCGTCCAATACCACGCGATGACACTGAATAGACCCAGGCCTGCCATTGGAAAAACCAGAAGGTATCCGGCGCGGGCAGAGATCCGGTCGCTGATGAGTTGGCAAAAAATCCCCATAAAGGCCCAGGTCATAGGAAGCCGATCCCAAACCAGCCGTGCGTTATCCGGGTTGAGATGAAACCAGGCGGAGCCGAATCCGGCCAGGAATACACCGGTAAAAAAAGTTGTCGGCGCCGCTTTTTCCCAGGAAAACTCGAAGGCTTTTCCCCCGTCATCGGGAAGGCGAAACAATAATTGCAAACCCACAAATCCAACAATAACGAAAGGAAGATTGGAGAAAACATCGCCAAAATTAGGGACGCCAAGCCAACTACGGTGATCGGCGAAACGCAACCATTCTGGATTTTGAGGGATCCTGTCCAGCGATACTGCAAATGCAATGGAAAGAATCAGGGCGATAGAAAGAATGATTTTTTGCACGGATTATTCTTTCATCAGTTATTTTTTTATTTTCGGGAAAAGGGCATAAAAGATGAAACTGCCTAAGCTCAATTTAAATATCAGGCTTCCCCAGAATTGCAAGGGCTGGGTTCCTGCGAATATTTTCACTTCTCCCTCTTGAGTACTAAACGATCCCATCTCCCCTGTATAAAGCATTTTAAAACTAGAAAAAATCAATAGCACAGCAAACGCGAAAAACACATAATTGATTGCGTTTTTTCGGAGATTGGGAAAGTGAAGATAGTTCACCATAAAGCCTACAAGGATAAGAATAATAATGCCTACAGTGATGAAGGTGGTTAAATCCGTTTTTTAGGAATTAAGAATATTTTTGTCACATGACCGGTCAGGGTTCAAGACAGGCCGGGAAGAAGAGCTTTTAATGCTTCGGCGATGATCCCTATTGCCAGGCTGCCCAGGAGCAGACCCATAACCTGAGTGATAAATTTGATTCCCGCTTTCCCCAGGATTTTTAAAATCCTGTTCGCGAGTTTTAAAGAGATCCATATTAAAATGCCTATCAGAACAAATTCTACAATAGATATAAGTTTAGCCGACCATAGGGTGAATTCGCTGGATTGAATGATCACGGAACTTATGGCGGCGGGCCCAATGTAAAGAGGAAAAGTCATGGGCATAAAAGCAATATCTGCTTTAACGTCCCCTTCCTCGGAAAATAAATTAGAGATTTTGTTATTTGTAAGCATGGTGAAGGCGATATAGACCAGGAAAATTCCTCCTATCAGTTTGAAAGCCGGAATTTGAATACCGAAAAAAACCACAATATTTTTTCCGAATAAAAAAGATATGGTTAATAAAGCCACCGAATAGCAACAGGTTTTGAAAATTATTGTGTTGTGCTCTTCGTCGGTTTTATTGGCGGTCAGGGAAATGTAAATAGGAAGGTTGCCGATGGGGTCAATGATGGCCAGTAAAATCACAAAAGTTTTTATCAGCTCTGTAATGTCGGTCATTTTTTACATATCTCCTGAAACATATCCCCTTTTTTCCCGATAAGGCCGCTAAGGTTTTCCCGAAAAAAAATTTACTTTTTATTAATGATAAGCTTGATTGCGTGCATTGACAAAATTATATTTCGGTCTAAATTATATTTGTTAATGAATTTGTCCCCGCAGTTTCCCTTGCAGAAAATATTTTTTATGCCCTCATTTGTTTATAGTTGTGAAAAATGCTCCCCCGAACTGAGGTTCTTAGTGTCCACTGCTTTTGAGGGGCGATTATGTGTTCATTGCCCCAAATGTAATGAAGTAAGAAAGTTTAAACTGGAACGAGAAGGGAATGTGGGTAAGGACTGGTGTTCAAGTGTGTTGATTAAAAACAAAAGACGGAGGGATGAGGATAGCCTCTACAAATCAACCGTGCGAGAGCAGGTTCTTGCCAGTTGAGAAAAACCCTCAGTCAGCATTGGTAGTGGGGTCATAACTGCCCAGACCAAACAGGTTCATGTAATACGAAAATGTATTTTTAACCGTGATAATACCAACCACCTTGCCCTGATCGGTGACAGTTATATGTCGGGTATTTTTGTCAGTCATGTGTTCTGAAGCTTCAAGAATATGGTTATTGATATCCAGGGTATAAAGAGGTTGGCTCATGATCTCGGATACGGGAGTGGATAACGGGAGCCCGCCTCCAACCACCTTTCATGTAAAATCTCTTTCCGTAACGATTCCCACATGGTCGCCATTTTCAGTTGTGAGAATGGCACTGGCATTTTCTGTGTCCATTAAATGCGCGGCCTCTTGGACGCTCGCTTTCACATCGATGCTGATGACGGGGGTGGTCATGAAATCCCCCAACTTTTCTTTTGGGTGTTCAGATTGCGGTAGTTCTGTCATGACATTCTCCTGTAGAAAAACTTTTTTTAGGTAAAAATTTTGAAAATATAGATTCAGGATATAAAGGCCGATCAAATTGATTATTTGTAAAATTATTTAAAGGAGCCATAAAAAATTAAAAACTTTGCAATTTGAACAGGTCCCTTTTCATCGCCAATCTTTTATATTCCATTTTATCCTTTTTTGAGGTGAGTGCGCCAATTTTTATATATCCAGGCCCATGTCAGGAAAATTCCCGCCCAACCCAGGCCAAACATTATTTTTGAGAGAGTTTGGTCAACGGCCCATAAATCAAAGCGGTTGAATAGATTGCGCCAGTCGTGCGCCTCCAGGTCCAATCCCCCGATCAGAGGAAGTTTTAAGAAGCGGGCATCTGCCATATAAATACTCACATCAATAAAATTGCCAAAGAACCAAAGCAGGGCGAAGGCTGCTCCCGTTTGATCTCTTTGATAAAAAAAAGATAAGAAGACGACAAACGGAATCAGGCATTGATTCAGACTTCCTCCAAGAATTGCCAGGGTATCGTTGCCGAAAAAGCCGAAGAGGAAATGCCCTGCTTCATGGAACGTGAGGTTTACATTATGTACCATGCCGTAAAATGTAAATAAAGACCAGCTTTCAACCAGCGTTGTTTTAGGAAAAAAGATACCGTGCAGTAAAAACAGAAGCGAAAGAAAAATGAACGCGGGGGTCGAAACCGATTTCCAAGGCTGGGTTAAAAAAGGAAAAAGAACCCGTATTTTTTCAGCAGGATTTTTTTCTTCGATTTCAATATTGTTTTCATTACTTTGGGCAGCGATTATATCCTGTTCCAATCGATCCAAATAGGCTTGGTATTTGGCAAAGATCACCCCACAGCGAACGCAATTTTTAGAGTCGGGTTGATCAAACTGGCATTTAGGGCAAATCATTGTATGCTTGTAGAAAAGGTAAAAGGCAGAACTCCACTATTAATACCAAGGATTACCCCCTTTCACCGGCTGGGTTAAAAAAAGAACTGGCTTTTTATAAGCACCTGTTTTACAATGGGCAATACTTTAAGCGATTTAGCCGTCTAGAGAATGACAGGTGTATTGCCAAAAATGGTAATGTTTTTGATTGAGTAGCCTCCCGAATCATCGGTTGTCTGATTTTTCTCCCCCGTTTTCTCATTTAAGCTCAAATCCTCTTTTATCAATTATAGTTCAAGTTCTCAAACATAGGTTTTGAGCGTGATCTAATGTGCTGGCTGATGGCTCATACTGAGTCCGCCAGCCACCAAAAGGAAAAAATATGTTAATGCAATCTTCAACCGTGGGCTTTGATGCCCTCAACCTTATTGATCCTATTTGCCGCGCTGTTCGTGGTGAGAAGTACGCCACTCCCACGCCGATTCAGCAGAAGGCCATTCCGCATCTTTTGCAGGGCCAGGATCTTTTAGGGTGTGCACAAACCGGGACAGGAAAAACAGCGGCCTTTGCCTTGCCTATATTGCATCTCTTGTCAGAGAGGCGTCAAGCTTCCGGGTCCAGGAGCCCACGTGCGTTGGTGCTTACACCCACCCGGGAACTGGCTTTGCAAATCAGTGACAGTTTTCGCGTTTATGGTCGGCACCTGAATTTAAAACAGGCACTGGTGTTTGGCGGGGTGAGCCCGAAATCGCAAATCAGCGCCTTAAAACGGGGGGTAGATATTTTGATAGCCACTCCGGGCAGGCTGATCGACTTGTATCAGCAGAGACATCTCCGTTTGGATAAAATAGAGGTGCTTGTTCTCGATGAGGCAGATCGCATGTTGGATATGGGTTTCCTGCCTGACATCAAGAAAATTTACGCGATGACACCCAAAAACCGCCAGTCCATGTTGTTTTCTGCCACGCTTCCTGATGATATCCTGCGCTTGACCAAGGATTTTCTCAACGACCCGGTTCGGGTTTCTGTGAATCCCCCGGCCAGTACCGTGGACAAAGTAGATCAGCGTGTTTTGTTTGTGGATCGGGAAAACAAAGGAGCTTTACTGGAATCTGTTCTTCAAGACGAGAGCATCGAAAAGGCTCTGGTATTCGCCCGCACCAAGCATGGGGCGAACCGCATTGTCAAGAATCTGAGCCGAGCCCGGATCAAGGCGGATGCGATACATGGTAATAAATCCCAATCGGCGCGTATGGAAGCGTTGGAAAGGTTTCGTGCCGGAAAAGTCCGGGTGCTGGTGGCTACCGATATTGCATCGCGAGGTTTGGATGTTGAGGGAATCACCCATGTCATCAATTATGAGCTTCCTAATGAGGCCGAAAGTTATGTTCACCGCGTGGGAAGAACAGCACGGGCGGGGGCGTTCGGCGTTGCCCTTTCTTTCTGCGATGCCGGGGAAAAGGGTTATCTGCGTCAGATTGAGAAAACCATTAACAGGACTGTGAACGTGGTGGATGACCACCCCTACCATTCGGAGTCTATTGCTTCTAAACGAGCAAGTGGAAATAGTAAAGCCGGAAGAAAATTTTCATCCCGGCGTTATGGCAATCACACCGCGTCCCGGCCTTCCGGGAAACCGGGAAAAAACCAGTTTCGAAAAAAACACTTTTCATCAAAACCCGGAAAAAGAACCCGGTTTAAAAGTCGTTCTCCCAGATCGGCAGTGAATGCCTGAATAATATCCTGTGCAAATTTAGGGAGACTCTAATAATCAAAACTTCCAATTATTAGAGCCTCCCGGTAAAATTTATTTCCTGCCCGCGAAAAGTCTTTCCGCTTGATGAATTTCCCCTTCCAGCCTCCACTAGGTGTGGGGCCAGTTGCTGTGATATCTCACCTTAGTTTTTACCTTTGCCGGGCATGAAGGTTAATGAAAAGGACATCACGCAGGCCTCGGAGGAGTAGGAGCGAGCTGGCCGCTTTTCGGGCAACTCGTTGAATCTTACAGGAAAAAAAATTTTCTGAAGAAGTCCATGAGAACGATTAGAATAAAGGGAGGAAATTTAACAATAATCCTACACCAATATTTTTATGATCGATATAGCTAAACCAAAAATTCTTATGGTTGACGATACTCCTGCCAACATCGATGTGTTGCGACACATCCTTGGTCATGAAGGTTTTGAAATTTCTGTTTCCATGAGAGGCGAAGCTGCGTTAGCCCTGATAAAAAAAACCGGCCGGACTTGATTTTGCTGGATGTGATGATGCCGGGAATTGACGGATTTGAAACCTGTAAAAGATTAAAAATCGACCCGGACACTAGAGATATTCCGGTCATCTTTGTGACCGCCAAAACTGAATTGGAGGATATTGTTCGTGGTTTCGAAATAGGTGGAGTGGACTACATTGTTAAGCCGTTTAAGAGGGAAGAGGTTTTGAGTCGGGTTAAAACGCATCTGAAAATAGGACGGTTGATGCAAGATAAAGAATGCCTGAATAAGAAACTGCAGCATCAAAATGATGAGCTGATCGAGAGTCAAAACCAATATCGGATCATTCTTGAGAAATCTTCCGATGGGGTATTCCATTTGGATGCCGAAGGGAGGTTAATAAGCAGTAATACAAAGTTTCATTCTGCTTTGAAACTTGGTACAGAAGGGATTGTCGTTAGATCCATCATGGATATTGTTATCTCGGAAGATCCATCAGGTATTTTTCCGAAAATAGTGACCCGCAGATTTGGAGACCGGGCCACTTCAAATTTGGCGGTTCAATTTTGTGTTAACAAAAGTTCCTCTATTTTGTAGGATCGAAAAATTCATACTCTGTTGCTGGATTCATACGGCATCTGGAATTTGCCCAACAATAAATTATATGAAAAAGGAAAAGAGAAAAAGTATCTGGGGACAATCTGTATTGTGAAAATCCCATCGTGAAAACCAGTTTTGCTAAAGTTTTGTTTTTTCTTTCACTTCCAGCAGGTAATGGATTATGTTTAAATTCATGGTTTGGTTTTCAGCCATTGTCACCATTGGTTTTATAGTGTTGATGGTATTTGATTACGGTTAACCGCCATAATGGGTAAGTGGGTTTATTAAAACTGAGTGGGCCCATGAAGTTTTCGCGTTCTTCAGTCAAAGCGTTTCTGATTTTTCCAATGAATGTGATGGGGGTCATCCCCGCGTTCCTGGTCTGGTGTTCGCGGCCCGGAGGAGTGCTGGAGAGTTTCCCGTATAGTTTTAGTAATATAAGATCCTTGGCGGGAATGTTATTGGTCACGGTAGGAGCAGGGTTATGCTGGAAAACGGTTTCCCTGTTCACCGAGTATGGTGAAGGAACCCCGGCCCCGTTTGATCCGCCCAGGAAACTCGTGATCCAGGGGCCATATATTCATATGCGCAACCCTATGATGGTTGCAGTCTGCCTGGTTTTGTCGGGAGAGGCCCTGCTTTTTGCTTCAGCTCTCTTAGGGTTATGGTTTCTGCTTTTTTTCGGGTTGTGCCTGGTTCTCATTCCACTTTGGGAAGAACCTGATCTGGAAAACAGATTCGGCGAATCTTACCGGGAATACAAACAGAAAGTCCCCCGCTGGCCGGCGTAGCCACTGGGCGTGGGGCCAGTGCACGTGATATTTCACCTTAGCTTTTACCCGTACCGGGCATGAAATTTATGGTTGAGGATACCACGCATGCTCCGAAGGGATAATAACTTTCATTGGCGAGCAAGAGGTAAAGGCGGCTTGATGAGCCTTTGCTATCTGCTTCCCTCGCTAGAGGGTGGATTTTTATGAGTGATGGGGAAGAAGAATATAGTTTGATGGACTGGGTTGGAACTGCGATAGGCATCGTGGTTGCCGGATTCATCATTTTTATTTTGATCTGGCCCCTGATTGACCCTACGCCTGATAAGTCTTCTACGCTAAAAGAAAATATTCAAAAAGCCACAGGGAAATAGCGGTTATCAGTCGAAGGGGAGCTGGGTTTTGCGTAAATATTCCTCATCCGTTAATTTCATTCTTCCTTTAATAAAGGCTTTTTTTTCAGCTATTGAAATCGCCTGAGCATCATTTTTTTCTTTTCCCAGGCGTTTGGAAATTTCAATTTCCTTAATAGCGTTTTTCCAATCTTTCAAATTTTCATAAACGCTTATCAAATTCAGGTGCGCCTGCGTGTGGTTTGGGTCGATCACGAGTATCTTCTGATAGTATTCGGCCGCTTCCTGAATCTTCTGGTGGTACCAGTATTTTAGAGCGATTTTAAAAAGAATTTTAGTGTCATCCGGTTGCAGAGACTCGGCCTTTAAGAATTCTGCCACGGCCAGGTCGTTGCGGGTCATTTTAGAATATATATTTCCCAACCCTAATCGAGCCTGCAAATTTTCGGGTTCCATTTCCAGTACTTTATTAAAAGATTCAAGCGCCTCTTTTCTTTGGTCCACTTCATCGAAGACCAACCCCATCCGCATATAAGCGGGAACAAATTGAGCATCCAATTCCAGTGTCTGGCGCAAAATATCAATGGCTTCGTCATAGGCTCCGATTCTTTGTTTTTCAACAGCCATCTGAATCATGGTGTTGGGATCTGCGGGCTCGATTGGCGTCTTAGCGTTATCATCAATTTCTCCACAACCCGCTAACAGGAGGCGGAGAAATATTATTTTGAGGTTTAATAGCATATGCAAAAAATGTGAATCCTTGTTTGTTATATTTTAGCCCATTTTAAAGAAACACCAGTGGTCACCATTATATTTAATAGAGATCCCCTTTAATAATAATTCAAGGTCTAATATAATTGCAGGGTCTTATATTGGGGCGTAGTGCCCAATTAAAAAATAGTGATAGGAACAGACTATGTCGGACGAACTTCCATATATAGAGAATGAAGAGGGGGAATTTGCGGTTCCCTGCCAGATTAAAATCGCTGAAGATTGTGCGCAGTTGGGGGAATTTTGTGAAACCAAAGAAGATGCTCGGGATTGGGTGGAAAATGAATGTTGGATTTGTTCAGGAGAAGGTTATTTTTGTGTGGAATGTAACAATCAGGTTTTGCGTAACATTGGCAACCTGCAAACCAAAAAAATGAACTGACCCATAGGCCCACTCCTACCCCTTTGGGGTATGCTTTGTAATTTTACTCAGCCTTCGTACCCCAGTTATATCCTCTTCACTAAATTTTACCCTTGCAGGGCATGAAAGATAATGAAGAGGACATCGACATCTCGGGTTCATTCTCCTATCAAATGCATAATAATCTCCCTTTTATGGGGATGGGTGCGGTGCTCGAACAGGTAAATTCCCTGCCAGATTCCCAGGCTCGGTTTATTTTCTTGCACTGGTATGGACAGCTGGGTCTGGGTGAGCGCGGACCGGACATGTGCCGGCATGTCGTCCGGGCCTTCCGCCTGGTGCTGGAAAAGCGAATCGCCATCGGGAACCAGCCGGTTAAAAAACCGGTTTAAATCTTCCAGAACATCCGGGTCAGCGTTTTCCTGAATCAGTAAAGATGCCGAGGTATGGGGGATAAATAATGTTAACAAACCGGACTGAATATCCTGTCGGAGGACCCAACTGCAAACCTCATGGCTGACGCAATAAATGCCGCGCCCCTTTGTCGAAACTGAAAACTTAAACTGCTCCTGTTTCATTTCCCAACCTCGAAATCTATGATTTATAGCCCATTATCGGTTCCCTCCTCTCGACTTTGAGAGGATTTCAGGTTACCATTTTAAATCTTGGCCTGAAAGTGCACCACCTGCTCTACCATAATGGACGAACTGAAGCTTGGGTTCAAAAAAAATTTCTAGGGGAATTAAATATGCCTTTACCCGCTGACAAGGAAGTGAGTTTTAGGGAAAGTGTCAACCTTAGTTGCGATCTGGCTATGGCCACTCTAGATATTCCGGAAGGTATGGCTAAATATATCCGCAATGTTAACAATGTTTATCAGGTTCGATTCCCGGTTAAAATCAAAGGAGAGATTGAAACTTTCATTGGGTGGCGAGCGGTCCACAGCGACCATAAATTGCCCGCTAAGGGCGGTATCCGTTTTGCCCCTAACGTCAATCAGGATGAAGTGGAAGCCCTCGCGGCTTTGATGTCCTACAAATGTTCGTTGGTGGATGTGCCGTTTGGCGGGTCCAAAGGCGGACTCCTGATCGACCCAAAAATTTATGAGCGTGACGATATGGAGCGCATTACCCGGCGCTTTGCCTTCGAGTTGATCCAAAAGGATTATATCGGTCCGGGAACGAATGTTCCGGCTCCCGACATGGGTACCGGACAGCGCGAGATGGCTTGGATCGTTAGTACCTACGCCGCACACCGTCCCGGCGATATTGACCATATGGGCTGTGTGACCGGAAAACCGGTTTCAATGGGAGGCATTCGTGGGCGGGTGGAAGCGACGGGGCGGGGTGTGGTGTTTGGTCTGCGGGAATTTTTTCGCCACCCTGAAGATGTCAAACAGGCCAAACTGGAAGGAAACTCCCTGGAAGGAAAACAAGTGATCATCCAGGGATTGGGCAATGTCGGCTACTACACCGCCAACATTCTCAATGAAGAAGACGGCGCAAAAATCATCGCCATCCTGGAATGGGATGGTGCCCTGGTTGACCCCAATGGCCTCGATGTGAACGATGTTTTTCAATACAAGATCGATAACAAAGGCGGGGTGAAAGGGTACTCCAAGGCAGAATATATTAAGGATAGCAAATCACTTCTGGAGATGGAATGCGATATTCTAATTCCCGCCGCAATGGAGGCTGTAATCAACCAAGGCAATGCCAACAAAATTAAGGCGAAACTGATTGCCGAAGCCGCGAACGGACCGGTCACATTTGCCGCTGAAACGATATTGAGGGAAAAAGGGATCACCATCATTCCAGATGTTTATCTCAATGCCGGGGGCGTGACGGTTTCATACTTTGAATGGATCAAAAATCTTTCGCATATTCGGTTCGGTCGCATGAACCGAAGGTATGAAGAAGGCCAGAGCGAGCTTTTGATAAAAGCTATCGAAGCCACCGGTGGAAAAGTTCCGCAGGGTCTTGTGGATAAGCTCAGCCAAGGGGCGGATGAAATCGCCCTGGTCCGATCCGGACTTGATGATACCATGCGCAAAGCGTTTCAGGACATACGCGAACGCTACTGGTCTAAAAACAATATTGACAACTATCGTACCGCCGCCATGGCGATTGCTATCGAAAAAATCTACACCAGTTACCGCACAATGGGAATCTACCCCTAGCCCCGGCCAAGCGGCCGGTGGCAACTGGCAATATATTCATCTGCCAGCAAAAATTTGTCTCGGCTCAACGAGCTATTGCGTTCTACCTCCGAGGGCTCACCGGTCGGCTTGATGGGTTCTTTCTTCATTCCTTTCGCATTCCTCTTTGGCCCACTGCGTGATATGATACGCGCCCAGTAACTTTTCAAACAGGATAGTTCATGCCCGAATCTTCTGAATACGATAAGAGCGGTGTTTCCAGCCAGGGAGCAGAGACCGCGCTTTCAGGTTTACTCAAACATGTTTTGCCAACGCGCAAATTCAGCGACCGCTATCCGCTGGCCGCAGACATCGGTTATTTTGCTAACGTCATAGACCTGGGTAACGGAGAGGGCATCGCCTTTGGCACCGATGGGGTCGGAACAAAGATCATTGTCGCCGAATTGCTCGGTCGTTATGACACCA
>JYMV01031134.1_pt2 | contig 14483 bp, 15 predicted proteins | sample 338911 | NCBI WGS metagenome assembly JYMV01 (sample SAMN03354496, study PRJNA234377) | hydrothermal vent metagenome | biome: Deep sea; feature: Hydrothermal plumes at the Eastern Lau Spreading Center, Western Pacific Ocean; material: Seawater | place: Tonga | collected 2009 | depth 2000 m m
CAGTCAGCTGCTGATGTGCCATGTATCCTCTCCCAATGTCGTCGTTCATAGAGATGCTGCATATCGGCAGCTGGCTCTATTGTCTCCTTCATTGGGGAATAATCCAGAGTCCTGGACATACTGAGCTCTGGCTATGCCGTGCTCAGGCCTTTGCCTTTATTATGTGAATCTAAGTTTAATATTACACTTGGATGTGAAACCTGCTTAATTATCATACTTTTGTCTGGTAGTATGATAGTGGATTTAATTTTGATCAAATCATCTATTGGTTCGAATGGAATATTGGGATTTGGAGGTTCTACCAAATGATTATTGACGCCCACGCGCACATTTTTCCTCATGTTCAGGGGATAAATACCGATGGACCAACGCGTGGTGCTGGTTACGGCCGTATTTGGGTTGGAGATCAACAGGTTCAATTGATGCCAGCGTTAAATGAAGAAACTAAATTTGCGTCGGAGATGTTAATAGCAGGATTGGGGTGAAGTTGATAAGACGGTTTTGCTTCAAGGGCCCTTCTACGGCGAATGCAATCAATACGCCCTTGATGCTGCTGGTCAATATCCTGATCGGCTGATTTGTGAGGCTTACCTTGATCCATGGTCACCGGGGTTGCCCGACGCATTTGAGAAGATCGCGGATATCCCCCTTTTTCGGGCTGTGAAGATGGAGTGCTCAGAAGCAACCGGATTTTGCGGGATTCATCCAGGAGGCAAGTTGAATAATTCGGAAATTCGTGGCTATGGACCGAACTTGAACGGAGAGAATTAGTTCTGGCACTTGATTTGGGTGCAGTTGCCAGCCGTTCGTACCAGACGGATGCTGTGCGTACTATTTCTAAAAAGCATCCCAATTTACGAATTGTTGTTGCTCATTTGGGACAACCTAACCCAATGGTTGAAGCCGATGCATTCCTATAGGAGATGTGGTTGGAACAGATAGATTTAGGCAAATTAACCAATGTTTGGCTTGACAACGCAGCTTTACCTGCTTACTTGAGCGATGAAGGATATCCGTATCCAAGTGCCGCTAGATATATACGCATAGTCATTGAGCGAATTGGTCCAAATAAAGTCATGTGGGGAACTGACATACTAGGACTTTTCTCTCATCTGATGTATCTACAATTGGTGAGATTGGCCAGACAGCATACTGACTTCCTAAATCAAGAGGAACAAGCAATGGTACTGGGTGGAAACGCAATGCAGGTGTACGGGTAGCGAATTGACCGGTGAAGTTTTCATTACTCCTACTCCCCACACTTGGAAAGGTAAATGAGAGGAGTCTCGTATGACTTTTAATAGAGAACGTGCTATAGATTATATGTCTCGCTGCAACCTAGACGTTTTGGTTGCAACTTCTTCAACTATTATTACCTACTTTTCAGGTAGTGCTTGTTGGCTGGACTCAAAATTTAAGCAATATATGATGATGCCGGGGGCGTCTGACTATTTAATGCCAACAACAACATTTGTGGTCTTTCCAGTTGAAGGTGCTCCTACACTGGTCATTGATGCCCTGTTTTCAGTTAATACCATCGATTCTTGGATTGACGATTTATATCTTGTGGGAAATATCTCCTCAAGTGACCTGCCTGCATCAAATATTCAACCTGATTCCGAACGAGTTTTTTTTGACTCTCTGGACAAGGCAAAATATTACACACAACCAGTAAAAGCACTTTTAAGTTTGCTTAAGTCAAGAGGATTAGCTGACAGCCGAATCGGGTTGGAAATGGATAGAATCCACCCTGATCTGAAAGCATCAGTAGATCAAGCCTTACCTCGAGCATCAATTAAAGATTGCTCAAATTTGATCCGCCTGATCCGCAGGGTTAAAACCGAAGAGGAAATAAATCATTTAGCAAGGGCTACCGAGATCGGTGAAAAGGCAGCTAATAAGAGCGTTAATTCGGCCTGCGCCGGTCAACCGATTTCGGATGTTGTTCAGTCCTACCGCTCCAGAATAGCGAAACAGGGTGCTGATTTTGAACACTTTGCATATAGTTTGCACGGTTTAGGAATTGCTACCGAACCAGATTACTTATTGACTGACGAGGATTTTCTCTTTGTTGACTTTGGTTGTACTTATCGCAACTATGTTTCAGATAACGGTTTTACTCTGGCAATGCGTCCGTTATCAGGCAAACAACTTGACAAGTATAAAACACTCCACGCTTGTATTCAAGCAGGTGTAGATACAATTGCGCCTGGTGTCAAGTCATCAGAGATACAAACTGCTATGGCACAAGTTCTTGATCAACAAAATGTGCAGGCCTCGTTACCACATGGTCATGGATTGGGACTGAAAATTCGCGACTATCCGATTATTGTCCCCAAAAATGATCTCTATATTCGTGACGATTGCGTAGAGATTCCATCTGATCTACCATCGGAAACAAATATGGTTGTTAACTTGGAAGCATCTATTTTCAGGTTAGAAATGGGGCCTTACACATTGAGCAATCCTTTCTTATCACAGCAAACGGATGTCAACCCTTGATTCCCCAAGATCGCGTATTGCCCCGATCTCCAAAAGCCTAATCTTTATTCTGCCTTAACTTGGAACTATAGACCTAATCACAATATCATGATAGGGTAGAGTTCGTTCATGTTTTCATTTGGATGATGGTGAGACATATGTGTTGTGATTCAGCAGAATTTATTTTACACTTCTTATGTTGCTGATTTTGCCTGAAAAGCCAGATAGTGAAAACAAAACCCAGGCATTCATTATTAAGATTTAGTTTATTTAATATTAAATAATTATGAGGACAGCATGCTTACCAATAAACAAATTCAATTTTACAAAGATAACGGCTACTTAATCGTTTCACAGATCTTTCAGCCCGAGGAGGTGGAAGAATGTGTGAGTGAAACAGATGAGATGTTCAGTCGGGCAGAGAAAAGCGGAAGAAGCCTTGAAGCAACATGGGGTGGCAAGTGGCAAGATACCCAGATGGCAAAAGACGAACGTGGTAGGACATCTGTTCTCAGTATTCACAATATGCAATACTATTCTTCAGTTTTTACTCGAATGTTGGTTAATCCCAAACTGACAGAAGTTGTTGCTGATTTAATCGGTCCCAATGTTCAATTGCATCATACCAAACTTCATGTTAAGCCTCCTGAAAAAGGATCTCCATTTCCATTACATCAAGATTATGACTATTTCCCACACGAAAAGGATACTATGATTGCTGCGGTGATTTACCTCGAGGATGTGACGGAAGAGAACGGATGTCTTTGTGTCATGCCAGGAGTTCATGCACAAGGTCCCTTAACTCACCAACACGATGGTAGTCATTATCTGTCACCAGAAGAATATACTATTGAAGAGGCTACGCCTTGTAGAGGTAAAGCTGGTGATGTCGTTTTATTTAGTTATTTGACACCTCATGGATCTTATCCAAATCGAACGAATTCACCAAGGAGATTGGTGCTGTTTCAGTTCCGATCACCTACCGATAAGCCACTCAAAGATGTTCATATTTCACCTGGACAAGGCATGATGGTACGAGGAATTAATCCAGCGATGGAAGTATAATGATAATTTCCATTTTGGATTAGTGCCCAGATACAATCTTAATGGTACATGCTGGAAGATGACAACGTCGTTGGATTATGAAACTTACTTTTATCGAACCCAATTGATTGAGAAGTTTTGTATGATTGAATAAACCGGAGCCCCTCCATCTGGGATTACCTTAATATTGAAAGTTTAATTTAAAATTTCAATATGGTTTCTAAAGTTTTTTCGCTGTTTGGCTAAATTTTAGTTGCTAAGGATTTGGGTTTATGTTATGATTAGAATCATATTTTGCATTTAGGGGAGATGACATGGCATTAGAGATGGGTGGAGTAACCAACGCGGTTGGTGGATTGTCAGGATCTCATCACATGGTTACCTCTACAGACGCCGCGTCAAGTAATACTGGTGGGACAACATCAGGATATAGTAGAGCGACGTCAACCGCAGACACAGGAACCAATACTGGCGCAGTTGGGGATCAAGGATATACAGGCTCTGCAACCGCTGCCACTACTTCGGCAAACACCGTCCACTCTCCAGCAGGCTCGTCAGGTCAAATAGTTGCTGGAACCCAGCAGAATGTGGCTAGTAACACAGAGGGCGATAATGGTGGTGGGCAGCTTGGCGGCTTGCTTATTGATTCGTATGCTTAATTGGTTTGATTCTGCCAAAGTCTCAAAGTCTGCTTGGATTAAGTTTTGGGTTTATGGTGCGTGTTTCGTGCCTGAATCTGCTTTCTCGTTCCCTAATTAGTGTCTGTTTAGTAACCAGTTTTCAAAAATTGGATATTAATAGCTTTTAGTTATCAGGTGATTTTCCTTGCTCTCCCAGCCGAACTTGTTCGTCGCCTTAACCCGCAATTGATTTTCTCCTCGACGTAATTTCCAACTGAACCGATTCGGAACGGAAATCCAGTCATTATCACCCATTTTTGCAAGGTAATCTCCAATATTAGGCATTTGCGTACTCAAGTCAACATCGAGTATTTCAGGATGGTTCGATCTGCTTAAACGGATTTCCACATGATTTGGTGTCCAATAGAAATCGCCTTCCCTGCTAGAGTGTTTCGAAAACCATGGATGTGGTGGTGTTTGAGCATCTTTCCACCACAGGTAGCCATCATAATGATATGAACCTAAACCATGTTCTGGTTCACCTGGACTAAGAGTACGCAACTCGTCGTTACGCAGATGAATACAGAACCGCTCGAATAACTGTGCTCGACTGGTGATATCGTTTTCAAACCGCTTAGCGGCATGTTCAGGTTGAATTCCTACACCGTCGAAATCTTGATTGATCCAAGCATTATGGATCTCCAGAGTGCTCATAGGTACACCGTTTTTAACGTAATAGTACGTTGCTTTAGTTTGATCATTGGAGTCTCCTCCCGTATCAATCATGATCCATTTGTCGTGTTCTTCTGACCATACTTCTGCTACACAATGACACCGAATGACTAAGGTACGGGCAATTAGTCCCAGAGAGGCACAGGCGTGAACGAATACAGTAGAGTAGTGTGTACACATGCCCAAGCCCAGTTGCCGAGACGCAAGTTCAAGAATCAATAGTCCATCCCACGGCGGGCAAAAGTCGATTGCGCCCATGTCCCAACCGTTTTCCCACTGATGTCTTGCCCATTCACTCAAACGTACGAACTGGTCGAATTCTGAAGTCGCTCCTGCAATAACATCGTCTAGCTTCCACCTTTCACGAAAAATCTGTGCGCGTTTCGCGTCTGATGACAAATATGAGAAATGGTGTGAACTCCGAACCTGTTCTGGCATTCGTTGTTGAATAATTTCAAGCTTAGGTTGATCCATTTGTTCGGGAATATGTACATCCACTCCAATTTCCAGTTCCTTCACGTAAGGTGTAATCAAAGGATCATCGGTAGACAGGACCATTTTCCATTGCAAATAGAGAAACCGATTGGGTGTTGAATCGGTAGTGGGTGTCCAATCCGTCCACGTTTCCAAACCGTACTCGGATGTTGAACCGAGCCGATATTCGAAGTCGACTTTCGTGTTTGGTATAGTTTCTGTTCCTAAGTTGAATTCGAGTTGATTCAAACTGCATGGAACGGCAATTCCATCTAGTGCTGCAAGTTGGCCGATATCAATAACACCCGACTGCATTGTGCCTCGTGGTGGATACTGGTCCATCTTCAATCGAATCATATATTCTCCGTCGCAGGCATCGTTAACCCCAAGATGTTCATCATCCCAATTACGTCCCGCGTCACGACTCTTCGCACTGTGGTTTGGCAAACGGGACTGTTCAATCAGAACTTCCCAACTTTCGTCTCCTTCGGCTTGCAAAATAAAAGTATTTAAGCCTGCATGTAAGATATCAACAGGGATCGGAATAGAGGTCCAACAGTCATTCCAATATTCTCGTACTTCAACTTCTTCAAATATTACGGTCTTCTGATCATTAACCGTGATACGCAGCCGATTGCCGGCATTCGGCTTGTTTTTGATGTACACCAGCAATTCAGCATTATCAGCTGCCGGCTGATCGATCCAAAATTCTTTTCGAATCCATTGCGTTTGGGTTATTGTTTCGATATCTCGGTTGGTGCAATTCCCCATTTCATCGGTATAGGTAACACCTTTGACAAGATGAACATGATTTGAACTGGTATCGACATCAATATTCAGATCGTAAGTGTTTTTATTAAAATCAGTATCGTCTTTGTAACACAACTGGATTGTTTTTGAACAAGCCTCTTGCAAGTCCTGCTCGGTTGCGTCAGGCGATAAGTCGATTACATGAACTTTCATTGACAACTCCTTTTATGAGTGTTTGCAGTAATTCGATTATGACTGGTCAAGCTGGATCTCATGAAAAAGTCTAGTTTAAACGATATAGATCGAGAGAAAAATGCGAGGTTGGCCTGCTACTTCTTGGTATCTTCATTGAACCAATCATCAGATACACTTCAATATAGATCTCTATTGATCTTGCTCGCTCAAACCATCACCATTGGTTTGCTGGCAACATTCGGAATTCCCACTGTTTTTTAGCAGATGCCAACTGGTCTCCACAGTTTTTTTTCCTCAGTCATCAACGCATCCATCATAGTATGTACTCGCGGCAAATCTTGCTGACTGACATCTGTGGCAAAGGGAATTACCGGTCCACCTGCCAGGCCAACGTAATCCATGGCGGCGTGTAAAGCTGAACTACTATATCGAGCTCCGCCCTCACCACGAAAATCCTCAAACGGTATCATCAGACTCCGGAGGCGTTCAGCTTCAGCTTTGTTTCCGGACATAAAATTTTGTAGCAGAGACATACTCATTCGCGGGACAAAATTTGCCATTCCCGAACTGAAACCAATAGCCCCATTCTCCAGATATTCGATACACGGATCTTCCGCCATACCGCAGGTCATAGCTGCTTGGTCTCCAGCTTTTTCTGCAATTTGCTTAAAAGCATCTACATTATCAACTGCGTATTTTAATCCAATGATTTCATCTAATTGGCAAAGGCATATTACATCATCAACTGTCATAATATCCAATCGACGCTGATAGAGGATTGTTGGCAGTTTAATTTTCTCGGTAATTGCTTTCAGACCGTTATAGACTCCCATAGCAGAAGCGGGACCAACCACTGGCATAATCATCACTCCATCCGCGCCTAAGTAATTGGCGATGCTACCCATTTCCAAGGACCGTCCAAATCCCGGACCGATGCCGGGAACGACGTAGGACTCATTCCCCACTTCATCGATAAACGTACCTACTACCGCTTCGTATTCCTCTAGGCTAGCATCATAAACTAAGCCTGTACCACATTCAGGCATAATGAAGTTTACCCCATTCTGAACTAAGTAACGGGCGTTTTGCCGAACTCCATCCAAATCTACCTGCTGATCTTCATTTCGCGGTGTAATGGCAACGACCAAGACATTTCGGCAGTCACCCTTATCCAGCTTCTTTAGACTCATTTTTGTTCCTATAAAATTGATAACTATGATTGGCAACGGCTTCTGGCAGCGACCTTTACACCGAAATTCGAACGATCAATAAAAAACAGCCTTATCAACACAGATACTAGATACTTACTAACAGTTCAGCTAAATCTTTTGCCCTTAAATCTTGAAAATGAAGAGCTGAAATTTTTTTCAGCTTGAATTTGATTATAGTTGATCAGGATGAGAATGGAAAGCTCAAAATTGTTTTATCAGCTTGACAGAACCAATCAATTTTGAGATCATAACTGAATTAGGACAATTCTTAGATCCAATTGAATATAGAACCGGATAAAAGGAAACTAATATGAGAGTAACGGGTATAGAACGTATCATAGTGGATGTTCCCTTTACGCCGCGACAGCAACGAATTACGGAACGAGAAGTACACAACTGGTCTATTTTGGAATTGTGTAAAGTGTCCACAGACACCGGACACGTCGGCTGGGGTGAAACGGTGATCCATTACACCTGGTCCCGAGTGACTGATGACGCTGTGGCCAAAGTTACTGGTCAAAGTCCAGCAAAGATGATGAATGATGATTCATTGGGAGCGGGACTACAAATGGCTTTGTTCGATGTTGTTGGTAAAATCTTGGAAGTTCCTGTCCATACGTTGCTGGGCAAAAGGATTCGGGAGCAGGTTCCAATCTCTTGGTGGTCTATCGATGCATCACCAGAAGATTGGGCGGCAGAAGCCAAAGATGCAGTTGGAAATGGGTATACCAGTTTTAAATTGAAACCTCGTCCTTGGCAGGATATTGTTAAGCAGGTTGATGCGATTAATGCTGTGGTCCCTTCGGGTTTCAAACTTGATCTTGATCCCAATAGCACTCTCCAGAATGCAGAAAACGCTATTCCGGTTATCCATAAGCTTGAAGAGTACGATATTGTAGCCATTTTTGAATCACCTATACCACAAGATGATATACCAGGTAACCAACAAATCCGACAGGAGATTAACAGTCAAGTTGCTATGCATTTCGGTAGTCCTCCCTACCTGGTTGGGGTACGTGAAGAGGTATGTGATGGATATGTCATCTGTGCCGGGAAATCGGAAGCCATGCGACAAGGATTTTTGAGTGAGGAAGCGGATAAACCGTTTTGGCTGCAACTGGTTGGAAATGGTCTGACCACAACGTGGGCAGCGCATTTAGGCGCGGTGCTGACAAACGCAACTTGGCCGGCGATTACATGCATTAATCTCTACAGTAACCAGTTGCTGACTGGGGAAATTAAGGTTGTTGATGGTCACCACGCTGTACCGGATGAACCTGGTTTGGGTGTAACAGTTGATTTAGAGTCGGTAGATCGTTACAGAGTTCCTGCCCATAAGCTTGAGCCATTCCTTACAAAGGGAGAACTTTACGAGCATCCGCAACCGAGGATTATCAGCACTATTGTCTACCCTGATGGAAGTTGTATTCACATGGGATCTTCGTCTCAGGGGTATGGATACTTTACTTCCGGTCAGGGGCCTGCCTACGTAGAAGGTGTATATTTGGATCCTTGGTACGATGACGGTACTATCGAATGGAATGATCTGTTTGAACGGGCTTTGAAGGAACCTGTTCGATCACAATACCAACCGCGTTAGGTTATATGTCGTATGTTTCTGACAAATGAGTTGTTATTTTGACTCTTGATTTTTTTGAGGTTAAAGTACATTTCCCAGAACGATTTCTTATTCCTACTGGAAAATTTTAATAAATTCTGATCTCCTATATCATCTCAATATTGAACAAATCGGCGTCAAAAGGAGAACCGATGGCAGAACTAGAAAGCAAGGCGTTTAACGTCGTTGCGGACAGTAGACCGAAACACACTTATCGAGGTGTCGTTGTTGGCTGTGGCCGGATGGGCAGTACTATTGATGATGAGCATATTGGTATGCCGCATTATCCTTGGCCGTGGGCGCATGCCCCTGCTATGATCGAGGCCCGAGGAATAGATCTGGTTGCTGCTGCTGATTCTGATCCGTCAAAACTGGATGACTTCAAGCAACGGTGGGGAATTGAGGCCCTTTATATTGATTACCGCCAGATGATCGAGAAAGAAAAGCCGGATGTTGTGGCTGTCACCACTCGGCCGGAACCTCGTGCCGAGGTTGTCGTTGAACTGGCGGAAATGGGTGTCAAAGCCATCTTTGCTACTAAACCCATGTGTCGTACTTTGGCAGAAGCAGATGACATGATACAAGCTTGTCAGCAAAATAATGTCATCTTGTCAATGGCCTGTCACTTGAATTGGTATAATTGGTATACTAACGCACGCAAAGTTATCACTGATGGGGTGATTGGGGATTTACGGTCTATGATATGCCATAGCCCCGCCAGCCTGTCAAATCTACAAAGCCATACTTTTGCTCTTTTTCGACTGTTTGCTGGTGCACCAGCAAAATGGGTTTTTGGTGTGTTAGACAATGATCAACACGCAGAAGGTCATGGAGATATTCCCGGTTCTGGATACATCGTCTATGAGAACGGTATCAGGGCGGTAATGAATTCGCATGCTGAACGAACAGGTCTTAGCTGGACAATCGAATTTGTTGGTGAAAAAGGACGCATTATTTCGCGGAACGCACATGCGCAGTTTGAATTGAGGACGACGCATCCGGAAACCAATACGCCTATCCAAAACCAATTTCCAAATCCATGGTATCCGCGTAGTTCCATGGTTGATGCGATCGAAGGTGTTTGCCTATCGATTGAAAAAGGCGTTGAAGAGATCTGTCCGGGAGAATTTGGCAGAGAAACTTTGGAAATTGCCATCGCCATACGTGAATCTCATAAACAGGGCAATATCAAGTTAGATCTACCACTGGTGGATCGGAGCCTACGTATGGGCTAAAATCCTGAATACACAGCCATGTTAGATTGAATGGCAAAGAAGGGATCTAAATTTTCTACATGACGGAAGGATCTGATCATGCAATCACTTCAAAAATCAATTCAATCGGTAATTGATAGCGGGCGAATTGGCAGTCCAGTGTTTTTACGGTCTATGCTCCAAGTCCCCGTTGAAGACATCGAACATGCAACCAATATCCTGATAACACTTGCCAACCTATGGATGCCTTCATCACCGGAATTCATACAGGCGAGAAGGAGTCAGGATGATGTTCAACTGACAACCATGATTCAATATCTAGGAGGTCAAACAGCGGTTCTAAGCGCCAATCGGGTTGCTACGGATCAAACAGCCTCAATTGACCTCCATCTGATTGGCAACAAGGGCGTAATCTACCATGAAACACCGCCTAGTCGACATCATAACCAGGAGTTTGTAGTTGATCTAACCAAGGAAACAGATCAAAGTCAGCTGGTGCAACGCTCGGTGGATAGCGGACAGTGGGTTAAGTGGGAGGAGGCATAAAGATGGCAACCAACAAGTATGGTGTACTTTTATTAGGTGGTTACCGATCGCATCAGGAAAACTACGCCCTGATGTTTGCAGCTGATCCCCGTTGCCAGCTTATTGCCTGCTCAGATGAGTTAGATGCCCCAGCCGATCGAGTTGAACTCAACCGGCAACTGGCGGATGAGTTGGATTTACCCTACATTGCCGATTTGGATCAAGCTTTAGCCCTTATGGATGTAGACATTGTCAGTCTATGCGTAGAGATGGAAAGGCGGGGAAGTGTTGGGAAAAAATGCGCTCAAGCTGGGAAACACCTTTATTTAGATAAACCATTGGCGTTGAACGTAGCAGACGCAGAATTGATTGTTCAAGCCGTTCGGCACTCGGGCGTTACCAGCCAGATGTTTAGTAATGTCTATTGCCCATGGGCACAGTTGGCCAAGAAGGCAATTGAGAGCGGAGAGATTGGTCAACTGCGTGCCGTGCATTGCGACGTTGTCTTTGCCAAAGGACATCCGGGAACCGCTCCGGTTGATTGCAAACGCCAGGAGCAACCGTCACGAGATAAATATACTTTTATTCAAGCTAAACCTGAAATGTTCGATATTGGCGTTTATGCGGTATCCATTATCAACTGGTTGTCAAATAAAGCAGTTAAAACCGTTTCCGGTGTCACTGCCAACTATTTCTTCAAAGAGCACTGTGAATGTGATATTGAAGATTTCGGTGTTTTGATGATGTCAATGGAAGATGATATTACCGCCACCATTACCGGTGGACGCATGGGATGGATGAGTCACCCCAAAGGCGGAATCCAGCGACTCTATCTGGTAGGAACCCAAAAAACAATGGTATTCGATCCATATCAATCCCGTTTGCAGGTTAGTGCTGACGAACCTTCATTTCGCCCTCCTGATCCACACCCGAAAGATCCAATGGGAATGTGGAAGCACACGCAAGCTGATGTTGAATTGTTGCCGAAACAGTCATGGATGCCAACTGCCGACGAAAATTGGCAGAACCGCGAGTTTGCCGCATTTATCGACGCTATTGAGGCTGGCAGAGAAGGCGAAATGCACGCGGCTCTGGCAGCGCAGTCGATTGCTGTCATTACCGCCGGATACCAATCTGCGGCTAGTGGTAAAACCGTTTCTGTTGATTAGAGAATTAACGGTCAGTTACAGCAAGATTTTATTGGCAACTCTACGATTGGGATTGAATAGCAATCTTGATGGTTGTTCGGTCATCCAACTGATATTTTCCATTTAGAGCTTCAAATCCTTCACCAACGCGAGAAAGCGGCAGCACGTGGCTTATCATATCGGCAAACGGAAATTCCGCCTTTTCCAGAATGGGCAGCCCGCGGATAAAATGCTCGTACTCAAATCCCCAAACAGCTTCTAAACGCAGGTTTTTGCGCATCAGCAACTGGTTCGGGTTAAGTTGGATAGATCCCATGTCGACAAAGTGCCCGACCTCAACGAAGGTTCCACCAAACTTGACATAACCCAAACCTTCTGGTGTGGCCGACAAAAATCCGGCGCATTCGAAGACAACATCTGCTCCTTCTTTTTGCGGCGTATGCTCTTTGATCAGTTCAGTCCTGTCTTCAGCAGATGTTACTTCTTCAATGTTAATGGTAACATCCGCGCCCATTCGCTTGGCCAGTTCCAATCGACCGGCTGGGCCGCCGACCATAATCAGTTTGGCTGCACCGCTGATTTTAGCGCCGACTAAGGCCACCAACCCGATGGCACCTGACCCCTGTATTACTACCGTGTCTCCAATCTGGACATCACCTCGCATTACTGCGTGAACACCAACTGCAAACGGCTCGGTGAGTACGCCGATTTCCGGTGGCGCGTCCGTTTTCAAAAAGCAGGTGTTTGGGATGCTCAGGTATATGTAATCAGCAAACCCACCGCTGAAATGGGGAGGATTATCCGCATCCTGCCGGAATCCGTAAGCTCCATAACCGCCTTTTACACCAGGGGCAAAGACGATTCTATCCCCTTGGCTAATGGGATTACCTAAGTAGTCGGTTGTAACCCCTTTTCCAATCGAATCGATAATACCAACGTTTTCGTGTCCCAGCAACATCTCACCTCGAATACCGTTTTGCCAGTTATGCAGGTCGGTACCGCAGATGCCTGCCAACTCCTGACGCAACAGAATAGTATTCGGTTCCGGATCAGGCACCGGGTATTCTCGGATATCAAAATCCTGTCCATGTGCGATAACAGCCCGGGCTGTTCTTGCCATAATTATTATCCCTTATCTTTAATAAAATTAATAGTTTATCATATCACAAATTTAATATGAGATGATTTAAACTATGTGTTTGACAAAAAATCAAAATGGATTGAAGTGTGCTTTTCTGAACTATGATGTTTTTTTAATCTGGTGTGCTGAAAAGTAAAAAATGTACTGTTAAATTCATTTTGTCATAAAAAAACAACGAAAAAATAACTTGCAAATAAATCCAGAGTTGAATATATTCAGTATTATTATTAAGTTTTCTTTCCTATATATTTTCAATGTATCTTTTTTTGTTTAAATAATTAGCTTATAGTATGGGGAACCAAAGAATATTTTCAAAGTATCATAAACAAACAAGGAGATATCCAAGTAGAATTATGGAATCTGGAAAAGTGAGCACCTCCGTACCAAGTATTGAGGGGTACGAAGAAATTGTTGTCGAAGCCGTTGGCGCAATGGCAAGGATACATGAGATTCCTTATGAGAAGCTAAACAAACTCAAGATTGCCGTTAACGAAGCCTGCATCAACGCTATGGACCATGGGAACAATTACGATCCAACCAAAAACGTTGAGGTAACTTTTGAATATAATAATGAGTCGCTTAGTGTCAGCGTAAAAGATTCTGGTTCAGGAAATGTCAGCCCCAACTTTGACGAGCCAGATCTAGACGAGCAATTTGAGTTGTTTAAGAGCATGGAACAGGAAATATCAGGATGGGGATTGTTCTTAATGAAATCTCTGGTCGACGACGTGGAAATTGTGGGCACAGAGGGAGAAGGAACAACCACTACAGTAACAATCTTGCATGAACATGCGTAATGTGAGCATAGCAAAGGAGCGGAATAATGCAGAATTATGGGTCCAATGTTGCTGTTGAACAAATCGGAGATGTGTCTGTCCTGAGTATTCAAAATAATCTCGATCGGCATACGGCAGAGTCTGTTCGGACAGCATATAATCAGATTGGAAATGGTAATGTTGTAATTAACTTAGGACAGGTAACACTGACAAGCAGTAGAGGGATTGCCACAATAGTCAGCGTGATGCTGGAAGGTGAACAGAAACAACAGAAATTCTGTTTGTGTGAACTATCTGATCCGTGCATGTTGATCATCAAAACAATGAATATTATGGAACATATTGAAGGCGTTGAAATTTTTGACTCCTTGGAAGAGGCACTCGAGTTTTTTAATCAATCTTAATTTATCAATAATTAACGCAATTCAGTTCTAATTGAATCCGTACCTACCTTATAATTGCAAAAGTACTATAATAGTGGGGAGAATCGCAGATGACGCGGCAAATATTTTTAATTTTTACTGTCCTGTTAATCTTAATAGCTCAATTTAGTT
>JYMV01003205.1_pt1 | contig 14479 bp, 15 predicted proteins | sample 338911 | NCBI WGS metagenome assembly JYMV01 (sample SAMN03354496, study PRJNA234377) | hydrothermal vent metagenome | biome: Deep sea; feature: Hydrothermal plumes at the Eastern Lau Spreading Center, Western Pacific Ocean; material: Seawater | place: Tonga | collected 2009 | depth 2000 m m
AAGAATCGGCCATGCGCCTTTCGGCGAGAGGACGCCACCAAAGTCTTTTCGATACAAGAGCAAATCTCTTTGATACTTGGCAGAGGCTATCACTGCTCCTCCCATGTCTGTTCCAAAGCCGCCAATGTTTTTGGTTAAGCTTTGAACGACCATGTCTGCTCCGAATTGAAGCGGCCTCTGGCAGAATGGTGTCGCAAATGTGTTATCCACAATCAGTAGAATTTCGCGACCCTTGGGTCTGGTTGCATTCACGTCGGAAATTGATTTCTTTATGGAGGCAATATCCAGTATGTCTAATGTTGGGTTGACAGGCGTTTCCAGATAAACCACCCTCGTATTGCAAGTGATGGAAGACCAGAATGCACTGGGATCTTTTAAATCAACAAACGAGGTAGTAATACCCTGTCTTGGGAGCCAGTTTGCAAACAGGCTGTACGTGCAGCCGTACAATGTGTGATGCGCGACAATTTCGTCTCCGTGTTTTGTAGTAACTCCTATGGCAGCGCTGATTGCCGCCATTCCAGTGGCAAAACAGACTGCAATGTCACCGCCTTCCGCACATGCAAGTTTTTCTTCGAGCATGCCTCGGGCCGGTTCATCTAATCGGTCGTATATAAAGATCGGAAGACTGTCAATGTCTTCTGGATTGGCAAAGTGAGCAAAACCTTCAGCTCCCCTTTGGACGTTGTCTAGTCTATACGCGCAAGACGCTGACATGGGAGGAACAATATGATGATTGTATTCCCAGTGTTTGCTTCCATAGCTTCCGTCAATCATGCGAGTTCGCATGTTGTAGTTCGCCTGATTTTGTTCTTTATTCTTAGCCATCGAAAGCATCCGGATCGGGTATCACTATTGCAACGATAACGTTGCGTATTTAATGTGAGCCTCGTTCTCAGGAATGATGATGTGGACGTGCTTCTGGTGTGTCTCTTTCCTGAGAGTCCGCAAATTTTCGAGTGACGTGCTTTTCTGCGAATCATACTTTTGATGCATCATATCAATCCGAATGTAGATGTAGCGAAGCGAGCTTCCGGGCGATGATATGTCCAGGTTGCTTATCAAGGCAAGCAAAGATAACTATTGGCGAGACTCATTAAAGGAGAAAGGAAAATGACTACAGCGACGCCTGTTAAGGAAGAAAAGGCCAAGGAAACTAAGAAAGAATCCACAGCTATTGCTCGCAGGGAGCATCCGTTTCTTGCGTTGCAGGAAGAGATGAATCACTTGTTTGAGGAGTTCAAGGGCGGGCTTCCTTTTGGCAGAAACAGATGGTTTGAACCAATGTCGGAATTCAGTGCCAAGGTAGATATGAAAGATGATGACAAAGTAATTGTCGTCAGTGCTGAATTGCCAGGCGTTGAAATGAAAGACATTGAAGTGAAGGTCGAGGACAGATCTCTTGTAATTAAAGGAGAGAAACGCTCTGAGAAGGAAGAGAAGGACAAAAACTATTACAGAATGGAAAGAAGCTATGGCTCGTTTTATCGCTTGCTTCCATTGCCAACTGCTGTTGAAAAGAGTGCAGTGGAGGCGGTCTATAAGGACGGCGTTTTGAAAGTAACGTTGCCTAAGTCGAAGGAAGCCATCGAAAATGGAAAAACCATTCCTGTAAAAGCTGGCTAAGCTAAATCTAGAATCAACAAAAAGCGCGCCCTGACAGGGCGCGCTTTTAAATTGCTTGTAACATACTTTGAGAGTTTTGTTTTGACTGCTGGTTTCAAGGCAGGCAATTAATCTGATTGCAAGTAACCGTTGCTGAGATCTAGAGTGATATTCATTACTCCAGTCGTGGTGACCACCGATTTCATGGGGATATCGCTGTGTTTGAAGACATCCAGCATTTTCGTGTTATCTGGTAAAACCAAAGCCGTGAAAGTTTTCAATCCATTTTTCACGGCTATCTTTCTCAAATGTCTAAGTAGCACTGTGGCAATTCCGAGTCCTTGATACTCTTCATTGACGGCAAAAGCAATCTCTGCCTCGGTTGCGTTTGTACTCGGCATAACATATCGCGCGACGCCTGCCGGCAGAATCTTTCCATCCTCTTCAATACTTGCAAGAAGCGCAACATGATGGAAGAAGTCAACTTCAGTGAAATATGCTAATTCCTTGTCAGTGAGCTCTCTTTTCGGAGTGAGAAAGCGGTAGTAGAGGGATGCTGGACTTAGATGGTGCATACCCTCTGCAAGAATAGGTTTGTCTTCTGGAATTATGGAACGAATGTCCAAGACTCGGCCGTCGCGCAGCTGATCTTTGGCGAAATACTTTAGCTTGAGCCCAATCAGTTGCATTTGTCTTGTTTTAACCGTCCCTTCACTCTACTTTGTCTCGATTATTCTCTTTTGGGTTTAGGTGCCCTTCAAACTCCTTTATGAGAAACGGTGTGAGACATTTCTTTGCGAACACATATGAGCCAAGAACAATAGTCGGAGTTCCCCAAACCCTTAAAAGAAGAGGCAGAAAGCGATAAAGCAAATTTAGTAGGGTGACGCTGAGACCAATACTCATGACGATAGAATTTTTCTCTATCAGCCGTTCCTGTCTACTTCGCGGCATTTTTTTGAAACTATCAATCAGCTTTCGCTTCCAGAAGGCAAGCGCTTCATTTATGTCAGTCGGACGGCTTTCCGAATAGGCTCCTGTATTGGGAAAAGGACTGCGCATCACGTTTGGATTTCTTTCTACTTCTTCCATCTTACACCCCGGGGCGCGAAAACTCTTCCATTTGTTCGCGCTCAATTTCGCGTAATTCTGCTTCTTCTTGCAGATCCGGCTTTACAGTTCTGCTCTTAGTGTTTCCTCTCCGTTTGCGAGCATAGTCTTCTAGCCTTCGCCTGGCCATGTCGAAGGCATCTTTGAGCGCAACCTTCAAGTCTTCGTATTCCGAGCCGTTTACCGACTTTGTTTCCACAACCAGCTCAGCTCCTGGAACAGCCATATCAATACGAACTTGATAGACATTTCCTTTTTGTTGATGTTTATGAGGTATTTCGATTATGACCTTGCAGTGGACAATTTTTTCGAAATAGATTGTAAGTTTTTGACAGTGTTGATTTGCCAGCTCCTCAATACTTTTTGAGTGCTTCATGTTTCTGAAAATTACTTGAGTCGGGATCGTCATGGCTATTTTTCCATAAAGAATGTGATCACAGCGAGTTATGTATTGATGATCACTGAGACCATCGTAGATGCAGCCGTGGGACAGAAGTGCTTTTCCTAGCAGGTGCTTGGAAAATCGTCCTGGTCTATCTCAGACCAATCTGTCTGTGACTTGGTTTGAACTTGCTTTGAGCCATCATGATCTTTCCATGCTTGAGATAGCTCTGACCAGGCATTCTCAAGACCTTCATGCAACTCTTTTAAGGCAAATTGACTGTGTATTGCTGCCATCTCTTCGCTTTTGGTCAACGCTGCCTTTGCCCTTACGGCAGCTTCGATGAGAACATCGATTTTCGCTCCGAGATTGGCAAGCAATTCTTCGGCGCAAGCGTGTGGTTTATTTTCAACTTTCGACATTTCCAGTCCTCTTTTAGTGACCTTGTTTGAACAATATCGAAGTTCGCGAGGCAAGATATCATCCCCGCGGACAGTCCTGACTTGATACCATCGACTGATGGCGTTGTTAATTACAGAGTCTGCCTGCTTCGAAATTTACGTAAAACAAAGACGATTGAGAATGCACTGTGACTGCTTTCTCTTACTTTTCTTAGTTTCTTGAATTGGTCGCAGGACCGGTGCTGCCCTCGGTAGAAACTATCCCTAATTTCTCTCTCTGGAGAACCTGCGTCATATACAACACTTTACGGCGTTTTTCCCCGACTTCCATCGTTTTTGCGGACGAGTTAATACCCATCCTCCCGGACGATAACTGGCATCAACTTGAGATCCGTAAGTCAGAGGAGTTCTTCTTGGCTGGATTCGAACACTAGGATGTCTTTCTTCTCAATACGGATGATACAAAATGAGCACTGTGCATGACTCGCAACATAATGCGATACGCTTCCTAGCAACAATCGCTCCAAACCGTTCTTACTGCTTGAACCCATTACTATGAGGTCTGCAGGCCAGCTTTTGGCGTACTCAAGAATTTCGTGAGCCGGACTTCCGACCAATACATCATATGTTATGTACGCTTCCGGCAATGATTTGAGCAGCGCGGTTTTCAGTTGCGAAAGCATTTTGTCAGCAAGCTGCATCTCTTTGTCGAAGTAAGCTTTCTTTTCCGCATCAGAAGAACCGTAGTGTTGCTGCAACGGAGCAACGATGTTGATCAATTTGAACTGCGGTGAAGATTCCCAGATATGCTTTGCGCAAAAGCGTACGAGGGCATCACCAAACAATTTGTCAGATGCGGCCAAGAGGATGTTCACAACCACTCCTTCAACGCGCGGAGAATTCTTTCATGACTTGTCCGTAGCGCTTACCTACCGAATTACATACCAAGTCGCATAGATCATAGACTGTATTGTCACTGATGCTGTAGTAGACAAAAAGACCTTGTCTCCTTCGTTGAACGATTCCTTGATCGGCAAGTAATGACAAGTGTTTACTAACGTTTGCTTGACTGAGTTCCGTTAGCTCGCACAGTTCTTGAACTGAGCGCTCGCCGTTAAAAAGATATTGCAGAATCTGCAATCGGGAAGCATCTGAAAGGGCTCTGAAACGTGCAGCCACGATTTCTAATGCTGTCCTGGTCAGCATGACCTTTTTGCTTTTCATTGCGGAGCTCCTTGTCTGCATTTTTTAGTCTACATCCGCCTGGCTGATTCTTCAATCATTCTTATGGTTGATTCGTTATATAACCAAATAGCGATATACTGAATTCAGTTTTGTGAGGAGTACTTTTATGTCGGCAGCCACCCCAGGTGCATTGTGCCAATTTATACATCCGCTAGAGGTCGCAAAAAAACAGAAGGCGTTCTTTCTGCTCGATGTTCGAAGCCCAATTGAATTTGAGTCAGAGCACATAGAAGGTTCCAAATGCTTGCCTTTAGCTGACCTGGAAAACAAGGTTGATGAATTGCCGAGGGACGAGGAGCTTTTGGTTGTGTGCCGCAGCGGAAAGCGTGCGGAGAGAGCCGCTTACGCGCTTATGAGCCGAGGACTGCATCCGAAAGTTCTCTCAGGAGGTTTGGACGCCTGGAAGAAGGCCGGACTGCCTGTTGAAGAAGGTAGAAAGATGATCTCAATAGAGCGGCAAATTCAATTGGTCGTCGGCATCGGCGTTCTTTCTGGCCTTTTGCTTGGCACTCTCGTAAGTCCTTGGTTTCTATTCATACCTGGATTTTTTGGAGCGGGCTTGACCTTTGCCGGTCTAAGTGGGACGTGCGCCCTCGGGATTCTTTTAGGGAAAGCGCCTTGGAACAGGCTCGAGCATCCTGGCGAAGGCAAACCGACAAACTGCTGTAAGTGAATTTGGAGGTCTGGAAATGTTGTCCGGTCTCATTGCCGGCGGAATTACTGGAGCCTTTCTTGGCCTTCTTGGCGGAGGAGGCAGCATTGTTGCGGTGCCGGCTCTTGTCTACATTCTCGGACTGAGTGCAAAAGCCGCGATAGGCACAAGCCTTGTGGTTGTTGGCGCTGCCAGTCTTCTAGCTGCCTGGAATTACTATTTGAATCGTAGTGTTGTCGTTCCGCTTGCCATTTCTTTTGGTTTTGCTGGTGTGGCAGGTAGTTTGGTCGGCAGCAAGATTGCTCAGTTTATTCCAGATTCAATTCAGTTGTATATGTTCGCAGCAACAATGGCTATCGTTGCCCTTTTGCTGATGAAGCCTCAGCATGCGCAAGAAGAAGTTTCTGACGGTAGAGAATCTGCAAATTGGCCGGTACTAGCCATCGGCGTAGCTGCAGGAATTCTTACTGGAATCCTTGGTGTTGGGGGCGGTTTCATAATCGTACCTGTGCTGGTCTTGTCTCTGCGATTGCCGCTTTTGAAGGCCGTTGGCACGTCACTACTGATTATTGGACTCAACAGTATTGCTGGCTCGATTTCTTACCTTCCTTACCTCCAGCTTGATTTTTCAATTGCTGTGTTCGCTGTGGCAACACTGGTTTTTGCCGTCTTGGGCGCTCGTCTTGCTCGTGTGATACCGCAGGAACGCTTGAGAGGGGCGTTTGCATTCTCATTGATATGTGTATCAATTTTCATGTTCGTAAAGCAGTACTAGATTAGTTAATGGTGGAGGTCAGATATGTATTTTAAGCAGTTTTATCTTGGTTGCCTGGCGCATGCCTCATATTTGATCGGGTCACAAGGCGTGGGTGTTGTAATTGATCCGCAGCGTGATGTGGATCAATACATTGAAGAGGCGAGGAAGCAGGAGCTTCAAATCAAGTATGTGATCGAAACACATCTGCACGCTGATTTTGTTAGTGGTCACCGCGAGTTGGCAGAGAGAACCGGTGCAGAGATCGTTTTTGGCGCCAAAGCCAATGCTAAGTTTCCACATGTTGCCACCAAGCATGGCGACCTTCTCAAAGCAGGCTCCTTGGAAATGAAAGTCTTAGAGACACCCGGGCACACACCAGAGAGTATCTGCGTTCTTGTCACTGATACTAGTAATCCTGATGCACCGGCGAAACTCTTTTCCGGTGACACACTCTTCATTGGAGACATTGGACGCCCTGATCTGGTAGCGGTGAAAGGGCATTCGGCAGAAGAGATGGCCGCAAGTATGTATGAAAGTCTGAATCAAATTTTGCTTAAATTGGATGATCAGGTAGAAGTTTATCCAGCGCACGGTGCGGGCTCTCTGTGCGGAAAAAGTTTGTCTGCGGAGAAGTCTTCGACAATTGGTCGGGAGAAGAAATTCAACTATGCGCTTCAACCTATGTCCAAGGAAGCTTTCATAGCGATGTTGATAGCCGACCAACCAGAAGTACCGGCGTATTTCCCGAAGGATGTGGAAATGAACCAAACTGGAGCATCTCCACTTTCTGCTTTACCTAAGCCTCAACTGATGCAGGCCGCCGAAGTGATCAAAGAATTGCAGAGAGGGGCGGTGGTGCTTGACGTGCGAGATGCTTCGAAATTTGCTGAAGGACATATTAGAGGTTCCTACAACATAAGTCTGTCCGGACAATTTGCTTCATGGGCCGGAACTATTATCGAAGTCGGCACGCCGGTTATTCTTACTGCCGATGATTTCGCGCAGGTAGAAGAAGCGGTAATGAGGCTGGCAAGGATTGGAATTGAAAGCGTTATCGGATTTCAGTGCAAAACTGAGAATGAGTGGTGCACGCAGCCATTTGACATTGAGCGCAGTCAGCTGATTTCGGTGAATTCGCTCAACGAAAGGATGAGTAAAAGCGAGCAACTACTGGTTATCGATGTTCGAAGAGAAGGAGAGTTCTCCGCCGAACATATTTCAGGAGCCGTGAACATACCTCTGGCAGAGCTCTCAACCCGGTTGAGCGAAATTCCTCAAGACAAAGAGGTGGCTGTGATTTGCGCTGGCGGTTACAGATCGTCGATTGGTGTGAGTCTTCTGTTGCGTGGCAATTTCTCGAAAGTAGTCAATGTAATTGGCGGATTTTCAGCTTGGAAAAAGGCTGGTTACACAGTTGTCTCGAAAGAGCCGGCGCTTGCCTAACAGGCTTTCCTCGCTTCATTGCGACAACAACTTTCGCTCGGCACTCGTTGCCAACTCGCTTGAGCTTCTTGAGTGTAAGGTTTATCAGCTCGCACATAGCAGTCAGCTGCTCCTGTTGGGCACTCGTCGACACATCTGCCGCAGTCATTGCACTTTTCTGCGTCAATGCAAAACCTTCCACCAATCGAAATTATTGCCGATAGTGGACAGGCCATCTCGCATGCCGAGCAGCTTATACAAGTTTCAGGATCAGTAACGTGTTGCAGCATCTGGAGTATTTACCTGGCTGTCGCTGTTTGCAAGTCGGTTTCTTTCTTTTCGGAGTACCCGAATTGCATGTCGTAATTTGGGACAACGTTGTCCGGAATCTCTAGTCCGAGTTCTTTCAAACGGCTCGAGACAATCTCCATGTATTCTTCTTGTAATTGTTGCGATGTTTTCAGTTTTAAGCCGAACTCGAAATAACGTGCAAAGTGCTTGCTGTCGTCGGATGGTCTGCCAGAAAAGCCCAAGCCCATTGCCATGAATTTAGGCAATGCCGCTTGCAGTTTTTCGCGACCTGCCTCTCCTTCAAATTCAATGACACGTTTTGACGCCCAGACACCAAAGGCCAGGTGTCCTTTCTCTTCTTGCCAGATTCGCTCACTGACCTTTCGCCACGGTAGATAGCTCGAATCTTTGTACTGACCAAGAAAGGCAACTGCTGCAGGCGTTACTACAGTTGAAAACATTGCAACATCGGTCCAATCACTGAAGAATGTCGACCAATTTTCTTTCCGAAATCCGTTGATTACTCTTACAACTTTTGGATCCGGATTGTCTGCATGTGTTACAAGGTGCTGAACTCTGGCGTTAACGTCGATGCCCAGGGGTTCCAAGATCTGCCAGCAATACCAGCCATGTCCCATCTCTTCCATAACCTTTTTTGCCAGCCTGTAAGCTTCTTCTGGGCGGGTGGCAAAGCGCATGTTTTCGGAAACACGTTGTCCGCCTGCAAATTCTGAATCGGCTTGGAATGAGAGCAGATCGATAAGTGCACTTCTATACTCACTTGGAAGTGCATCATTTTGATCATAGGTTTTCATAATAAGTACTCCAGTATACGAGCTGCTAAAGCCGTCTTTTTCGCCATTGATATACGCCACTTGATTTGGTGTCACAAAAACGGCAGCGTCCATATAAATAACTCTTAGAGAGCTCTTCTTGGCGCTGCCGTTTTGCGGTACGTTTCTTTTGTCTAGAGGGGTTAACGCTCTTTTGACTGTTAGTTTATTGCTTGTTGCTCGTTTATCCATCATCTTTTGGGATGATTTGGATGACCTCGCTATGCCCCTTGCGTCTGTTTCAATTTCTTGCAGTACTCGTATAGCTTTCTGACCATACTCTTATCATTCACTACGGTCTTGTAGTAAGGCATGTGTCCCGGCGGATTTTCCAAGTACTCTTGAAATGTCGCGATGCTTTTGAGAACTTTAGAACCGGCAATAGGCTTACTAGGTTTTGCTGTATTGCCACCGGCGACGTGGCAGCTGGAACAAAATTGTTTATATATGTCTTCACCTGTTCTCTTGTTTGAACTTTCTTCACCGGAACAAACAGGTGCGAAACAGAACAGGACTGCGCTTAAAAATATGGCGGCAGTTGCAGATTCGCTTGTTGAGTTAAGAGTTGATTTCATAATTTACCTGAGACTGGCCTTACACAGGAGATATTCCTCAATCTATGTACCATTCGATGCGAGAAATCTCTCCCTGGGCGAAGTAAGTAGATAGCAGTCTGCGACCGCCGGCTTTTTCTCAGTCGTCCTCTTCAAGAGAGGCATTTCGATAATCATCTAGCGAATCTTCATCTAACTCTCGCTGATGTTTGATAATTCTCTTCAATTCCAGATAATGCTTCAACCAAAAGTCATCATTATCCTCATTGACGCAAGCACTGCGCTGGGCCCGCTGCCACTGATGTTCGACTTCTACTAGTGAATCGATGAATTGATCGTGATGAAGGAGTTCTTGCGGGCTCAACTTCATTTTCTTCTCCAGCTGCGATTCAAAATGGGCAGGCTCGCCATCCTTATGAACACTTTTCCAGAACGTCAATGCCGGGAGTTCTGCCTGGTGACTATGTTCGATCATGCTAGTACGTTTCTTCAGATTGTCTAAAAGATCGCCGCATCGTTCACATTCGCATTCTTTTGCGTTGGCTGCTCTTAGATTAACTAATCTCGGCAACTGACTGCCATCCAGCATTCGTTTCCCCGCTTCGGTTACAACTTCAAGGTTTCCTTCGGTTTCCTGACTTGCGAATAAAAAACCCAACATTGTTCATCCCTCTCAAAGCTAACCCCTTCTTCACTATCGCTGCTTCTGCCAATCGCCGTATCATTCTGGTGGGGGAATTGAGGTATGGCTGGAAACACTTTCCAGCTCAGCCTTTCAGATGCCTATCACTCAAAAGATGACGAGGATGGAGTTTATCACCCATCCAGGCTACGCCTTTGGACATATTCTGAAGTTGGTTCTCTAGCTAATCAGTTTTAGCGGAGATTCCTTGACCTTCGGAAAGATTTCGTCCAAATCTTCGCGAGTCAGGGTTTCTGCAATGAGAAGCAACTCTGCGCCAGTGACCAGGTTTGTCTTGTATCTCTCGAGAATCGCAGATGCTTTTTTCTCTGCTGTCTCAATCAATTCTTTTATCGCGTGATCAATCTCTTTGAGCGTTTCTTCGCTCAGGTTCGGACGACTGCGAAACTGTTGCGACGCGTCGAGAAAAGTTGGGGCATCCGCCTCGTAGAGAACAGGCCCCAGTGACTGAATCATTCCATATCTTGTAACCATGCTGCGTGCGATGTCTGTTGCTTTGCTCAGGTCGTCCGCCGCCCCAGTGGATAATTCGTGAAACATCAACATCTCAGCAGCTCTTCCACCAAGCAGAACCGCCAGTTTATTTTCTAGATCTTCTTTCGAAACCAAGTATCTGTCTTCTGTCGGCCTCTGCATTGTGTAGCCGAGTGCGCCAATGCCTCTGGGAATGATCGAGATCTTTTGCACCGGATCTGTACCCGGAAGTGCCATCGCAACCAACGCGTGTCCCATCTCGTGATGTGCAACGATGTTTCTTTCTTTGACGCTAAGAATTCTACTTTTTTTCTCTAAGCCCGCTACTATTCTTTCAACCGCTTGAATGAAGTCTTCTTCGTTGACCGCTTCTGCTGAGCGTCGAGTTGCTAGTATCACTGCCTCGTTGACTAGATTTGCCAGATCGGCTCCGGTAAAGCCAGGCGTCATTGACGCAATGTGTTCCGGGTTTACGGAAGGGTCTATTTTCTTACCCTTGAAGTGAACGGTTAAAATTTGAATGCGACCTATTTTGTCCGGCCGGTCGACTAACACATGGCGATCGAAACGACCAGCCCGCAAAAGTGCTTGATCCAGAATCTCTGGGCGGTTTGTTGCAGCCAGAAGCACAACTCCCTGGCGAGGATCAAACCCGTCCATTTCAACCAGTAATTGATTGAGCGTCTGCTCCTTTTCGTCGTGACCGCCCATCATTGGGTTTAAGCCGCGTGCTCGTCCTAATGCATCGAGCTCGTCTATAAAAACGATGCATGGCGCATTTCTTTGCGCTTCTGCAAATAAGTCGCGAACTCTTGCAGCACCTACGCCGACAAACATTTCTACGAATTCCGAACCGCTTATTGAAAAAAATGGTACACATGCTTCACCAGCTACCGCCCTGGCTAACAGTGTTTTTCCTGTGCCTGGTGGACCTACCAGTAGAATACCTTTTGGTAAGTGTCCTCCTAATCGCGTGAAGCTTTCCGGTTTCTTCAAGAAACCCACTACTTCTTTTAGCTCTTCCTTCGCCTCATCTACACCAGCAACGTCCTGGAATGTGACTTTCACTTTGTCTTCCATGTAGACTTTTGCTTTGCTCTTTTCTATAGACATTAGGCCAGGCTGCATGCCTCCTTGACCGGCTGCCCTATTCACGAGCATCATCCAAAGCACGAAGAAGATAATTGCTGGAAGCAAGAGCGAAGGGAGGTCTCCAAAGCCTTCTCTTTTGGCGCCTGAGAACTTTATGTTGGCACGAGATAAACGCATTACCAAGTCAGGATCTTCAATACGATATGCTTTAAAGATCTTGAACTTGTCTTTTTGATTTCTTGCATCGAGATAAGTATCGTAGACCGTTACCTCATCGAATCGCCCGTCGGCGGCGTAACGCAGGAATGTGCTGTATGGAACAACTTCAATTCGCGTGGCATTGATTAGCGGAAGAAAAAGAAGTGCAAGCCAGAATGCGGCAATGAACAACCAAGCAAAAATTTCGACCCTTCCTGCTTTTTCCTCTGACTTGTCTTTGCTTGTAGTCATTTCCTCTTTAGCCCTTAGTTTGCATCACACGTAAGTCTTCATCTCGTTGGGAAGATCGCTTTCGTCAAGTTCTATATCGAGAATCTCACTGTCTGGAATTTTGACAATGGTAAAGGAGCAAGGCGCGTGTGAAGCGATATAAAATGAGACACTCCCGAGAATCATTCTCTCCAGTCCGGTCCTTCCATGAGAGCCCATTACGATCATTGAAGGCTGCCAGTTTTCAGCAAGTGAGAGTATTTCGGCTGTCGGTGTTCCCACAAGAATATCGTATGACACGATTAGGTCGGGGCGTTTTCTTTGCATACGAGTTTGAATGCGAGAAAGTACCCTGCCGAAGTGAATTCTCTCATTTTGAAATACTTTCTCTTTCTCTTCTTTTGTACGGCCTGGTTGCCGTTCTAACGGTGCGATCACGTTGATCAATTTGATCTCAGTGCCTTCCGGCCAGTTATGCTTTTGGGTGAAGCGGCTTAAGGCCTCGCCAAACAATTCGTCTGAAATTGGTAGAAGAACTTTCACTTTGAATACTCCAAAAGCATTTTGATTGCATCACTTCTGCCACTGTATTGCCTTGTGGAGTTCAGCGTATCCTTCTTTGGAATGGGGCTGAGCATCAACAGTCCTATAAAAGAGCTGTTTGGCAATCTCGACCACGACAAGATAGGTAATAGCAATACCCGCCAATATTGCGTAGAACACCAAAGGCAGCGGCTTGAATCCGAGACTTTCCCCCCAGGGTTGCAAGGTCAGCAAGCAAGCACTTGCCACTACAGCCAGACTCAATACTGTCAAAAATTTTCCAGGGTGGCTGGCAAAGCAAGAACGCTTTGTTCGGATTACAAAAATAACGAGGATTTGTGTGGCTAGAGACTCTACGAACCAGCCTGTGTGAAAGAGAGCTTCATTTGCTTTAAGAACTGCGATGAGAAGGTAAAAGGTGATGAAGTCGAAGACTGAGCTAATCGGTCCGATCGTGAGCATGAAATGGCGAATGAAGGAAATATCTCCGTGAGTTGGCTTGGAAAGCGTCTCCTCATCTACATTGTCTGTTGGTAGTGCTAATTCTGAGAGGTCATAGAGAAGGTTGTTGAGAAGGATTTGCACTGGCAACATAGGTAGAAATGGCAAAAATATCGTTGCCAATGCCATGCTAAACATGTTGCCAAAATTGGAACTTGTTGCCATCAAGATGTACTTCTGGACATTGCCGAAGGCTTTTCTTCCTTCTCTAATGCCGGCGTGGAGCACCTCAAGATCCTGCTTTAGAAGTACCATGTCCGCTGCCTGCTTTGCGACGTCTACGGCCGTATCAACCGAAATGCCGACATCAGAGCAGTGTAGTGATGGAGCATCATTAATCCCATCTCCCAAAAAGCCGACGATGTTTCCTCGCTCTTTCAGGGCTCTAATTATTCTCGTCTTTTGTGCGGGGTTAACCCGACAGAATAAGTTTGTTGATAGTGCTCGAGCTTGCAGTCCGCGATCATCCAGTTCGTTTAACTCATTTCCTGTTAGTACACCCTTCACTTCAAATCCGAGTTTTTCGCAAACGTGCTTGGCCACGAGTTCGTGATCGCCGCTTAAGACTTTTACTTCAACATTGTCCGCTTGAAGCTCTTTGATTGCCGCGGCCGCTGATTGTTTCGGTGGGTCTAAGAAGGCCGCAAATCCTGCAAAAACCAGCTCGGTCTCATCGTCAAGCCTGGCATGGTCATGTTTTTCATCTACGATTCTGTAGGCAATTGCGAGTATGTGAAAACCCTCACTCGCAAGTTTTTCGAACAAACAGTCTATTTGTCTTTTGCACTCCGCCGTGAGGGCGGCTGGCAGTCCATTCGACCACTCGAATTCTGTACAAAGATTGAGAATACTGTCCGGAGCACCTTTCACCGCCAGAATTCGCTTATTCTTGTGCTGGGCGAGAACAGAAACTCTTCTTCGTTCAAAATCGAAAGGGACTTCATCTAGTTTTTGCCAGTCGGAGATATCCATCTCTTCATGCGCCAGAATTGCGTCGTCCAGAGGGCTTCTGACGCCTGTTTCAAAAAAACTGTTGACATATGCTAATTCCAAAACTCTTTGGCTGTCATTGCCTTGTGAATCAACATGCTTCTCCAGAACGATTTTGCCTTCGGTCAAAGTACCTGTTTTATCTGTGCACAGGATTTCCATAGAACCCAGGTCTTGAACAGCCGAGAGTCTTTTTACAATGACCTGCGCCTTGGACATTTTTAGTGCCCCGCCTGTCAAAGTGACAGTGATTACCATCGGCAAAAGTTCCGGAGTCAGTCCCACTGCCAGTGCCACTCCGAAAAGAAGCGATTGCAATAATGGTCGGTGGAATGCAACATTGACTGCGAAGGCGAATACAACAAGAACAAGCGTAAAGCGCATAATCAGCATGCCGAACTTGCGAATACCTATCTCGAAAGATGTTTCCGGACGGCGTTTTGCCAGGTTGCCGGAAATGCCACCGAGGACGGTGAACTTCCCGGTATGCACAAT
>JYMV01050447.1_pt1 | contig 14479 bp, 8 predicted proteins | sample 338911 | NCBI WGS metagenome assembly JYMV01 (sample SAMN03354496, study PRJNA234377) | hydrothermal vent metagenome | biome: Deep sea; feature: Hydrothermal plumes at the Eastern Lau Spreading Center, Western Pacific Ocean; material: Seawater | place: Tonga | collected 2009 | depth 2000 m m
TTCTCATCAAAATCATCTCTGGTTATTTCCTTTTCAAATTCAGTAAAAACTTTATTCGATAATAATCTTCCACCGCTTGCAGAAAGGGTTCGACCGAAAACAATGATGGAATTCTGCGGCCAATCACACCTGACAGCTGAAGGTAAAATCCTGAACCAGGTCTCTGTACAGAAAACACCATTCTCTATGATTTTCTGGGGGCCGCCGGGAACCGGAAAAACTACGTTAGCCCGAATAATTGCTGGTTTAGTTGAAGCTGATTTCAGGGAATTGTCTGCGGTGTCCAGTGGTGTGAAAGACCTTCGTGCCGTCATTGCTGCCGGCAGGAGCAACCTTGAACAGGGATTTACTACCATTCTCTTTATTGATGAGATTCATCGATTCAGCAAGAGTCAGCAGGATGCCCTGCTGCACGCCGTGGAGAACGGTACAATCATTCTCATCGGAGCAACAACCGAAAACCCTTCATTCGAGGTGATCTCTCCCCTGCTATCCCGTTGCAAAGTATTGACATTCAAATCATTAAACCCGGACCATTTGCAAAACATATTAGATCAGGCATTTCAATCGGATGTGGTTTTATCCAAGGGGCATATTTCAATTGAAGATGATGAGATGGATACGCTTATCCAGTCATCTGCAGGCGATGCCCGTAAAATGCTGAACACATTGGAAGTGGCTGTTAAAATGCTGAATGGCCAGGGAACGATCACCCCGGATATTCTCAGCGAAGCCCTCCAATCCAAATCAATGATCTATGATAAGGCGGGCGATTACCATTATGATATCATAAGTGCTTTTATTAAATCGGTGCGCGGCTCTGACCCAAATGCGGCGGTTTACTGGCTGGCGGTAATGCTGGAAGGCGGTGAAAACCCTGAGTTCATTGCCCGGAGGCTGGTGATCCTGGCCGCTGAAGATATTGGCAACGCTGACCCTAATGGCTTGACCCTGGCTACCTCCGGTTTCCAGGCTGTCCATATGATCGGCATGCCGGAAGCGGCGATCATCCTGTCTCAGGTTACCACTTACCTGGCTAGTGCCCCAAAATCCAATGCAAGTTATAAAGCTGTAAAAGAAGCATCAAAAAAAGTAAAGGAATCCGGAACTCCTTCTGTACCGCTGCATTTACGGAATGCACCAACTGACCTCATGCAATCACTTGATTATGGCAAAGATTACAAATACCCCCATAGCCACCCAGAACACTTTATTGATGAAAACTATTTTCCTGATGGCCTGGAAGAAACATTTTACCACCCCACTGAACTGGGTCACGAGGCATGGATAAAAAACCGTCTCAAATCACTTTGGAACAAGAGATATAGCAATAGTTGACCTTTAAATCCGATCATGAAGCAGATCCTGATCACTATAATTCTTCCTTGTCTTCTTTTCGCCGATGATCGCCTGCGCTTAAAAAAAGCTGATATCCTGGAAAGCAAAGTCATATCCGGTGAAAAGATCCAATTCCTCCGCGGAGATGTTGAGTTTCAAAAGGGAGATGTTTGGCTGAATTGTCAGGAAGGCCGGTATAAAGAAAAAAAAGAAGTAGCCTGGCTGTTCAAACAGGTAAAAGTAAAACAAAAAGAATTAACACTTACCTGCGACACCCTGAAATACTTTTCCCGAGAGGACAGGATGGTAAGTACAGGACGGACTCATGTCTGGGACCCTGACTATGACTTGATCTCTGATTCACTTATTTTTTTTACGGAGCAGGACAGCGGTGTCGCAATTGGCCGAGTAGAGCTGGTTCAAAACAGGCAAACAATCACTGCTGACAGGATAGAATATGTAAAGCGCCCGGGGCAGGATGGGGTATCATATACCGCCATTGGGCAGGTTAAGATACAGGATTCAACCCGTGTTGCGAGCTGTGGAAAAGCAATATACAACCGTACCGAAGAAGTGACCATTCTTCAGATCCAGCCGGAAATACGTGAGGAAAATCGTATTCTTTCGGGTGAAAAAATAGTGTTGACTTACAAGGAGGATGAACTCAAAAACATCCATATACCAAAACAGGCCCGGGCCAGCACTATTTCTTCAGGTTATGAAAATGCAGATGCAGACTCTACCGGTCAACGACCCACATTACAATTCAAGGATGTCATGACCAGCTCAATCCTGAAAGGGTATTTTATCGATGGGAAACTGGATTCCATTCGGCTTGAGGGAATGGCTGCTACTCTTTATCACATTTTCGATGACTCTGTATACCAGGGGAAAAATGAAACGTCCGGTGATACGATCATAATGCAATTTGCGAATAGTGAATTAGACCGTATTTTTGTGGATGGCGGTTCACGAGGCGTATATTCTCCCGATACGCTCACCAAGAATTCTGAATATCCAATAATTTATTCCGCAAATCAAATTGATTACCGGATTGAAACCGAAAAATCGGACCTGATGGGTGATGCAAAAGTCCGGCATGGAAACACAAACCTGGAGGCAGGTTTTATCAAAGTTAACTGGCGGACCAATCTCCTGTATGCTCTGCCAAAGGCAGAAGCAGACACACTATCGCAGCCAATAAAACCAACTATCACCGAAAAAGGGCGTGAACCAATGGTTGGTGATGATATGATGTATAATCTTGATACGAAGCGTGGGCGGATTAAAAAAGGTGCCACCAAAGCAGATGACGGTTATTATGCCGGAAAAGAGATTCGGAATGAAAGCGATGAAATTTTCTACATTCGGAATTCCAGCTTCACCACCTGCGACCTGGAGATTCCCCATTTTCATTTTGAATCAGACAAGATGAAAATTGTACAAGATGACGTGGTCATAGCTCGACCTATCATTCTGCATTTAGGGCAAATTCCTGTTATGGGGATCCCATTGGGAATTTTCCCCCACAGAGGTGGACGGCGGCACTCCGGGTGGATCATGCCGGCATATGGAGAAAATCGGTCAAGAGGTCAATTCATCGATGGGCTCGGATACTACTGGGCTCCCAATGATATCTGGGGCTCAAAATTTACTATGAGCATCGGGGATCGGCAGGGAGTTGTGTTCAAATTGAACAATCAATATCGGGTACGATACAAATTCAACGGGAGTATCTATTTGCGGAATCAGCAATTTCTCACAGGCAGTGATGATATAACCACCCTGGGAGAAGACCGAAAAAGTAATTTTATGGTTAGATGGGCCCATGCTCAGGTCCTGCGAAACCATCAATCTCTGAATGCAAATGTAACTTATTCCAGCAATGGGGATTATAATCGTACGTACGGCCTCGATGTGGCTGAGCGCATGGACCAGAAAGCAACATCCAACATGACTTATACCAAACGATGGCCAAAATCAAAAAATTCCATCAGTATGAATCTGTATTCAAATCAAGACTTGCTCATTGATCAAAAAGTGGACCCGAACAGTAATTATTTTATCTCTCCGACTGGTGCGGGAACACAGCTAAATATTGTCAACAGAACGCTTCCCAGGTTCTCATTTCGCCATGGCCAAAGCAACCTGATACCCACAACTGCTACAAATAAAAAATGGTATCACAATATTGCCTGGAACTACGGCCTGAATTATACCAATAAAGATCGCCAGTATTATGAATCACAATGGGTGGACTCCACAGAAATCTATGACTGGGAAAGAGATGAAAACGGCGATCCAGTTGACACAGTATATAAAGATAACGGCTGGATCCACACCGCATCTATTAATGCTCCCCAGAAGATTTTTAAATACATTTCAATTAACCCCAGTTTAAGTTTGCGATCAGCTTGGGTAAACAGAACTTTTGAGGGGTTGGGGTATGACTCAACACAATCGTTTATTTCTGAAGAGACACAAGGTTTTGCCGCTCGAACCACCGGTTCTTTCTCCTTAAGTGCGAGCACCCAGATTTATGGTATTTTCCCAATCCCCATAGGCCCAATAAAGGTTATTCGCCATGTAGCTTCGCCATCTATAGGGTTCTCATGGTCACCAGATTTTTCAAAACCATTATTCGGCCAGGATCTGGGTTATGTCCAAGCATACACAGATCCATTTGGTAATGAGTTCATCCATGATCGGTTTTCAGGAACCATGGCCGGGAGCACACCGCGCTCAGAGAGAAAATCCATGAATTTTTCATTAAATAATGTTTTCCAGGCCAAAGTATTAAAAGATGATGAAGAAAAAAAGGTGGATCTTTTGAGTTGGCGAATGAGCAGCAGTTACAATTTTGCTGCCGATGAATATCGCCTGGCAAACCTCCGTTCTTCCCTACGGTCCAAGGTTGCAGGCAATCTAAACCTGGACTTTTCCATGACCCATGATTTTTATGGATTTGATCCGGAAACAGGTGCTCGCGTTCCGGAATTCAATAAGAACAAAAATGGGTTAATTACTCCGCGACTTACCAATGCCCGTTTCTCCACTGGTTTCCGGTTCTCAGGAACCCGCTGGCACGATACAGGAAAAAAACAGGACCCAACAGATGATACAACAGCCGTTGAAGATGACCTGTCCGGGCCGGGACTTACCAATCCCATCAATACTATGAAAAATACACTGAAGGGCGGAAAACTCTGGAGCACTAACGTCAGTTTGAGTTACAGTTACACCGTCAGCAACCCATTAAACCCAAAGGAGACGTTTTGGGTTAATACCACATCATCAATCCAAATGACCAAAAACTGGCGTGTGTCTTACCGGGCAAGGTTTGACATTATGGAAAAAGATCTGGTGAATCATTCGCTTTCCCTTTACCGCGATCTCCATTGCTGGGAACTTTCTCTGAACTGGACACCGGGTGGATTAGGTCAGGGAGTTTATGTGAAACTGAATGTGAAATCACCCACCTTGAAAGACCTGAAGATTGAGAAAAGAGGCGGGGTATATTCCCGGTCGCCATTTTAATCAGGTGTTTTTTCTACCCGCAGGATGTAAGAAATTCTCATCGCATTTTTTCAAGAATCATGATCTGCCCTGAGTGCCACGCCGAATATTTAGACCACATTAATAAATGCGGGGATTGTAACGTTGCGCTTGTTGATGCATGTATTTTAGACTTGCCCATCCCGGAAATGACTTGGATTTCTCTTCCGCCGTTTGAAGGCAAGGTTTATGCGGATATGGCTGCGGAAATATTAGATAAAAATGAAATTCCCTATTACCTGAAAATGGATTGGACCAGTTCCGCTTTCAGCATCGCAAGTGCAACCCTGCCTGGAGAAACGGTTCGGATATTTGTACCCGAAACGCATCAGAAGAAAGCAGAAAATATTGTTCAAGGAATTATAGGCAACCACCAGTGAGACAGATACGCACTGTTAAAGGGACCCATGATATCCTCCCCGGTGATACAAACAAGTGGCAGGTCCTGGAAAAGATCATCCATGGTGTTGGTTCGAGGTTCGGATATCAGGAGATCCGTACGCCTATATTTGAAGAAACGCAATTGTTTGCCCGAAGCATGGGCGAAGATACAGATATCGTTTCCAAAGAAATGTATTCCTGGAAAGATCGTGACGGCACAAATCTTACCTTGAGGCCGGAATTAACTGCGCCCGTGGTACGTTCCTTTATTCAGCACAGCCTGGGAACCGCAGCACCACTCCAGAGACTATATTATATCGGTCCTTCATTTCGCCGGGAACGTCCGCAAAAAGGACGCCTGCGACAGTTTCATCAATTTGGCGTGGAGGCATTTGGATCCGGGAACCCAGAACAGGATGCCGAGGTCATTGCCATGGCATGGCACATTTTATCGCAACTGGGAATAAGCGAAAGTTCCGCGCTTCAACTGAACAGTATCGGTTCGCCGGATTGCCGAATGGCCTATCGCGAGACCCTGAAAGAATTTATCCGTCCCAACCTGGACCAATTATCCGAAACGAGCCAGAAGCGGTTTGAGACCAACCCACTTCGCATATTGGATACAAAGGCAACGCATGAAAAAAAAATGCTTGAAGGTGCACCATCTGTTTCTGATTGCTATACAGATGAAGATAAGTGGCATTTTGAATCGGTCCAGGATTTTTTAAATGCCATGGATATTCCGTTCACTTTGAATCCTAGACTGGTTCGCGGATTGGATTATTATACCCGGACTGTTTTTGAATTCACTTCCAAAACGTTGGGTGCCCAGGATGCTCTTTTGGGTGGGGGGCGATATGACGGCCTTGTAGAAACCCTGGGTGGAAAAGCTACGCCAGGCATTGGGTTTGCTGCAGGTATGGAACGGTTTCTCATGGTGATGGAAGAAATAGAGCAAAAATCGGGTGAATCAAAAAACGATATTTATTTTGTTTGTTTAAATGAAGAAGGACTTTCCGATGCCCTTTCCCTGTCAAATGAATTACGTCAAGCCGGGTACAACGTAATTTCCGATCCACTGCGCCGAAGTATGAAAGCTCAAATGCGGGAAGCCAATAAATCAGGTGCAAGATTTGCTTTGATCCTGGGAGAGACAGAACGCGAGCAAAAAAGTATTCAAGTGAAAGACCTTAAAAATGGTGATCAGATATCCATTGCGCAATCAGACCTGATTCATCATTTCCAGCATTTGACAAAATAATTTTTTCAGTTACATTATAATACGCGAGCGCGAAATGCGTTTTTTTAATCAAGATAATCAGGGAAATAAAATATGACTCAGAAATCTTTGCTTGTGGTCGAATCACCATCTAAGGCACGAACGATCGAACAATACTTAGATGGCGAGTATGAGGTAATTGCCTGTGTTGGTCATGTGAAGGACTTACCATACAAGGAACTGGGGGTTGATATTGAAAACGATTTTACCATGACACTTACAGTGTTGCCCGATCGGAAACAATTCATCCAGGAACTGCAACGAAAAAGTAAAAATGCGGCTCGTGTTTTGATTGCTACAGATCCGGATCGCGAAGGCGAAGCAATCGCAGCTCACCTCTCCAGCGAAATCCCGCCTGATAAGTTGGAGCGGGTTGAATTTACAGAAATCACCAAGGCCGGCATTAAGGAAGGCATGGAAAATATCCGCGGGCTGAATGATAATCTGGTCAGGGCGCAACAAACCCGTCGTATTATTGATCGTTTAGTAGGCTATAAAGTATCACCTGTTTTATGGGCTACTCTTCAAAAAAATATGAGTTTCGTAGAGAATGCGCTTTCAGCCGGACGGGTGCAGTCAGCTGGGGTTAAAATTATTGTTGATCGAGACCGAAAGAGACAGCAATTCAGGCAGTCTACATATTTTGATCTCAAGGCAATATTACAAAAACAGGAAGATACTTTATCCTTCGAAGCAACCCTGGTACGGCTAAATGAAACGCGTATTGCAACCGGGAAAGATTTTGACCCTGCAACAGGTGAACTAACGAAGCCGGATTCTATTCTATTAAGCGAATCGCAGGCTGAACAACTGGTCAAAGAGCTTGAATCAGGAGCCTGGACCGTTTCGAATATTGAAGAAAAACCGCGGACTTCCCGGCCGCGACCACCCTTTACCACCAGCACACTTCAGCAGGAAGCTGCACGGAAATTACGGTTATCTGCCCGACGCACCATGCGCCTAGCTCAACAACTATACGAAAATGGGTTCATCACCTATATGAGAACAGACTCAACACACCTTTCAGCGGAAGCTATTGTCGGTGCCAGACAGGTCATTGCTAATCTTTTCGGTGATGATTATCTGCCTGGAAAAGCCAATCGTTATAAAACAAAAGTAAAAAATGCGCAGGAAGCTCATGAAGCTATTCGTCCAGCACACCGCCAATTCCGTACCGTTGAAGATGTCAAATCTACATTGGGAGAAGATGCTGCAAAACTGTATGACCTGATCTGGAAACGTACTGTAGCCTGCCAGATGCCTCCCGCCAAACTCAAGCAAACTACGGTAATGATTCAAAACCAGAAATCTGAATTTCGGGCAAACGGTAAGATTATCATTTTCCCTGGATATATGCGAATCTACGTTGAGGGGCGCGATAACCCTGAAGCAGACTTGGCCGATAAGGAAAGGATACTCCCTGAATTGGAAAAAAACGACTCATTATCATGTACATCCCTGAAAGCACAAACACATACCACAAAACCGCCAGCGAGATTCACAGAAGCTTCATTAGTTAAAGATATGGAAGCCAATGGTATAGGCCGACCTTCTACATTCGCATCTATTCTTGATACAATTGTGCGCCGTGGATATGTACATCGCAAAAAAGGAAAGTTATCACCCACATTTCTTGGGGTGGCCGTGACTCAACTTTTGGAAAATCATTTTACGACATTGGTCAGCAGGGAATTCACGGCAAAAATGGAAGACGGATTGGACGAGATCTCAAGAGGCGAGCGAGAAGCTGTCCCCTTCATGGAGAAATTTTATTATGGTGGTGAAAGATTTACAGGACTGGAAAAAATGTTGGAAGAAAAAGTGGATATTGCAGGGGCCTGCACCATTACGTTGCCAGATGTCTTGGCTGAAATGACGGAGGGCAGAATTGGACGATATGGACCGTTTCTTCGGCGAAATGATGAAACCCGTTCCATACCAGAAAATCTATACCTTGGTGACCTAACAACTGATGCGATAGAAGATATTTTTAATGATGCTGGAGAAGATGAGCCTCTTGGGCTGGACCCAGAAACCAATCAGGATATCTGGGTTAAGAAAGGGCCTTACGGTCATTATGTACAGCTCGGTGATACCAAAACGCGAAAGGCAATTCCCAAAGGAACTCCACTCAATAAAGTGAACCTGGACCTTGCCCTACAATTGCTGGCATTGCCCCGGACTATAGGAATCCACCCGGAAACAGGGCTACCAATCACAGCCGATTATGGCCGGTATGGACCCTATATTAAAATGGAAAAATCCAATGGAAAGCTCATGGGGGATATTACCCCATTAAATGTCACTCTTGAGCAAGCGATAGATATATTAAAAAAACGACCCAAGGGAAGCAGCGAGCTTCGAAAATTGGGCAACCATCCGGAAACTGGCGAAGAATTGATCCTCAAAGATGGCCGATACGGTCCCTATGTTGCTGATGGAAAAGTGAATGCTTCCCTGAAAAATGATCATAACCCGGAGACATTAACCCTGGACGAAGCCGTTGAACTTATCAATGCAAAAAGGGCTGCGCCCAAACGTCCGCGGCGAAAAAGAAAAAAATGAAACTAATAAATATTCTTTTTCTTTTTGGTTTTCTTTATGCGGAAGAAGATGCTGCCATGGACATAAAAAAAAGTTTGATGTCACCCTGTTGCTGGGCAGGAACAGTCTACGACCTTGATCATAACCCGGAGATGGAAGATCAGATTGATAATCTTATTAATCAGGGTAAAAGCAAGCAGGAGATTCTTGATTATTTCGTTGGTCTCTATGGCCAGCGAATCCTAGCGGTCCCCATTGCGAAAGGATTTAACGTTATGGTATGGGTTGCCCCGGTGTTAGTGGGATTGCTGGCTATTGGGGTCCTTTTCATCTATTTAAAAACTCCCCAAGCAGAACCGGAGTCGGTAACTTTTACCCCGTCGGATATTCCATTCGATGATGAGATTGAGCGTGAACTGAAAGAACTGGATTAAAATCGTTATAGATTTTTTCAGCAAGTTTTGAAAGGCTCCTAATTCATCAAAGCTTAAACAGTCTTCATTCGGTATTTAACCATGGATAAGACCATTGAAAAAATTGTATCTCTCTGTAAACGCAGGGGTTTTATTTTCCAAAGTTCGGAAATCTACGGTGGTTTTGGGGCAGTTTATGATTATGGCCCATTAGGAACTGAGTTAAAAAATAATATTTCTCAACTCTGGTGGCGGGAAATGACCCGGGTTCATGAAAACATTGTTGGACTAGATAGTGGAATTCTCATGCATCCTCGGGTCTGGGAAGCATCGGGGCATGTGAGCGAGTTCCATGACCCACTGGTGGATTGCAAGCAATGCAAAGCCAGGTACCGGGCTGATGAGTTGGTCGCAAATATTGAAGATGCAGATTGGAATCAGGTAAAATGCTCCAAATGCGGCACCACGGGCAAAATGACATCGCCCCGACAATTCAACCTCATGTTCGAAACACATGTTGGCCCGGTAGAAGAATCAAGTTCGGTTGCTTATCTGCGACCGGAAACCGCCCAGGGTATCTACGTGAATTATCAGCTCGTCCAGGGAGCTATGCGAATGAAAATTCCATTTGGGATTGCCCAGATCGGGAAGGCATTCCGCAATGAGATAGTGGCACGGAACTTTATTTTTCGCACCCGGGAATTTGAGCAAATGGAAATGCAGTATTTTGTGAAACCGGATTCAGATAATGATGCCATGAAGGAATGGAAAGAAAAACGATTCCGGTTTTATCCCGACAGTCTGGGAATTGATGAAAATAAAGTCCGTTTTCATGAGCATGGACCAGATGAACTGGCCCACTATGCCAAGGAGGCCTGGGATATCGAGTATGAATTCCCCTTTGGCTGGGCGGAGATAGAAGGGGTGCATAATCGCAATGATTTTGACCTGGTTCGCCACGAAGAGTTTTCCGGCAAAAACCTGAAATATTTTGATCAGCAAACTAATGAGCGTTTTCTACCTTATATCATTGAGACATCCGCTGGGCTTAACCGCATGTTGCTGGCAGTACTGGCTGACGCTTATTGGGAAGATAAGGAAAACAACCGCACGGTCATGAAATTCCACCCGCAATTGGCACCAATGAAAGCGGTTGTTTGCCCTCTGGTGAAAAAAGACGGTTTGCCGGAAAAAGCCCGCAATATCGTAGATTTCCTCAAACCACATTTCAGCGTACTGTATGATCAGCAGGGATCTATCGGCAAACGTTATTACCGACAGGATGAGGCCGGCACTCCCTTCGGGATTACCGTAGATCATCAAACCATCGAGGACGACACCGTAACCCTTCGATATCGCGATACCCAGCACCAGGACCGCGTGTCAACTGATAAGCTCTTAACGGCTATCCAGGACAATATGGCATGAATCGGACCCTGCTCTGTTTATTTGCCTCATTATGCTTGGCAACACCACAACACAGCTGGGGGAAAACCCCACAAAAATTCGCTTTGGTTATTCATGGCGGCGCAGGTTCAGTCACCCGGGAAAACATGAGCCCTGAAAAAGAAGTTTTATACCGGACTACCATGGAAGATGTACTGCAGATAGGGTATGCCATACTGAAAAACGGCGGCACATCAATGGATGCAGTGGAGTCCACGATCCGTATCATGGAGGATTCACCACTATTCAATGCCGGGAAAGGCGCTGTTTTCACTAGTGTAGGAACCAATGAACTGGATGCATCCATCATGGATGGCAGCACCCTTCAGGCTGGCGCTGTGGCCGGTGTAAAAACAGTAAAAAATCCAATTTCTGCTGCTCGTAAAGTGATGGAAGAAACCTGGCACGTACTGCTGGCAGGCCAAGGGGCAGATCATTTTGCCAAAGAAGCAGGCTTAGAGATCGTTGACCCAAATTATTTTTCTACCAAGCAGCGCCGCCAAGAACAATCGGAAAAGGTCAAAGAAAAACATGGTACGGTTGGCTGTGTGGCATTAGATACATATGGCAACCTGGCAGCCGGTACTTCAACCGGCGGTCTCTCTAATAAACGCTGGGGCCGGATCGGGGATTCCCCGATTATCGGTGCAGGGACCTATGCGAATAACAAGACCTGTGCTGTTTCCTGCACGGGTGAAGGTGAATATTTTATTCGTGGAAATATCGCCTACGATGTATCTGCACTTATGGAATATCGTCGGATGCCGGTTAATCGTGCTGTTCAAAAAGTTATAGATAAACTCACCGATCACGGCGGAACTGGCGGGCTTATTGCATTGGATCATCGAGGACAAATTGCCATGTCTTTTAATACTCCTGGGATGTACCGCGGATATATTTTAGAAAACGGAAATCCCGAAATATTATTTTTTACCGAAGAATAGGTACAAGCAACTATGATATAACCTTTATATTATAAATCCCTTCTTAACTAAACATATAATTTTTCTTGTCACCTTATTCTAGACGGGCATAGATTTAAGGAGTTTGCAATAAACACATACCTGAAAAACCATCTTTGCAAATCATAAATCATAAACAACACAAGGAGAGTATCATGAGAAAAATCTTCGGGTTTTTTATTGCCTTTATAATGTCCTTCCCTTTGCTTGCCCAGTCTGTGAGTGGAACCGTTACAGATACTGACGGAAATTCTCTTACTGGAGCGAACGTAGCATTGGAAGGAACAGCCTTAGGTGCATCAACCGATGATAACGGTGCGTATGCAATTTCCGATGTTATACCTGGCACTTACAGCGTAGTGGCATCTTACATAGGCTACGAATCAGAGACCAAGTCAGTTACAGTCAGTGAAACTGGCGCAACAGTGAATTTTTCATTGGCATCATCAGCATTGATTGGTGCTGAAGTTCTAGTCACGGGTACCCGTACTGCGGGACGGACAGCCATGAAGTCCCCCACACCTATCGATGGTTTTGATAGTCAGACACTGCGTCGCCAGGGGAATGGTGATTTCACTGAAACACTGAAGAATCAGATACCATCTTTTAACGCTACACCGCTTACAGGTGATGGTGCAGCATTTGTAAGACCTACTTCGATGCGGGGGTTGCCACCTGATAATATCCTGGTATTGATGAATTCCAAACGCCGCCATCGCTCTGCATTGATTTCACACTTTGGTGCAGCCATGAATGTGGGAGCCCAGGCTGTTGACGTTGGTATGATCCCAAGTATTGCGGTAAAACGCCTTGAAGTTCTTCGCGATGGCGCATCAGCACAATATGGTTCAGACGCCATTGCCGGTGTAATGAACTTTATTTTAAAAGACAATAATGAAGGTATTGAATTCGAGATCACAAATGGCCAATGGATGACTGCCGAAAACGGCCGGGGTGGTGAAAGAGATATTACCGCTGCTGCCAATATCGGGTTACCACTATCCGATAATGGATTCTTAAACATTAGTGCAGAATATTCAGTTCGCCCAGAACTATCCCGCGGTTACCAGCATGCATCTGCTTCAGATGGGTATCAAGGTTGGGATACGGGAGCACATGGTGCTGGGACAGGATTGGATTCTGATACGGAAAATACTGATGATTGGCAAACTGCCATGAACTGGGGCCGTCCGGAAAATAATGGCTTTCGTTCTGTATGGAATGCCGGGTTGCGGATAAGCGATGAAGTGGAAGCCTATTCCTTCGGTAACTATGCTGATACCTATGGTGAATACAGCTTTTTCCTTCGCGCAGCTGGTAAAGGTGGAGCTCTGACTGCAATTCCTTTGAATCCAACAGATCCATCGGAAGGTAATTACTCCTGGGGGGATACCTATCCTCTTGGTTTTACACCTCGCCTGGAAGGTCATGGGAACGATTTCAGCTCTGTATTTGGTGTGCGTGGTGAAGACCTGACTGGATTGGGGTTGGGCTATGATTTCAGTACCAGCTATGGATCCCATTATATTCATTATCTCTTGCGTAATACATTAAATCTCTCCTGGGGACCCAACTCTCCACATAATATGGTGATTGGTGATCTTCAGCAGGAAGAAACAAACTTCAATGCAGACTTTACCTATCCAATGGGCGATATTAGTGTTGCATTTGGTGCCGAATGGCGTGAAGAAAAATACACCATGTATGAAGGCCAGAAAGAAGCCTGGATGGCAGGCCCATGGGGAATGGTCCATACCTTAACATATGACTCCGCTGGAACAGGAACGATGGTGAATTACGGGTATACCGCTCCCGGTCTAGCAGCCAATGGCATGCCGGGAACAAGCCCCGACGCGGCGGGCGCCTGGGCACGTCAAAACACAGGCTACTATGCAGATGTAGAATATGAAATGGGTGATTTGCTCGTTCAAGCTGCCGGTCGGTTTGAAGACTTTTCAGATTTCGGTACCACAACCAATTTTAAGGTTGTCGGTCGATACTCCCTGGGTGACCTGGCCACATTCCGTGGTGGGTTTTCCACTGGTTTTCGTGCGCCAACACCTGGTCAGTCCAATTACACCGGTGTTGTTACATCCTTTGATGGCGTAACAGGGATGCAGGTGCAGGAAGGGACCTTAAAGCCAACAGACCCATTAGCTATGTCTATGGGTAGTGCAGCGTTGGTCCCTGAAGATGCTGTTAATATAAGTGCTGGTTTCACCACAAGCATGATCAGCGGTTTGAATCTATCCATTGATTACTACCAAATTGACGTGACAAATAAGATCATCAAGTCACGGTCATTGACAGTACCGGAAGGGAGCAGTGCATTATTTTCAGACATTGCAATGTATACAAATAATTTAGATACAAAAACGTCCGGTATCGATATTGTTGCTGATTATAATCTCGGAAATACCAATATTGGCCTGGCTGTCAATACCAATACAACTGAAGTTGTAGCCCAACGGCAAGTAAATGGAGTAAACCCAGTTTCTGATGATGGTGTACGAAATATCGAAGATGACAAGATCGAGACGATATAATGCTGGCGGAATTAA
>JYMV01026945.1_pt1 | contig 14478 bp, 17 predicted proteins | sample 338911 | NCBI WGS metagenome assembly JYMV01 (sample SAMN03354496, study PRJNA234377) | hydrothermal vent metagenome | biome: Deep sea; feature: Hydrothermal plumes at the Eastern Lau Spreading Center, Western Pacific Ocean; material: Seawater | place: Tonga | collected 2009 | depth 2000 m m
CTTTGGGATAACGACGTCGTCCAAAAATTTTCTCCGAGGTCTGGTTCTAACGTTTGTAGCGGTTCAAAATATCGGTCGGAAAACAGTCCCCCCTAAAATCCCCCCTCAAGATGCTTAATTCTCTCGCTAGAATTGACTATAACACGTTGATTCATATAGAAAAAGTGATTATGTTGCCCAACGACAAAAAAAACCAATTGGTATGCCAATGGTTAGGTATTTTAGGATATCATTATGTTGTCGGAAGCGCGGTCGTCTGGTAACGATACGCGCTTTTATTGTAATACCGGCGCTCTCTCAACTACTAACTCGGAGGTCAATTAATCGTGGACTCTGACATTGGTGCTCTAACGACGATCTTTACGGAGTTCTACTACTGGGTCACAGTGGTGCTGATGTTCCTGATTCATGTAGGGTTCTGTATGTATGAGGTCGGGGTATCGCGTCACAAGAACCACCTCCATACCTTGATGAAAAATACCATGCTGATCCCATTGGTCACTGTGACGTTTTTCTTCTTCGGTTGGTGGATCTACTGGGCGTTCCCCAATGGTCCCTGGATTTATCACGGCGAAGGGCTGCTTCTGAATGCCGACGGCTGGGGCGGCAATGATTTGGCTCTACCCTGGGATCCGATCATGGCAGTGAACTTTAACGATCGCATCATGATGGTCTTCTGGGCGGCATTCTTGTTGTTCTCATGGACCGCTGCGTCGATCGTATCGGGTGCGGTCATCGAGCGAATTCGAACATCGGCTTTCGGTATTCTCGCGATTGCCATCGGTTCGGTCTTTTGGGTTGTCGACGCTTCTTGGGGTTGGCACTACAACGGCTGGATGGTCAAGATGCTGGGTTATCACGATGCGTATGCGTCGGGCGTGATCCATGCTGTGGCAGGCGGTTTCGCTCTTGGCATCTTAGTTGTGCTTGGCCCAAGGATTGGCAAATTCGCCGCTGACGGGACGCCGAACAATATTGGCCCCCGCAATCCCTGGATGGTGACATTAGGTCTCTTCCTGATCTATACCGGTTTCTGGGGGTTTTACGCGGCCTGTAACATTCCAATTTTTGATATCGGAGCGGACTACGGAGTCGCGGAGGCGGGCACGTTGTTTAGTGCGACTACGATCTATATTACGCCGACGACTTTGAGCGGTATCACCGCCAACTTCCTGATGTCACTGGCCGGTGGTCTCTTGATGGGGTACGTCGTCTCCAAGGGTGACCCGTTCTGGACTTATTCGAGCGGTCTTGCCGGTATCATTACGGCATCAGCAGGTAACGATCTTTATCATCCGTTGCAAGCCATGATCATTGCTGCGATCGGTGTTGCCATCATGTACAAGCTGCACTACTGGGTTGAACGTCGGTTCAAGATCGACGATGCGGTGGGTGCTGTAGCGGTGCATGGTTACGCTGGCGTGGTGGGTCTCGTGATCTGCGGTTTCGTGCTCTGGGGTTACCCGTCGTCCGCCTATGAAGGCTACGCTGCGATCAATCCGCTCGGAATGATCATCGGCGCCGTCATCATGTTCGGTGTGCTGGGCTTTTTGCCCGGCTGGATCATTGCATCGATCCTGAACGCGGCTGGAAAACTGCGGATTCCGCATGAGGTAGAACTGGCCGGAATGGACTTAAACCTCATGCAGGCATCCAAGAGTGACCAGGATGCGCATGCAGCTGCCGAGCATTAACGGAGGGACTACGATATGGCTACAATTGAAGCATGGTCAGCTGACACGTTTACCGCATTAGCGGAGGGTACTGGCGCCATCTATCCCATGGCGGGTTTGGAATGGCTCTGGCTCATCATTGCGGTGGTGTTCTGGCTGTGGTGGCACTTTCGCACCAGTTCCGGGGAAACCGAGGAATACGACCGCCTGAGGTCGGAAAACCCGGGCAGGGATGCCCACATACAGCAGCGATCGGATTGGTAGATTGATCGATCTGATTCGTTGATTCGAGTTGTTGAAAGGGCGCCCTACGGGGCGTCCTTTCGCCTTTGTGGAGGTCCAGAGAGTTGGATCGGGATAAAGAAAACGAAAAGCCCAGCCGCCCGCGGCGGATGGCCAACGTACCATTCCCGCCTGCCAAATATGGGCTCTACCTCGCCATCGCCATCATCGCGGTGATGGGTATCTTGCTGTTGGTGGAGTCGGTATCCAGCTAGCGGTTGTGCAGCCGCGGGTTGGGGCTATTCGATGTTAGACAGCCCCTCCGTTTATCTACAAGTTAGGACAGGGTCTCTCTGGTGTGCGGTAGCCGTCCTTGCGCCAGAGAATCGGGAAATGATTCTCGTCGAGTTGATTGTCGTCGGGATGCTTGTAGCGTCCGTATATTGGCCCATTGCCTTCGTTTAGACGCTCGGGAACAAATTCCGAAGCGCTTGAGATTCCATGCAGAACGAGCGCTCTTCTCGGCGAAGTGGTGCGGTTGTTGCCGGACCCATGCCAGACCCAGCCATGATGAAAGGAGGCACTGCCGCACGGAATCTCAATTGAAACGATGTCAGGCGCAATCCCTTCGATGGTTGCGGCCTGTTCCATTGCCTCCCGGTAGCGTTGCGGTCCATGGAATGTCGAATCCGGTTGTGAATGTGCCCAGCGGTGAGAACCTCGAACCAACTCCAACGTGCCGCCTTGCGCCTGGGTGTCGTCCAGTGCCATCCAGCAACTTACGATTTCCTGTGGCGTTAGCCAGCCGACGTAAGCGTTGTCCTGGTGGAGTCCAATGGGACGGGCCCCGGGTGGTTTCCAGAGCAGATTGTCTTGGAAGAGCCGAGTTCCCGGCCAGTTTCCTAATCGGGCAATGGCTCGCCCGAGGTCCGTGCGAAACACCGTGCGAGCGATCATGAAGTCAGCCTTCCAGCCGTTGCAGATCTGTCGGGTAAGAGACGGGTCGCTTTCTCCCACCTGCCAGTTGACCTCATCTGGCGAAATCCCCGTCTCGAATTCTCCCCGAAAGAGGTGCTCGAATCGCTGCCGCAGGATTTCAACGGTCTCGAAGTCCAGGAGATTTTCGACCACCAGAAAGCCGTCGTTTCGAAATTGGTCGATCTGGTGCGGCGAGAGCAAACGCATTACACGCCGTCGTGGTCGATACCAATCAGCAGACAGCCCGTTTCTGTGCGGGAGTGGTGGTGGGTACCGGGCGGATAGGTAACAAAGTCGCCTGGCTTCAGCACGGTGCCGTCGCTTTCAATCAACTCGCCCTCAAGAATAAGAAACTCTTCCACAAATCGATGTTCGTGCGCGATGGTTCGAGCGCCGGGTGCCATACGCATCACGTACCAACCTTTTCCCGTCTCCCGATCATAACCAAGGTTCAGCAGCCGGATGTCTTCCTGTATTGGGCCTTCGAGGTCATATACGCTGAAGTCCGCGTCGTAGATATTGGTAATTTTGCGAGAGGCAATCATAAGGCCTTCCTTTTGTAACCTGGCAGCGAGCGGATCCGAATAACCTGTATGGTAGCCGACCAAGCCACATATGCAGTTATCGAGCAGGGCGAATTACAATGTCACTAGTTTGGCGCGTTGTGCTTCGCAAAGTGGTAATTGATTTGGCTGAAGCAGGAATAATCGTTATCCTGTCTGGAATTTGCAGGGCGCTGGGTTGGTACCGAGTGGACGTCTGCTGAGATGGATTAGGAGGATTGTTATGACACGAGTTGCAGTGATTGGTGCAGGACCCTGTGGACTTTCGCAATTACAAGCATTTCGATCAGCTCAGAAAAATGGAGCAGAAATTCCTGAGGTTGTTTGTTTTGATAAACAAAATGATTGGGGTGGACTGTGGAATTACACCTGGCGAACAGGGACGGACGAATACGGTGAGACGGCGCATAGCAGCATGTACCGCTATCTCTGGTCCAATGGCCCTAAGGAATGCCTAGAGTTTGGGGATTACAGTTTTGACGAACATTTTGGTCGGCCAATACCATCATTTCCACCAAGGGCGCTACTGCGCGATTACATTATAGGTCGGGCTGTAAAGTCTGATGTCCGAGATTGGGTAAGGTTCGCTCACGTCGTACGCGATGTAAGCTACTCTGAAGCAACGGCTCAGTTCTCCTTGCGTGCTGTTAACTTAGTCAACCAGGTTGATATAGAGGAAACGTTTGACTACGTGGTCGTTGCAACGGGCCACTTCTCCGTGCCTAACGTGCCTAGCTTTGAGGGAATAGACCGTTTTCCCGGCCGTGTCATCCACGGGCACGAATTTCGCGACGCTGTTGAGTTCCGTGAGCAACGATTGCTGATCGTTGGGGCCAGTTATTCAGCAGAAGATATCGCTTTACAGTGCCGAAAGTACGGAGCGGCCTCCGTCACTTGCAGTTACCGTACGGGGGCGATGGGCTTTGACTGGCCAGACGGTATCGAGGAATTGCCGTTGGTTGATCGTTTTGAGGACAGTACGGTGTATTTCTCCAATGGCGAAATCCGGGAAATCGACGCTGTGATCCTTTGTACGGGTTACCTGCATCATTTTCCATTTCTATCGGAAGACTTGCGCCTTTTAGCGCACAATCGACTCTACCCCGGGGACCTTTATAAGGGTGTTTTCTGGATTAATAATCCGAAACTTATGTATCTCGGAATGCAGGATCAGTACTACACGTTCAGCATGTTTGATGCGCAAGCCTGGTACGCGCGGGACGCCATGTTGGGCCGTATTGAATTGCCCGCTGAATCTGAGATGCGAGCGGATTCCAAGACGTGGCAGCGCCGGGAAAAAGCATTAGCAGATCCGATTCAGGATATAGATTTTCAAACAGATTACTGCAAGGATCTTTCTGAGAGCGTGGACTATAGCCTCGATTGGGATCTTGCGGCTGAGAACTTCAAGCACTGGGAACACCACAAGGAGGAAAGTATTGTTGGGTATAGAAATCAAGCCCACCCTTCTCCTGTAACCGGCACCCAGGCGCCGATTCATCACACATCTTGGTGGGAAGCTATGGATGATTCCACAGAGTCGTTTCTTGGTAGTTGATAGTTAGTTCATCGTTAGTTTTGAGTTGAGTCTGTTTATTATTTCCTCTACGGGAGAGCATTGATCATGCCAACTAACCTTGCAAGAGTCGCCAAAGACAAAGGGATCAAATATTTTCTGATCAGTTTTGTTGATCTTTTTGGTGTGCTGCGCTCCAAGCTGGTACCAGCGCGCGCGATTGGTGATATGCAAAAAGACGGAGCAGGATTCGCCGGATTCGCGGCCTGGCTCGATATGACGCCGGCACATCCCGACATGTTTTCTATACCCGACCCAACAAGCCTGATTCAGTTGCCATGGAAACCAGAGGTGGCCTGGCTGGCGGGAGATCTCTGGATGGATGGCAAGGAAGTCGAGGCCTCGCCACGAGTTGCTTTGAAGCGCCAGATGGCACGGGCAGAGAAGAAAGGGTATTACATGAAGACAGGTGTGGAGTGTGAGTATTTTCTGATCACACCGGATGGGTTGGCCATTTCAGATTCTAACGATACACAGGAAAAGCCCTGCTACGACCAATCGGCCCTGATGCGGCATTACGACGTCATCAGCGAGATTTGCGACGCTATGATCGAACTAGGTTGGAATCCCTACCAGAATGATCATGAAGACGCGAACGGCCAGTTCGAAATGAACTGGGAGTTCGACGACGCGTTAGTGACGGCGGACCGACATGTGTTCTTCAAGTACATGGTTAAGGCGATTGCCGAGAAGCATGGTTTGCGCGCGACCTTCATGCCCAAGCCGTTTGCCAATCTCACCGGCAATGGTTGTCACGCCCACGTATCGGTCTGGGACAAGACGGGAAATAAGAATCTGTTTCATAGCGCTCGTGATTCACTGGGCTTGTCCAGGCTGGCTTATCATTTTCTCGGGGGAATTTTGCACAACGCAGATGCATTGGCCGCAGTTTTCAATCCTACCGTCAACAGCTACAAGCGTATCGATGCGCAGGTCACATTGTCCGGGGCGACCTGGTCACCCAATGCCATTACGTACGGGGGCAATAATCGTACACACATGGTGCGGATACCGGACAAAGGACGATTCGAACTGCGCTTGATGGATGGAGCAGCGAACCCGTACCTGCTCCAGGCGGGGATATTGGCTGCCGGTCTGGATGGGATTGACAATCAGCGTGATCCGGGGAAACCGCTGGAGATTAATATGTATACCGAAGGTCACAAGCTGCGGAACGTTCGACGCCTGCCGTCCAACTTGTTGGATGCCATCAGGACATTTGAAAAAAGCAAAGTGCTCAAGGCCGGACTTGGAGAGGCGCTCGTTTCGAGTTATGCGAAACTGAAACACTTGGAGTGGCGCAGTTATGCTGCAGCCATTAGCCCCTGGGAGCGTGATCACACGCTCGATTGTTGAAATGTTGTGAGTAATTGCGGCGGCGTTTCGTACGGCACTTCAACGTGAAATTTCTGGTTTTCCAGCACATCGCCTGCGAGCATCCAGGCATTTTTCGCCACATGCTGGATCAGGCGAATATCAGTTGGGATGCAATTGAACTCGATGAAGGACAAGACATTCCGCCATTAGAGGGTTATGACGCTCTGTGGGTCATGGGTGGGCCGATGGATGTCTGGGACGAGGAAACGTGCCCCTGGTTGGTGCCGGAGAAAGTGGCAATTCGACGCTGGGTAACCGAGATAAAGAAACCGTACCTCGGTGTGTGTCTTGGGCATCAATTGTTGGCAGACGCATTGGGTGGTGAGTGTGCAGTGCAGGCGCGACCCGAGATCGGCATCCTCACGGTAGAACTGACCCAAGAAGGGCAATCGGATCCGTTGTTTACTGCTATCGAGCAAGAGGTATATTGCTTGCAGTGGCACTCCGTCGAGGTGCGGAAAATGCCTCCCGATTCGGTGGTCCTTGCAAGCTCTAGTGATTGCAGTTGCCAGGCTATGCGGGTTGGTAGCAATGCCTGGGGAATCCAGTTTCACGTCGAACTCGAAGAGAACACTATCGGGGATTGGTCGAGAATTCCTGCGTATTCAGATGCACTGGAAGCAACGCTGGGCAGTGGTGCACTTACAAAGATGCAGGCTGATGCCGAATCGAACTATCCGGGATTCCAAAGAAACTCACAGCAGGTGTTTGAAAACTTTCTTGCTGTTGTTGACGCAACTCGCTGACTGTTTTAGGTCAATGTGTAATTTGGTGATGGAGGTACAGTCGCCTGGCCATTTATCGTGAGACGAAAGACGCTAAAGTAGCCGTGATATCGTATGGTTGGCGTTTGTAATCTTCACGCCCCTATTTTGTTTCAGACCGATTGGCCGGAAATGATAGTCAGCACGCAGCCTGCAATCCGCCAGCTGCGATCCGGTTGTGCCGCCATTCGATAAAAAGCCATCCACCGGGTCCCATCCGGTGATTCGATACCGACCCGATAGACAGGACTGGCTTGGTCATAGAAAAGCTCGAGAAATTCCACTCGCCGTGGTGCAATCAAAGCTGCATATCCTGAGCGCACCATCATCATAAAAATATCTTCAGTCGGAAACAGGGTTTGGATTGTCGGGGAGGCTTGTGCATACGCGGTGGTGGCATCCCCGCGCGCAAATGCATCCAATTGAAGCTCGATTACGGAACGTATATCTGATTTGATCCCGTCTTGATTGGCTTTACAAACCACCGCATACGCAAGAAGCGAAAACATACACACCCACGGCAGAAAGACAGCGGACAAGCGTGTTGTTCGTGTTTTCTTCATCTGCAAGCCCGGCAAACAGAAATGTGGAAGGGTGAGTTGATGTTGGGTGCTGTCCGGATAATTAGCAACTCGGTCAGAGGGTCTAGAAATCCCCGATTCCCGTACCGATGCAGTAAACTGATTGCAAATTCTTTTTTCATGTTTTCGCAAATGTTCGATGTTCTCGAACTGCGAAATCGTGGAGAGTTTATTTTAGCCTGATGCATAAACCAAACATTTTAATCATCTTGCTTGGCTGCTATTAAAAGTGTGGAATCGCTTCAGACCATTGCTGTGTTCTGTGGATCCCGGGTGGGGCAAATTCCGGAATATCGGGAAGCTGCTGCCGAACTTGGACAATTGCTGGGTGAGCGACGTATTGGTCTGGTGTACGGTGGCGCCAGCGTGGGTTTGATGGGAGCGATAGCAGATGCAGTTTTAGAGCATGGTGGACAGGTAACGGGCGTTATTCCTGAGAGCCTCAAGGAAAAAGAACTGGCACATCCTGGGTTAAGCAAACTCTGTATCGTGGCGTCGATGCATGAGCGAAAAGCCATGATGGAACGCCTGTCGCAGGGATTTATTGCTTTACCGGGCGGTATTGGAACACTGGAGGAGATCTTTGAAATCTTGACTTGGGCACAACTTGGCCTGCACCGAAAACCGTGTGGACTGCTGAATGTGAACGGTTACTATGATGGTTTGATCTCTTTTCTTAAGACCGCGGAACGCCAAGGTTTTCTGGGAGAGTTGTTTGAGAAGCGACTGCTGTTGGGAGACAAGGCGGAGCCACTGCTCGATCAGATGACCGCTGCGTTTGGGCCGGATCTCGAAGACGCGTGAAAACGTTACTGCAGAGTCCACGGCAGGGCCTACGTTTTAGAACAATGGTGTCGACCATTCTCGTAATCTGTATTGCATTATTGGCCTATGGCTATTGGTTGCAGTTTGTGAGACACCTCGAGCCATGTCCGCTCTGTATCTTTCAAAGAATTGCGTTCATGGGCCTGGCCGTGATTGCGCTGATCGCCGCCGTGCACAACCCACCTGCCGTTGGACGTCGTGTATACGCGCTCATTGGCACCGGTTGTGCGTTGACCGGGTGCGCTATCGCGGTTCGACATGTATGGCTGCAATCCTTACCGCCCGACCGGGTGCCCGAGTGTGGGCCGGGACTCGATTACCTTATGCGAACATTTCCGCTGACAGATGCGCTAAAGAAAGCCTTTACGGGTTCCGGTGAGTGTGCCACCGTGGACTGGAGTTTTCTTGGCCTGAGTATGCCCGCTTGGGCATTGATCTGGTTTTTGTTATTAGGTATCGCGTACCTTTTCGCAGGATGTCGCCGCTAGAACGTTGTCATAAAGCGCTTCTTAGGACGGTTCGTCACCCTGACAGGAGCGATCAATTGGACGGCGCGGGTGGTTTTCGACCCAATGCTGTCTCGTACACAGTGACATCGGCTGCACTGAAACAACAAGCGATGATCACGTCGAAATTTGATTCATTCTCGAGCATTGTTTGCGTTGCGATCGATGCCGCTTCGATGGACGGATATCCATAGACACCCGTGCTGATCGCCGGAAAAGCGATACTCTTGATCCTACTTTCTTCAGCGAGCCGAAAAGACTCGAGGTAGCAACTCCGTAACCGTTCCGCTTCACCACTTTGGCCGCCTTTCCAGACGGGTCCAACCGTGTGAATGACAAATCTTGCCGGCAGCGCAAACCCGGGCGTAATACGCGCGCTTCCAGTACGGCAGCCGCCCAGTCCGCGGCAGTGGTCCAGGAGTTCAGGTCCGGCTGCGCGGTGAATGGCACCATCCACCCCACCTCCGCCCAGCAGTGTTTCATTTGCAGCATTGACAATTGCATCAACCGAGAGGGTGGTGATGTCTGCCTCGCGGATCTGGATCATCTTATGGGTTCGTGCTTGCTGTCGATTCTTCTTCAATCTCTCGGCAGGGCTCGCAGGGCCCTTCGCAAGCCGCATCGAATGACGTGCCGTCGTCGAAGCGCTGTTCGCAGGCAAAACAGATCTTGTCGGCAAGAGAAGTATCGGAGTTCACCTTGTTGGCGAAATCACGATGTTCCTCACACGCCTCGAATGAGGTTTGTTCGAGAGCCCACCAGCCGTCAAAATTTTCACCCGGTTCCCAGCCGTTCGCAGTCAAAATAAAGACAATCAACCACCATTTCATGTTTGCGAGCCTATCTCTCAGGGGCAGGCAGTTAAGGTCGACACCTATGGTAAATTGTATTCCGCGCCATGGCTAGAAAACGCAATCTGTATGACCCAAAGAGCACGTCGCTCTACCGGCTGAGCCGTACCAAACTCGAAAATTTTTTGCGTTGTCCACGGTGTTTCTATCTCGATCGGCGCCTCGGTGTCTCACAGCCGCCCGGGTTCCCATTTACCTTGAACTCGGCGGTGGACGAACTTCTCAAACGCGAATTTGACGGCTACCGAGTGCGGCAGGAGCCGCACCCACTCATGCAGGAAGCAGGCATTGACGCCGTGCCAGCAGAGCACCCGCAACTCGATACTTGGCGACAGAATTTTAAGGGCGTGTCCGTTAATCACGAAGCGACTGGTTTCACGTTTTTTGGAGCCATTGACGACCTATGGCTGGGGCGGGACGGCAAGTACCTGGTCTGCGATTACAAGGCCACCGCGAAAAACGGGGAGGTCAGCCTGGATGCCGATTGGCAGATCTCATACAAGCGACAGATGGAAATTTATCAGTGGCTGTTACGCAGAAATGGTCTCGAGGTGAGTGACCGTGGCTGGTTCGTCTATTGCAACGGTCGCCGGGATCTTGCCGACTTCAATGAGCGTATTGAGTTCAAGGTCAAACTCCTGCCATATGACGGCAACGACGACTGGGTAGAAGGTGTACTTAAGGATGCGGCCGCTACGTTGCACAAAGATGAATTGCCGGAACCAGAATCCGATTGCGAATTCTGTCGCTATCGGCGGGAAGCGGCGGAGCGAGAAACAGGGGCGCTCGATCAAGAATACCGTATGCCAGAGTCCTGAGAGCCGGGGTCGTTTTCTTGGGATTTCTGATTGATTTTTCTTTTCGGCTGGCTGCGTTAACTGCGAATCCACTGCGGGCATCAGCCGTCGCGTGCAGTTCGTCGTTTTCGAACGCGGATGAATCTTGCTGTGATCAAAAGGATTACGATGCCAGCGTAGGTGCCGGCCCAGCCATAATGGCTGCGGACCATCAATAGATAGTGAATCGCAGCCAGACCGGCCGCTGCATAGACCCACAGATGTAAAACACGCCATTTTTTCCGAAGCCAGCGTATCGCGGCGCGGTTTGAGGTTGCCGCCATGGCCACAAGGATCAGCCAGGCACAGAAGCCAAATACAATGTACGGGCGCTCCCGCAGTTCCTCTCCCAGGCGGGCCAGGTCCCAGCCGAGCAGAAAGGTGATAAAGAACAGGAAGTGGCAGGTGGCATAGCTGAAGACCCATAAACCAACTGCTCTGCGGTAGCGATGGAGTGTGGGCCACTGAGTCCAATTTGCCACAATAGGCAATAGCAACACCACAAGCAGAAGATTAAAAGTCCAGATTCCACTCTCCCAGATCAGGGTTTTCTCTGGATCAACTCCGAGTCGGTTGTTGAACCAGCCAGCTAGAAGCAGAAGAGCCGGTGTAGCGCACGCACCGTGAACGAAGAGGCGAATCACCGATATTGTTTTTTTTCGCCAAGATAGAGATGAGCGACCGCGTCGGCGTAGCCGTTGTATGGGCGGGATGGCATGCGGGTAATGTCTCCCTCGCCCCATATACGGCGCTCCGTTGCTTGGCTCCAGCGTGGATGATCGATGTCAGGATACACGTTGCTGTACCACCCGTATTCCCGGGGGTTGGTCAGATTCCAGGTCGCGGGCGGTTGCTCTTCAGTGAAGGTGATTCGCACAATAAATTTGGCCGATTTGAAACCGTACTTCCAAGGCAGTGTGATTCGAAAAGGCATGCCGTTTTGCGGTAACTGGCGGTCGCCATAGACACCAAACGTGGCAAAGGCGAGCGGATGCATGGCTTCTTGCAGTGTGAGCGCTTCCACGTACGGCCACTCGAGTGAACTGAAAAGGGATGCTTGCCCAGGCATTTCTTCTGGTCGCAGCACGCTTGTAAATGCGACGTAGCGGGCGGACCCCATCGGTTCGACCGCCGCGAGGATGTCGCGAAGCGGGCGACCGTTGTAAGGAATGACCATCGACCAGGCTTCCACGCAACGAAAGTCATAGATGCGTTCTTCTAGTTGATTGAAGGGCGTGCCCATCAGATCATCAACATCGAACGTTCCGGGTCGATGGCATAGACCGTCGATGGTTACCGTCCAGGGCCGCATTTGGAAATCACCGGATCGTTGGGCGGGATCGGATTTGTTCCAGCCAAATTCGTAGGCGTTGTTATAGTGAGTCGCTGCGTACTTCGTAGTGATGCGTCTCTCGGCTAGATTTATAGGTGAGTGGTCTGAAGTCGAGGGGGCAGGTTCCTCAATAGTGAGTTCATCCGAAGGAGCCTGTGCTGCGCGAGCAGACATACGCCCTCGGTATCTCAGCGTGCTAAAACTACCCAGCGCGGCAAGCCCAAGTGCTCCCGCGATGAATTTACGGCGTTTGTAGACGGATTGATCAGTTACCCGGACCACTTGCGAAATCTCTCTGGTTACAGATGGACGCTCATTATGCGCTGATTTTGCGTTTCGGGGGATGAAGATTCTTCATATCTTCGAAGTGCGCGGCCCTGGGACTCCGACTAGACTTGAAGTTCGCGTTGCGCAACAGATTGATACTGCGATGCAGAATAATTACAAGTGGATTAGAAGTCAGCGGGAATCCACTCTTGTGTGTGAGACGGGTCTCCATCTTAAGATAGCATCGTGACTTCCAAAGATCCGAACACGAATTCCGATCTCAGCGTCTTCGAGCGGATCATGAATTGGCTGGGTCTCGGCAAAAGGACGCAGTTGCCAGAACGCTGGACGGCAGCACTCGGCGCACTGCTTGCCGTGCTGGCCGTTTTCTTGGCAAGTGGATGGGCGCTTGGCGAAGAGAATCTCGTGGTCGCAACCTCTATGGGGTCTTCCGCTGTCTTGTTGTTCTCCACACCGCACAGCCCTTTGTCACAACCTTGGCCTCTCGTGGGTGGGCATGTCTTGGCGGCGACAGTCGGTGTGGCGTGTGCATCGTTTCTAGGGACGGGCCTGCTGTCAGCAGGTTTGGCGGTGGGGATTGCAGTGCTTGTGATGCAGTGGACAAGAAGTACGCATCCCCCCGCGGGAGCCACGGCGCTGGCTGCGGTAATCGGTGGAGATGCCGTGACCGCCCTAGGTTGGTCGTTCGTGTTGAAGCCCGTGTTGTTGAACGCCATCCTATTGCTAATTGCTGGTTTGGTTTTTAACTGGCCGCGAAAATCGCATCGATATCCCGTCCGTGCGGCAGATACAGTCAATCGGGACAACCCTTGAAATAATCGAGCTCTGCTCGATCTTTTCTATTGTCAACCACCACGCACGAGGCTTTGGGAAGAGGCGTCTAGACCTACTAACACCATTTCCGACTCCTGAATTCAGATTCCCGCAATCGGAATTTCTTGAGGGGCCCGATGACTGAGGTATTGGGCGCCGTCCTCGGTAATCACAATGTTCTCTTCGTGTACGAGTTGTTTCCCAGGAGTGAACTCCATGCCGGGTTCGAGAGTCAGCACGACACCGGGTTCAAGCACTGCATTGTCGCCCGGTTTTACCGACGGCCATTCGGTGAGCTGCATACCAAGGCCGTGCCCCATCCGCCCTACGCTGTTACCGAGCGCACCACCTTCGTCGAGTTCTCTCCACATGGCGGCCCAAACGTCAGAAGTGGTCGCGCCGGGGTGTGCGGCAGCAAAGCCCGCGTCGGTCGCGTGGAAAATGACCTCATGGGCTTTGCGGGTATCGTCGGGGATTCGTCCGAACGCCAAGTTCCGATCGAAGTCACAGAAATAACCATCGTAGGTTGTTCCAGTATCGATTATTAGCACATCGCCGTCACTGAGTAGACGATCCGTTGGGCCCATAATGATGCTGCTATAACCACCTAGACCAGAACCTGCGACCAAATACGGTATGCTGTCGGCGCCGCGCTGGAGAAGGTCAATTTTCATACGTCGACAGATCTCAATTTCAGACTCACCAGGCGAACTGGTTTGTGCAATCTCTACAAAAGCGTTGGACGTTATCTCACACGCCATAGCGATTTTTTCAATTTCGGCCGGCGACTTGACGAACCGTAGTTGATGAAGCAAAAGCGCACAATCTGAGATGGTAAAAGCGATTCGCTGTGCAAGGGATTCGTAATCTGCTACAGGCATGCGCAGCACGCTTTGAGTCCCAAGCGCAACGCCTAAGTGCCCGAAACGGGAGGGCACTGCATTTAGGGCATCGGCTAGGAGCGAGATCCCATCGTCTTCAGGTCGTGGCGATGGCCAGGTGCGAATGTCTTCTATCCAAGTGGATTGCATGCCCGTGGCACCGATTTCTGGAATCACTGCGATGGGCCTACTGGTCGCAGGCACGACCACGAACCAGGGGCGGGTTGGGCTTTCAAAGAACTGGGTGTGGAATCCCGTGAAGTAACGAACCTCGGGTTCCGTGGTAAGAAGGAGAGCATCCAGTTTCGCGGCGCGCATTGCAACTTGTGCCCGGATGGTGCGCTGCTCGAACTCTATTTGCTCGAACCCGCGCTGGATCTGTCGCACCGTATCCATTCGATCGTCTGTCAT
>JYMV01042077.1_pt1 | contig 14478 bp, 22 predicted proteins | sample 338911 | NCBI WGS metagenome assembly JYMV01 (sample SAMN03354496, study PRJNA234377) | hydrothermal vent metagenome | biome: Deep sea; feature: Hydrothermal plumes at the Eastern Lau Spreading Center, Western Pacific Ocean; material: Seawater | place: Tonga | collected 2009 | depth 2000 m m
TCAATTTGCTCGAGTTCGTGTTCAATCTCGACTAATTGTTCCTGGTACCTTCTTGCTTTGGTTTGCGCCTGCTTAATATCAAAGTCTATCTGCGCTTTTTTTAAGGGATCTATTTGGTCGCCTAGATCTTCTAACCAATTGGTAAGTTTTTTTATTTCATTTTGTTCCTTCTGAATTTCTTCAGAAAGCTCGCGATGAGATTTCAAAGAACGTTCAGCAAAAGCCCTGGTCTCTTCATCGAGGTCACCAATAGACGCAGTTAGACTTTGATATTAAGCAGGCGCAAACCAAAGCAAGAAGGTACCAGGAACAATTAGTCGAGATTGAACACGAACTCGAGCAAATTGAGAGTGCTCCCGATAAAAAGAAAATGGAAGCTAATTGGGGAGCAGCGGTAGTAGTGGCAAACCAAACTGCTGAACTGGTTGAAAAAGCTTTGGGAACTTTTGATTTTGCCGTAGGAATAGAAGCCACAAGAACTCAAATACAACGCTTAACCGGGGAAAGTGGGGATCGTCTAGACGAACTTACCGCAAAAGCGCATCGGTTAGGAAGGGTTTATAAAGAAGACCCTGCCGAAATTGCCAAAGCTGCTAATGTAATGACGCAGCAAATAGGAGGTTCTTTTGATGAGAATTTTGCACTAATTGAAGCCGGTTATCAAAAAGGAGCAAACCTTAATGGTGACTTTTTAGACCAGTTAAAAGAATATCCAACCTTTATCAAGCAAGTTGGTTTATCGGCTTCCGAAATGGTGGCCATAACGGCTCAAGCAAATAAAGAGGGCGTTTTTTCAGATAAAGCTTTAGACTCCATCAAAGAGGCAAACCTTTCTTTGCGTGAGATGGGACAACCTCAAATAGATGCGTTAAAAGGAATCGGTTTAGAAGTTAAAGACTTAGCAGATAAAACCGCATTTGAGGCCGTACAAATAATCTCTAGGTCAATGGACGGGGCGACCGATCAGGCTAAGCAATTAGTTTTAGCAGATATTTTTAAGGGTGCAGGCGAGGACGCCGGGCTTGGTTGGGTTGAAGGTCTAGGTAGTATTGACATGGATATCAATAAGATTGAAAGTGTTCAAGAAGCTGGTGCGGGGATTCGCGGTTGGCTTGCGGGACTTGAAAGTAGTTTTGCAAATACCTTTGGAAGTATCGTTACCAATGCCAACGAACTTAGCGGTGTAACTACAATGATCGCCTCTATGATTCCGATCATTCAAACCCTTTCTAAAGTTACTTGGATACAAAACGCCGCCACTAAGGCGATGACCGCCGTGCAATGGTTATGGAACGTGGCTTTAAATGCTAATCCGATTGGTTTAGTTATAGCCGGTGTAGCTGCATTAGTAGGTGTTGTTACTTGGGCTTGGTCAGAATTTGAAGGCTTCCGAAAAATTGTAATGGGCGTTTGGGAAGTGATGAAGCTCTTTGCCGTGGTCATAAAAGATTTAGTCATTCAAAGATTAAAAGATATGCTTTCGGGCATCACCGGTTTAGGTTCTGCCCTAATGAAATTCTTTAAAGGAGATTGGGAAGGAGCTTGGGAAGCCGGTAAGCAAGCCGTAACCGATTTATCAGGTATTGAAGCGGGAAAAGAAGCATTAGGTAAGCTTTCTAAAGGAATTGCCGATGCTTATGCGACCGGAGCAGAAAAAGGCGCGGAAAGTTGGGCGGCCGATCAAGAAAAAGAAAAGCAAACTACCGGTGATTATGACTTTTCAAATATGGCCGGGACTGAAGCTCCAAAACTTGATGGCTTAAATAAGATAAATACACCGAGTGGTTCCGGGTCAGGTTCGGGTGGTACCAGTGCACCAAAAATGTTGAATGTTACCCTAAACGTCAATAATAATTTTGATGTAAAAGATGGTGCTGACTTCAATAATAAACGTGATGAGATTTTAGACTATATCGTGGGCAGGATGAACGATACTTTAAAAGATGCATTAATAGCAGCTACATAATGGAAATGAATTATAACATATCACAATTATTTGCGGAAAGCTTTGGACTTAAAGTTAATCAAGGTTATTCTCCTGAAATAGTTTCGGGAAAAGCAAATGATCCTAAAGGGATTTATGAGGGGATTAGTTTTACGGATGATTTACAGCAATCTGAAAAAATGAGTCATCTAGGGACACCCGTTCTTTTTCCAATTACTTTTTCAGCAGGTTCTTATAAGAAATATGATGAGTCAGGTAGAATAGTTTCTAGCAATTTAAGTGATTTTACTTTGCCTTATTCCTGTGTTATAGATTTTAATCGTCCAAAGATTATATCAAAAACAAATATGAGTAATGGTTACGGAACTGTTAAAGAAATTTTTGGGTTTGATGACTGGCAAATTGATATCAAAGGATTTTTTCTTCCACAACCAAATCATCCACAAGGGTTAATATCTCCCTATGATCAAGAAAATATGATGAACTCTTGGGATGAATTAGCCTGCTCAATAGCAGTAGAAAATAAACTTTTTACCAATCGAGAAATTGCATCTATTACTATTGAAGATTTTAAAGTTGGAAGCCAGCGTGGCAGACCAAATGTAAGGCCATTTACTATCAGAGCTACTAGCAATGACCCCATTGAACTTGAAATTTCTTTGTTATGACTCTAGCAATGATTTGTAAAATAAATTTTCCAGCTACTGAAAATAGAAGTTCAGTTACAATACGTCGTGTCGAAAGTATAAATATTGAGAGCTCTTGGGAATTTTTAACTGATAGGGCAAACATTACAATGGCCAGAAATGTAAAGTTATTTAAAAATAAAAAAGTTAGAGAGATTTTTAGAAATGGTGATCCGGTTGAGATTTGGATGGGTTACGATAAAGAAGAAAATTTAATTAAAGAATTTGAAGGATACATCACTTCAGTTTCGGCAGATATTCCTATTGAAATTAAGTGTGAAGATAAAATGTTTGAGTTGAAAAAGCATAACGTGAATTATGCTATGAAAACAACTCACCTTAAAGATTTAATAGCTGCGATTATTCCGGAGGGAATTAATACAGATGTAGCAGATATGGAGATTTCAAAAGAGCGCTTTCCAAACACGACCACGGCAAAGGTTTTGGAGAAGCTTCAGGAAAGTAATATTTATTCCTATTTCAAAGGTCAAACTTTGGTAGTAGGTAAAATTTATAGTGACGATGAGCAAAGACCGGTTGTTTTCAATTTTGCTAAAAACGTGGTTGATAATAACCTTCAATATAAATTAAAGGAGGATGTAATGGTTCTTATAAAAGCTACTTCAACACTTCCTAAAGGGCAAAAGATTTCAGCTGAATTTGGTGATAAGGGTGGCGTACAACAAAGCCTAAGTTATTATAACATCAATAGTAAAGATGCGCTTTTGATATTGTGTAAAGAAGATTACGAAAAGTTTAAAGTTGATGGCTATAAGGGAGATATGACCGTATTTGGCATCCCTTCCGTACAACACGGAATGAAGGCTATTGTAGAAAGCGATTTATACCCTGATCGTAACGGAACATACTGGATAAAAAGTATAACTAAAAGTTATGATACTGGTGGTATTAGGCAAACTTTAAACCTCGATCAAAGAGCAGCATAATGGAAAAGCTAAAAGAATTTAAAACCCTCTTACAGAAAAAGGCCAAAGATCAAGTGCCTATACAGACCGAATGGGTAGCGGTAAAGTCTGTTAATTGGCAAGAGAAAACAATGGTCGGTACCGGCTTAGAAAATGGGTTGGATTATGAGGATGTTCTTTTAGGCCTTGGATCATTTTACAGCAAACCTAAAGTTGGTACCATGGCTATTATTGGCACGATCAATAATAGTGCTGCAGCTTTTATGATTGATTGTGAAGAAACTGAAGAACTCGCGTGGAAAAATGAGGAAAGCGAGTATAGAATTACACCAGAAGGTTTTGAAGTGAAGAAAGGCAACGAAAGCCTTAAAAAAATCTTGAATGATTTTATCAATGAGGTTAACAAGATCGTAGTCATTCAGGGAACCACAATAAACCAAGTGGCGGTCGAAGAAATTAAACAACGTTTAAATACTGTTTTAATATAGTTTAAATGGCAATTACAGAACAACAATTAGCAATAAAAATTGAAGAGGCTTACGATGCCGTTTCCGGAGATTCTAATGTGAATCCTGAAGAAGCAAGAAAGCAAGTAGCGGAAGATCTTGCCGCAGCGATTGCACAATTTGTAATTGGTAGGCAAACCACCGGCGTAAGTTCTGATGGGGCAACTGTAAATACCACGATCAATGGCTAAAGATATACTACTGGATGATGATGAGGATTTACTTTTTAAAAATGGGGATTTATTGATTGATGAATCCGAATTACAAGAAGTGGCTTTAATCTTACAATCTCATCAAGGCAATTGGAAAGAAAATGCGATTGTTGGTGCCAACCTTACTAAAGAAATTAGAGGCTTAAGTCGTAACCTTAAATATGAAAGAAATATTCGAGTTCAGATGAGGCTTGATGGAAAAAGCTATGAACAAATAAAGAATAGAATAAAGTTAAAATTATGATACAAGATTTTTTCTTACAGCATTTAGGAGAATTAGCAACGGCTCTAATTGCGGGGTTTTGTGGTTGGTTATTTCAGAGAAAACAAAAACACGCCGAATTAGAAGCTTTAAAAGCCGATAACGGCCAGAAGATTATTGATTTATATCAAGAATCGTTGGACGATCTTAAAAAGCGATATGAAGAGCGATTTACCGAATTGCATCGTGAGGTAGAGCTGCTAAGAAAAAATGTAGAACTCTGGAAAAATAAATACAGGGATCTCAAAAAGGAATTTGATTTATATAGAACTAAACATCCGTGAAAATAACCGCAATAAAATATCAATCCTTATCAGATTTAGTGCTACAAGCGACCGGTAGTGTTGAAGGCTTGGTGGCTTTTGCAGTGGCTAATGAAAAAAGCGTTACTCACATTCCCGAACCCGGAGAGGTTTTTAAAGTTCCGGAAGGCTTACCGGTCAATATTGATATTAGGGATTATTATGCCGCTAAAAATATTAAGCCTGTAAGCGGTGTAGCGGCTGCATCGGGAGCGACTCAATTTTTTATTGCGAATGGATTTATTGACTTTGGATTTACAGAATAGTTATGGAACAACAAAATATTAGAGAACACAATGGTGTAACCTTTTCAGTAGAAGAGGCAGCTGCTTGGTTATTAGAACTTGATCGCAGAACTAAAAGTTCTCAGAATGGTCGTAATTCTATTGACGAACTGGCGAGTGCCATTTTCAATAAAGTTGATAAGGTAAACGGAAAAGCATTATCGACGAATGATTTTTCAAATGAAGAAAGAGAATTGCTTTTGTCTTTCAAAAAATCATTAGAGGAACAAATTATAAACGATGGTGGTAATTACGATGGTCTTGAAATAACTAAAGGGATGGTCATTTTTACAAATGAAAATCAGCAGGCTATTATCAACGGAATTACAGGAGGAATAAAGCGATTCACAATTGTAAACCGTTCAACTAATTTTCTTACAAGAATTAACTCTAATGCTGATAACCTTGAACCTGATGCATTACCAATTGAATTACCAAGTGGTATGGCTCAGGTGGGAATAAAGGGTTTTGCTCATTTTAAGTTAAGCGAAAGCTTAAATAAATATGAAATGGTAAACGGACTTGGTATTCCTTATGCTCCCGAACATTTAGGAATTACAGAAAAACAGGCGATTATCGTAAAACCGGATGGTAGTACAGAAGTTATGGAGCTGGACGAGGTTGAGATTTACAAAAATGCTCAAGCTACGCCAATGACCAAAGCTGATTTAAATAATGAATTTGGCGACAAGTCAGAAGGTTTTGAAGTCGTCTGTCCTTTAATCAATTCCATTTACAAAAAACGCTCAGATTCAACTAACAGTAATTGGGATAAAATACTAACAGAAACGATTAGCTAAAATGCCAATTAGTACTAAAAATAATAAAATATCGGTAAAAGGCGGCAAAATAGTAAACCGTCTAATTAAAACATTGGCTTTCGAAACAAAAGGCGACCGTTTTCCCACAACTTCTTATTCGGGTAATTATAATAACAATAACCCATTTGGTAACGAGCGGGTTTATTTTGACTTTATCGCACCTTGTGAAATTATTATAGAGTTTGGCGACGGTATAAGCCAAATTTATACGGCTTCACAGATTAATACTAATTTGTATCGTATTGGGTTTACCGTAAGTGGAAACCCTATTAATGAACTTGATGAGAATACGATTCGGCCAACTCATTTTTATGATGATGAAAACATCGGTACTAGAATTATTTCTTTTACATTTTCTAATCCGGAAACTTTTCTTGGCTACTTCTCTAATAGGATCATATTTCAGGGTAACCCACCGGATACTTTAGATAAGTTCCCAAATTTTGAAGATTTTACTATGGCGGGAGCAAATGAGTTGACCTCATTACCCGTTGCTCTTCCTAATTCTTTAAAAAAATTCGATGTTGGTAATTCATTAATTGCGAGGCTTAATCAAATACCGGATTCTATTTTCAATACTCAAATGGAGCGTTTGGTTTTGGCTGGTTTATTTGATCTCTCTAATTCTGAAATATCAAACCTTTTTAAGATCAATCAACTAAAAACTACTTTAACCACGCTTAGGTTGGATGACTGTAAATTAAAAAGTCTTCCAGAAGAAATGGGACAATTAGAAGTAATAGATTTTCTCAACTTAATTAGTTCGGAATTTGATATTTTTCCTGATCAATTCAAAAGCTGCGAAAGTTTAACACGTCTTTATATTGGGAATAGATCAAACTATAATTCGGGTGCTCTAGCAGATGCTACTTATCCCGATTCAACTAACCTAATTAATCTTAGATACTTAGATATTCAATTTTCTAACCTATCGATGGGTGAAGATTTAAAAGAATTTTTAAGACCTCTAGTTTCGATCTATCAAATTATACCGGGATTTTTTACGGTTAGTGTGGGTACAGTTGAAAGATTAGATCAATTTATCAATACGATTTATGAAGTAGTTACTGAAGAGGCTTATTTAGACCCTTCGTCTGCTCCGGTTAGCGAATTATACCCTAATAAACATAGAGGTGTTGTTTGGGGGCATTCATCACTTCAACCCACGGGAACGGTTGAAGCTCCTCCCGAATTTCAATTAGGAGCTAGTAATGGTAACCCGCAACATCCGGGACACCAAGTTTATGTCTTGATGTCTAATTATTCACACAACACACCATATTAAAATGCAAAGAATATTAATAGAATGGGATTTGAAGCAAGCGAAAATTATCAAGGTATCACTAGTGGATGATATTATAAGAATGGGCGGTAATTATGAAAAAGCTTGTACAACAATAACTCAAGCTAAATTAATAGCCGCTGCATTGGGGTATTCTATTCAACCGATTATTGATTTTGAAAATACACTATAATGGCACAACCAATTAATGAAGTACAAGACGAGTTGATGCAATATACGGCATCTGCCGATAGCTTACCGGCTATTGATCTGCTTACCGAAAATGAGCAACAAACCTTGGGGAATATTACCTCTGAAAGTAAGGTTAGCGTCTTCCGTAAGCTTATTTATGTAGTTGCAAAAGCAATAGTAACACTTCAAGAGCTTTGGGATGTTTTTAAGGCAGAAATTGAAACACTTATCGCTGAAAGCAGACCATTTACAAAAAAGTGGTACCGAGAAACTGCCTTAGCATATCAACACGGTGACGCTCTAAATATTTGGAATGAGTACGACCAAATCGATACTGATGTACAAGTGGTTAAAAAAGCAGCGGTTGTACAAACAGTAATTAACGGCGTGGGAGCTTTACGAATGAAAATAGCCGGTAATTACAATGGAGAGCTTCAACCCGTAAGCCCGGAAGAACTTGGCGGCTTTCAAGAATATATTGAGCAAAAGGGAGCGGCGGGAGTTTATGTGGTTGCTACTACCGGCGAGCCGGATCTATTAAAGCTTCAATATAAAATATACTTTGATCCCCTTATACTGGACAACCAAGGTAGAAGATTGGACGGGACTGATAACACACCAATTCAAACGGCAATTAAAAACCATTTAAAAAATTCTAATTCAAGAGATTTTAATGGGGTGTTGAGTTTAGCCAAATTAACAGATGTAGTACAAGCGGTTCCCGGAGTGATTGACCCGTTTTTAGAATATGCGGCGTCTAAGTATGGAGCCTATAACTATGAAGACGCAAACAGTTCTAATACCGTTGGCCAGATCGATAATTATCGCCAACCAGATAGCGGTTATTTAAAACTGGATGAAGAAGTTTCAACCTTTGAATTTTTACCGGCATAATGATAGCAGAAATCATTTATAGCGTTGATTGGAATTTATTCCCGCAGTTGTTTGTTCCAGGAGCAAAAAAACCGAAGCAAGCGGCTGTATTTAGAATTTTCTTATCGAAAGTTAAGCAGCTTCATACTGATTTTTTGCTTTACAGAAATGAAAGTATCTATAAAGTTCGACACAATGCAAGTGTAGGACTTTTAGAAAAAATGCTCAATGATAAGTTTGACCCCAATCAACGCCGAATTTACATTAATAATGTGCAACGCACGGAAGATTTAAGGGTATACAGTTTTCCTGAAGAAAAGGAAATCGGTGTGAGAACCGATCAAGCCATAGGAATTAGAACCGGTAACAATTTTAACCCGGATAGCCCGGATTTTAAAGTGTTTATTCCTTTAGATATTCAACCGGTACAACAAATTGAAATTGACGGTTTGATCATAAGAATTAAAGCACAATTAGACTATTATAAACTTTATGCAAAGAAATACGAATTAGTATGGATCAATTAATATTTAGCCAAGAAGGATGGCCATTAGTTCAAGAATCGGTTTTATTTATTGAGCAAATGTTTAAAAAGCCAATTGAGGCTTTAGGGCAATCGGTGGGTGATAATGTCATCATCTTCGGTATTGAAGAAAATAACGGAGCTGTGTCGCCCGGTTATGTTGTTCATAACGGAGAACTGTTACCATTTATAGCCGGTAACTTGGGTGAAAATGTTGTTATCGTAGAAGAAACCACAGAGGCGAACTATGATACCAATAATGATGGGAACTTTACCAATTTAGCCCCAGTATGGAAAAAGCGTTATGCAAAATTTGGACTTGCAGGAACCGGTGTGGAAGATATACCATTTGCAGATTTTGAAAGGATTGAAACACTTAAAGATTTAAAGTATCGTCCAGATTTTTTACACCAAGGTAAGATCAATATAAATTTTTCAGACCCAACTTTATATGATGGAACCTATACCGATATTGAAGACGTATCTCCAAACTATTCTTTTAATAATGCAAAACATTACAAAATTCATTTTCCCGAAATAATCGGCGACTATTACCCTTTAATTTATTCAAGGATGGGACAATTTAACAAGGTTGAAGCAATAGAGGTTGGTATTGTAGAAAGAGCTTCTAATTACATTACCATTGCGCTAATGAACTCCGATACTTCAAATTCTGATCCGAGTTCAATAGAAATGACCCATAGAATTGAAATGTACTTAATAGGAAAAAAATACTAAGATGAAATACGGAATCAAACACAACAATGGAACTATAAAAGCTATAACACAGTTTAACGGTGATATAATTGCTGGCTTTATTGAAATCACAAAAGCAAAATATGATGAGTTTGTAGAAATTTTAAACACTAAGACTTATGTGGTGTATGATGAAACCAAAAATGTAATAAATGTAGATTCAGCAAAGGAAAATGATATTCAAGAAAATTTTAATAAGCAAATTTTAAGGAAGCAACTTAAGCAGCTGAGTATAGAAATTGATCTAAAGAAAAAACTAGACGAGGACACTACCGACATTGAAAGTGAATTTAATGATTTGGCAGTACAGTATCGAGGGCAAAGTCCCGCTTAGAAATAATTCCCTTGGAGGTCGGGAATAAAAAATGCCCTCCGCTTTAAAAAAGTTGCGACACCTTATTAAACAAGAGCCTACAGGCTACGGAGGACTTTGTCTTCTGTTTCCTGTAGGCTTTTTATGTTTTAAGGTGTCGCATTGCAAATATAATAATTCAATCATCATTCATTCATCAAAAAACGAACATTATGAACAATTTTAAACAAGCCCCTTTACCATTTCAAGGGCAAAAAAGACGCTTTTTAAAGGCGTTTAATCAGGCTTTAAATAGCTTTTCAAAAGATGCCACTTACGTAGATTTATTTGGCGGTTCTGGGCTATTAGCTCACACCGTTAAAAAGAAGTACCCAAACGCCCGGGTAATTTGGAACGACTACGATAATTTTAAGCAACGTTTAGAAGCTATCCCGGAAACAAATTTGTTGCTTCAATCTTTACGTAACTTATTAGCAGATTATCCAAGAGATAAACGAATCACCGGTATAATGCGTGAGGTAGTTATTAAGCTGATAGCAAGCCACGAAAAGAAATACGGCTATTGCGATTATATAACGCTTTCTGCTTCACTTCTTTTTGGTGGTAACTATTCTACCGATTTAAAAGACTTTAGCTCTAAAACCTTCTATAATCGTATTCGTTTAAGTGATTATAATGCTGAAGGTTTTTTAAAAGATGTAGAACGTATACAGGTAGATTATAAGAAAGCTTATAATGATTTTAAAGGTGATAATACGGTTTTTTTAGTTGATCCGCCTTACTTAACTACTGATGTAAGTTCGTACAATAGCGGCGCATATTGGAAGCTAAAAGACTATTTAGACGTATTGAACGTGCTTGATGCGTCTGAGTATTTCTATTTTACCAGTAACAAAAGTCAGATCGTAGAGCTCTGCGAATGGATTGAAACAAGAACCTTAACCGGCAACCCCTTTGAAGGTTCTACAATGACCACTACGGGCAACAAGGTAAATTATAATTCTGGTTACACTGATATAATGCTTTATAAAAATGAATAAGTACCACAAGACACTAGATACAATTTTAAGTAAAGGAAAAACTCAAAAGAACAATAAGGGAGCAATTAAGTATTTATTAAATCAAAAATTGCATTTAAAGCCTTTGGATTTACTAGATATACTTGAAGGTCATCAAGTACCCAGGAACAAATTAAAAGGTGAGCTTAAACTTTTTATGTCGGGAGAACGACAAACTGAAGCTTATCGAGACATAGGTGTAGAATGGTGGAACTATTGCGGTTCTATTTTGGTTAATTCATATCCTACATACTTTGAAAAGCTTCCACCTTTGATTGATAAGATTAACAGAGAAAAGCGACCAAGTAAAAATTATGTTTTGTTTTTGGGATCTACAGATGCCGAAAGTAATCAGCAACCTTGCCTTAGCTTAATACAATTTCAGATTGAAAGTGGAAAGCTTGTTTTGAGTGCCTACCAAAGAAGTTCGGATGCTTCGCTTGGACTACCGGCTGATATATACCATTTATATTTAATTAGCCGTGAAATAGATTTGCCGTTGAAGTCTATAACCTTGACACTTGGCAACGTTCATATTTACGAGAATAACATTGAGGCTACCCAAAAGCTCTTAGAAGGTAAAAAGCCAAAGTTTTCCCTTAATGTTTAAACCAAAATAAAACCCCATTTAAAAGCTATTTAAATGGGGTTTAAAATGTACTTTTCGTTTTAAATTTTTGGACTTTTCGTTTTGCCGATTATATAAGCGTCTGTGTCCGCAGGACACAGGACCGCAATTGAAGATAAACGTTGTTGGCTAAAGTGCTTTTCCGTTTTGCTTTTAACGAACTTTTTGTCAATTCCAGTTTATCATTTCTGAGTTTTTTTGTCAGCCGCGTTCATATTTTTTTCTGAAAACAAATTTTGAATTAACTTTTTATCCGTAAAGCTTTGAAAAAATAGAGTAGTGGTGAGAAATTTTTATCCGCAAGAAATTTTCCGTATCGGTTTATTGGGTTTGAGTGAGTTCAAGTCCGCCGAGTTCAAAATTTTTATTTTGTAAATCTAATTGTTTATTATTTTCCGCACAGATTTTCAGTCAATTTCTCCATTTTTGTTTTTCGGTTTGGGTAAGTTTTCAAATTGATATTTTTAGTTTTATGTTTTTGTTTTTTGTTGAAATCACTTTTATCCGTCCAGATTTTGAGTTAGTTTCGAGTTTTCGATTTAAAGTAAGTTTGAAAAATAGGAAGTTCAAATTTAACGCACGGAATATATTTCGCATTTTTGCCAACGGTCTTGTATAATTACCCAGCTAAGGGAATTTGGAAACTAAAGATAGTAAAAAGAACTGACTTTGACGCGTGAGCGTCTGTGTCCGCAGGGCACAGAACCTTAGTTGGAATTATACGTTGTTGTAAAACGTTTTTATTTTGACTCTATCTTCAATAATTGGTTTAAAATAAAGCTTTTATTGTCAAGCCTATCAAGTCTTCCAATTTTAGTTACGTTAAAATATAAATAAACGAAATAATCAGTTTTGGGTTCTTCTAGTGTAATTTCTTTTTCATCATTAACTATAAAAGTTATAGGAAATTGATTTTTATTTAATTTAATGATTTTTTCATTTTCAAATCCAGTGTTGGTATCAATTTCTCCATCATCAGATTTAATTGACACACCTAAAACAATATTTTCGATTTCCTTATAAGAATAGGTTTTAATTTTAAAAATAACAGAAGAAGAATCCACATACTTAGAACGTGTAACTCTCTTAATTTTAATACTATCCAAAGGTTTTTCTTTCATTCCAAAATTGAGTTTTAATTTAGAGTCTATAATTTCAAATGTTCCAATACCTTGTTTATTTATTTCAAAAATATGTGTTCCGCAAAAAGATTGTTTAATTTTTTTTTGATCGTGTAAATATGGTGATTCATTTAAAAATGAAGTGTAGCCAAAATCCGTATCATTTAAAATTGTAATATATTCTAATCCATCATTTGATAAATATATTCCTGGTTCAATAGTTTTTTGACTATAAATGTTCAAACTGAAAAAAATAGATAGAAAAAATAATACCTTCATAGATTGATTTTTTAGTCAAATGTTTTACAACGGATTGGCTATGGTTTCGTTGCGTGAAAATCCGCAAGGATTTTCCGCCGTGAACCGAAGATAGCAGATTTGCGAGGACTTTCCGAGAGGAAAGTCAGAAGCAATGAACTATAGCCGGTGTTGTAATGCGTTTTTATTTATTAGTTCTTTTGTTTTCAACCTTTTCTTCAGGTGTTTCTTTTTTCCAAGTTATGTTATAATTTCTGTCAGTTTTATAATTCGTCCAACTTTCAATTCCGTCTTTCTCAAAATATAATCGTGTATGTAATTCATAACTTTTTGCGCTTAAAAATGTTAGTCCGTTTTCTTCGCAATATTTTTTTCCAGCTTGTTTGTTTCTATACTTTATCAAATAATCCCAAGAGCGAAAAAATATAAAACCACCAATAAGTATTGTCAAAATGATTATTCCAATGATTTTCATTTAGCGAGTCTTATTTGGAATTCAGTCATTTTTCCGTTTGCAATATCTTTTAAGTCGTTGAGTGCTTTCTGAAACCAATATTCCGTTTTGTTCTTGTCAAAATAGCTGAAACAAAATTCCATTTCAGTCGCATCAAATCCGCCACAAAAGTTGTCAGTTTGAAATTCATCACAGCTTTCAATTTCACTCCATTCAGTTAATGTTAAATTCCGATTTAGAATGTCTTTGAAAATATCTAATAGTTCATTGTTAACTATTAATTTCATTGTCGATTGCGGTTTTTCTTAAATGCATTACAACGGTCTCGGCTATGATTTCGTTGTGGAATCATCCGCAGGATTATTCCGCCGAAATCCAACCGCTTCATTTATAAATTAAACATTGTTTTAGCTTTTTGCCACAATGAATTATAGCCATTGTTGGCAATAGTTATTATTTTTTCAGCCCTTTCAGCTATGTTTTTATAATACTGATAGTCGCTTTCCACTTCACTATATTTTTTTCCTAAACTATCTCTTTGATTTTGTGGGAAATTCAAGTCGCTATCGTAAATAATTGTCGTTAATCGCTTTTTCTCAAATCCGTTCCACTTAAAATCTTTGTCATTTACTATTTTTTCCAATTCGATTACCAATTCCTCGCGATATTCATTGAGATTGTCAGATTCGTCAAATTCAGATTACTTTAGTAGGCAAGAGATAGCAGATATTTGATTCAAATCCGTAGATTGAATCAAAGTTTTAATCAATTCCGTTTGAGTTGGTTTCGGCAATCTGAATAATATTGGATTTCCTCCTCCGTGATATTCCGAATCAAGTTGAGTTTTTATCCATTCAGATTGGTCTCTTTGGTCAATATATTTAGTTTCCCATCCATCACTTTCGATTTGGGTCATTTCAGATGTCAATTTTTCAATTGATTTTCTATTTGTGATGAAATTCTCGATGTTCATTCTAATTATTGCCAACGATCTCGTATATCGCTTCAAGTTGCGATCGCTAAGAAACGAATATAGCTAAAAAACATTTAATAATTGAACGTGCCTGAGAAATGTC
>JYMV01043421.1_pt1 | contig 14470 bp, 13 predicted proteins | sample 338911 | NCBI WGS metagenome assembly JYMV01 (sample SAMN03354496, study PRJNA234377) | hydrothermal vent metagenome | biome: Deep sea; feature: Hydrothermal plumes at the Eastern Lau Spreading Center, Western Pacific Ocean; material: Seawater | place: Tonga | collected 2009 | depth 2000 m m
TCGAAGAAGAAGGTTTAGGTGAAGGGATATTCGCTTTTTTTATTAGCGTGATTATTTTTGCAATTTTAGCAATAACTTTTGTAATATATTTTGTTTCAAAAAAGAAGAGGGAAAATCAGTTTGTTCAAGGATTTTTCATCTAACAGATATTTTAAATAATTTATTTTCAACTTGATTGTATGAAAAAGAAATTTTTATTTTTATTTTTAGTTGGAGTTTTTTTAGTTGCAGGTTTTACTCTCGGTCAACCGGAAGTAGGTAAAAGTCCTTTCGGAGTGAGTGTTACAATTGTTGGGGAACCAAATCTTGAAATATTATCCCCTCAAACTGGAACTTATTTAACAGGAGATATTGAAATTGTATATATTTCTGATGCAGATAGCTTGGAATATAATTTAGATTCTGGACCTAATTTGCTATTAGTTCCAGGAACCATTTTAAGCGCGACTGAAGGGAGCCATATTCTCAATGTATTTGCAACCAATCAGCATGGAATAACTCAGAAAAGTGTAAATTTTGATGTAGATCTTAGTTCTTCTTTCGCAATACTTTATGAAGAATATAAAGGAGTAAATAGAGGGGAATCTGCAGACTTTTACCAATTTCCACAAGAACAATATACAAATTTCGACAATATAATCTTTGAGAATATCTTATATGGAAAAATGGAATTTCAGGAATCAATTAACCTTATGCAAGCCGCCAGTTTGGTTGGGGGAATTTTAGATTTAGACAGTTATTCTGATGTTTCTTTCAATAGGATTGAAATAGATATAGGAGTTTTACAAAACTTCAATAAAAATGCGAAGTTATCTTTTTATAATTTAGATTTTCAGAATCCGAGAATTATAAAAGATGGCTCGGAATGTCCCAGCAATATATGTACTTTTGAAAGTTATTCCAATGGAGTTTTAATTTTTGATGTTACTGAAATGGGAGTCTTTTCTGCAGAAGAAATTGTGCAGACACCACCACCTAGCGGTGGAGGAGGAGGAGGCGGAGGTTCGACAGGAGGTCCCAGTGAAGAATTTTCTTTAGATAGAAGCGAAATAATATTAAACTTAGATCAAGGGCAAACAAAAAGACTTTTTTTCACAATAAATAATCTTGAACAAAAGTCTTTGTCCGTAGATTTTACAATTAGTTCAGAATTAACTAATCTTGTATCAATAGAAGATAAACAAATCTCATTATTTCCAAGGGAACAAAGAACTATTTTTGTTGATTTTTTAGCAGGCCAAGGATTAACCCCTGAACTTTATGTTGGGAGATTAGTTGCCAAATCTAAAAATACGGAAAAAGATATTTTGTTAATAATGGAAGTCGAATCTGCTGAAACTATTTTTGATGTTAAGGCGACAATAGAAGAACCCTTTTTAGAAATATTTCCTGGAGAAGTTGTTTCAGTAAATATAACTATTTTTAATTTAGGTGATTTCGGAGTAGATGCTTTTGTCAATGAAGAAGTTAGAGACAGGGATTCCAAAATTATTTGGGAAAATTCTATGGAGATTTTTGTTGAAAGCCCAATGATTAGTTTCATAGAAGAAGTAGAAATATCTGAAGATGCAAGTCCTGGGATTAAAATATTCTATGTTAAAGTAAATTACCAAGATAAAATTGCAAGCAGCAGCGTTGTTTTCAATGTAAAGAATAAAGTAAATTATCTTTGGATATTATTAATTTTGTTAATTTTATGTTTGCTAATTGCAATTTATTATTATGTTAGATATATAAAAAAGAAGAGAATAAAGAGAAAAAGAAAGAGAAGAAAAAAATCTTAGGAACATTTAAATATCTTTTAGCTTTTTTTTAGAAATGGCTGGGGAAACTATATTATCTAATCCATTATTTGTAGACACAATTTTGCCATTTCTTTTTGTGTTTGTAATGATTTTTGCTATCCTCCAGAAGTCTAGAATACTCGGAGAGAATAAAAATCAAATTGATGCAATTGTTTCTTTAGTTGTGGGGCTAATTGTTATTACTTTTTCACAGGCAGTTGGAATAATCAATGAACTTATGCCATTTTTAGCAGTTTCTGCTACGATAATCTTGGTCTTTCTGATTCTTTTTGCTATGGTTTTTAAAGAGAAAGAATTTGAAATTCCTAAAGGACTTAGATTAGGATTTGGAGTTTTGATCGGAATCGCAGTAACTGTCGCAGTATTAGTTTCTACAGGTGCGTGGGACTGGATTGTTTCATCTTATGAAGGGGATACAAATTTAATCTCAAATACTTTTTTCATTATTGTTATTTTAGTAGCTGTTTCAATAGCTTTGTGGCCTTCTAAAAAGAATAAAGATTCTGATTGAAATTATTTTTCCACTTGTTCTTCATAATGTGATAAATTATCTTGAATGCTTTCTTTTATATGTCCAAATGTTTCGTTCCTGTATTTAGCATTTTTATTTGTAAAGTCGAAAGCGTCTTTCCAGCTATTTATGCCTTTAATAAAATTTGTTCTTAGAAGCACATAGTCTACAGTACTTGGAGCAACTATTCCTCTTTGAGGAGTTAGTGCATACATTCTCAAATGATGTTTACCGATTCCATCTACCATAAAAACTGGGAAAGGTATGTCTGCATCTTTGATTCTTGCTTTTTCTGCAGATTTCATAGTTCTTTCATGGCAAAGAACATCCTCAACTAAGATGGTTCTTGGATAAGTCTGGACTTGAAATCTTATATCTTCTAACATATTTTGGGAAATTTCATCTTTAAGGTCTAAAGTTATTGTAAGATTGTGGAAATATTGTGTTGGCCATTTAGAGTAAGTAGTATCTATTAAATTTTTTATTTCAGGGTGTAGAAATTCAACTTCATCTACATGGTAAGGCCTATGTTCTATTTTTACAAATTTAGGCACCTCTTTATCTTTTTTTCCTGGGTCGTCATATCTTCTTGAGAAATCTATTATTATCTGATCTCTTAACTTTTCTGAAAATTTTTCCCCTTTTCCTAAAACTTCTTCCAAAAGTCCAATTGCAGTTGTTAGGCTGTGAGTATTGCAAGAGACTATTTTTCCATTATTTTTTTTGTATTCTTCAATATTTTCTTGCACTCTACAATTTGGAACACTTGCAAAATAAAGACTTTTAACAAGTTTGCTGTCTCCTCCGCCGTTCAAAACAAAAGGGATTTTTTTTGGTTTGTATATTTCATTGTATACCCTTCCTTCTTTTCCATCTGTACATTCTACTGCTAAAGAAACTTTATCGAATTCTATATCATCTACAGAACCATCACATTTTCCAATAATCTCTTTAAAATTGCTAATTCTTTCTTCGAGGTTACTCCCTCGGCCAGCGTAAATTTTTATATTTGAATTAGGGTATCTATCTAATAGGGCCTTCATTTCTTTTGTTTTTATGTCTTCTTCTGAAGCATTATATTTGGTTAATATTAAAGGGATATCCAAACTTAACAATACGTCTGCATCTCTTATTCCCACAGTTCCTGCCCCATTAATAAGAATGTATTTATCTTCCATGTTTGGAAAAACCAGGCATGGTTTTTAATAATTATTTATTTTGAAAACTACTTTAGAAACATATATAAATCATTTTCGTTTATTTTGAGTATGCCTTTAGATATTTATAGTATACTTTATACCTGGGAAACGACTGGTGTGTTTGATTTGCTTTTGCCTTTCTTACTAATTTTTGCAATTATTTTTGGAGTTCTTAGTGCAACTAATATTTTAGGCACGAATAAAGGAATTATAATGATAATTTCCTTGGTTATTGCTTTGATGGCACTTAGATTAGAATTTGTTTCCATCTTTTTTACGGAATTATTTCCTAGATTTGCAATGGGGCTCGTTGCACTAATAGTAGTCATTATACTTACTGGTTTATTTGTTCCAAAAGAAGCTTTGCCTGGATGGTACATGTTTTACGGGATTTTAGGAGTCCTTATTGCGCTTGCAGTTATTGCCCAAACTTTTTCATACCTTGATTATTTCGGCTCTTTCTTTTGGGAAGAATATGCTGCAACAATTATTATTCTTGTTTTGTTAGTAGCTGCGATAATTGGAGTTGCAATGTCGGGTGGTAAAAAAGGAGATGATCAACCTCAACAACTTATTTCCCTCCCAATAGCACCCCATAGGGGATAAAAATGCCTGCAGATATATCTTCTATAGCTTATTTTACACCCATTTTAGTTTTTCTAATTGTTTTTGTAATAATGTTTGCTTTATTGGCAAGAACTAAAATTCTTGGAGAAAGCAAGTTCATACAATTATTTATTTCCTTTTTGATATCCACTATTTTTGTTACAGCCGGAAGTGTCAACCAGATAGTATTAAATGTTGTTCCTTGGTTTGTTGTTTTGATTGTAGCTTTATTTTTTATACTTGCTTTGGCAGGATTTATTGGAAAAAGTGATGAATTAGTTGGCAAAGGGCTTGGTTGGTTTTTTGTCGGATTACTGATCTTGATTTTTTTGATTTCGGGAATAAAAGTTTTTTCTGCAACTATTGGTCCTTATTTGCCAGGAAGTGATTTGCCAGGAGGAGACCAAGATATTCTTAGAATAACTGATTGGATTTATTCTCCTAGAGTTGCAGGAGCGGCTTTGTTATTGGCTGTAACTGCAGTAGTAAGTTGGATTTTGGTAAAAACTAAATAATTATTTTTTAGATTTTCTTTTGGTTGTTTTTTCTTTCTTTCCTAATTTTTTAAATGTTTTTTGAGTTTCTATCAATTCAGATTTTAAGTCGCTAACATCTGTAACATAGTCCCCTACTTTTCTAAGAATTGTTGTTTGTAAAGTGTCAATTATTTTTTCTATCTTTTTTATTCTTTGGTCAACTGATTCAATTTTCGATTCTGCAGTCGTTTTGAAATCTCTTAATATTTCCATGTTTCTTCGAACACTAGAAATTTTTTCTGCCACAACTTGTTCAGATATTTCAGAAATTATTTCTGAACTCATTTCTGGTTGTCCTTGTCCATATCCATATTCGTCATATTCATCTTGATAGGGCCCTCCGTATTCTTCTTGAGATTCTCCTTCAAATCCCTGAGCTGGAGGAATATATTCTTCAACTGCGGAAGGCGCAGTTTGCACTATCGATTGTTGCATTCCTGCTATTTTCCCTTGAGCTGGAGGCTGATTTCCAAAATTTTCAGGAGGTGCTTGCGCTGTTGGAGCCATTGGAGGAGGCATAATTGATTCTTCCATCGGTTTTTGTGGAGGTAATTGATTTTGAGGAGGTTGCCCCATTTGCGTTTCTTGAGTAATAGGAGGTTGCATCTGTTCCAGTGGAGGTTGCATCTGTTCCAGTGGAGGTTGCATCTGTTCCAGTGGAGGTTGCATCTGTTCCATTGGAGGAGCTGTCTGAGGATTTGTCTGAGGTTGTTCAACTGCTTCTGTTATTTTAGATTGAGATATTGATTCGGAAATTTCTCTGTAAGGAACTCCTTTTTCTCTGAGTGTTGAAACTATATTTTCTTCTGAGACTCCTTGAGACTGCATTTGCTTTACTTCATCTATTGTTGCCATTTATTTTAAATGAGGTTCGATCATATCGAATTGTCTTTTTAAGATCATTAATTCTTCTTTTCTTGCAAGTTCAGAATTTTGTTCTGCCAATCTTTGTAAAAATTCCTCCATGCGAATATTCTTTTCCTTTATTTCTAATAAAGCTTTTTTTGTTTCCTGAAGTTCATTAAATGTCTTTTCCCTTTCGTCAACTAAATTTTTACTTACTAATAAAATTCTTTCTCTAAGAATTTTTGTTTTTTCTTCAAGATCTCTAATTCTCGTATTCATATCAACAGAATATTGAGCATTAGAATAATTTTCCACCATCATAAGTAAAAGCTCAAAGGGTTTAAAATAGTTTTGTTAGGAAGGCATAATTTTAATATACGTCTTTACATTAAATTGTTAAATGGTTTTCAAATTAAACTCTCCATTATATGGAGTTGAGGTGATGAGCAAGGGAGGCGAGAACATTATGTATATTAACTATTTAGGGGCACCTATCACTCCTTCTTTTGTGGATTCTCCTGAAACAATGTCGCGGACAATCGATTCATTAATAGAGAATCCAGGAGTTTCTAGGATAATATTTGTTCAACAAAGAAATTATAATTATTCTTTCAAGCAAGTTAAAATGCTAGCAGAAATAGCCCAACTTTTTAATTTTTTAATGAAGCAAGAAAAAATTTTGTCTCCTGCTAAATTGAGAATGATAGCCAATGTGAGTATAGCTCTTCGAGAGCTTACTTATTTAATGACCTTATTGAAACAAGATCCAATTTCTTGTTATTTAGAGGTTAAAAGGAGAATAATTGTTCATACCGAAGAAATGAAATCCATTCCGCAAGAAGATTCTAGATTAAAAAATTATATTAGATTGCTTAAAAGATTAAGGGACTTATTGGAGGGCACTTCAATTATAAAATCTATTGGAGATGCAATTAACGAATATTCTATAGGAGATAGAAGTGTTTATAATTTAATTTTCCAGCCAGACATTTTACCAAATTTTACATTTACTCGATTAGTAGCTCAATTTCCTAGCGATGTGGACCTTGTTGATCAATATTATTTAAATTCCGAAGGGGATGAAATAAGCGTTAGTATTTTAAAAAGAAAAGCTGATTCTCGAATAATTTATCATGTGATGCCTCCAGAATATGTTCTAAGCGAGGAATATCATATGCTTCTTAATCTAGCAAGAGGAGTATTAGTTGAGCATGAACCCAAGGCAGAGGAGTTTACAGATCCTGAAAGAGTTAGAAGCATCTTTTTTAATATTTCAAGAGATTTGTTGAGGGAGCTAGCTGAAAGTAAAGGAATTCCTTTAGCTTTCAATGAATTGAATAAATTATCTAGAATTCTTGTTAGACAAACTATTGGATTCGGAGCCATAGAAATTTTATTATTAGATGAGAATTTGCAAGATGTATATTTAAATTCTCCAATCTCTCAAAATCCTATTTTTGTCAGACATTCTAAATTTGGAGAATGTGTTACAAATGTTCTTCCAAGTTCCGAAGATGCAGAATCTTATTCTGCAAAATTAAGGCTAATGTCTGGAAGGCCACTGGATGAAGCAAATCCCATTTTGGATACAGATTTGAGTTTTGGGAAGGTAAGGGCAAGGGTTGCAGCAATTCAAAAGCCTTTGTCACCACATGGACCAGCTTTTGCTTTTAGAAGACAAAGAGACGACCCTTGGACTTTGCCTTTATTTATCAATAATAAAATGATTAATTCTTTTAGTGCAGGGCTTCTTAGTTTTCTTATTGATGGGTCTAGGACTCTATTGATTGCCGGAACTAGGAGCTCAGGTAAAACTTCTTTACTTGGCAGTTTAATGTTAGAAATAATGCCAAGAGTTCGAGTATTGGTTATTGAAGATACTCTAGAATTGCCTGTAGATTCATTAAGAAAAATAGGATATAATATTCAGAGAATGAAAGTTAGGAGCGCACTTTTAGAGGCTACTAACGAAATTGAAGCTTCTGAAGGTATAAGAGCTAGTTTACGTTTGGGAGATTCTGCTTTAATAGTTGGAGAAGTCAGAAGCTTGGAAGCTAAAGCTCTTTATGAAGCAATGAGAGTCGGAGCATTAGCCAACGTGGTTGCAGGCACCATTCACGGAGCTTCGCCTTATGGAGTTTTTGATAGAGTTGTTAATGATCTGGGAGTTGCAACTACCAGTTTTAAGGCAACAGACATTATAGCTGTGGCAAATCCTATAAAATCACCAGACGGATTACATTCCATGAAAAGACTAGTTCAGCTTTCAGAAGTGAGGAAACATTGGACAAAAGACCCAATGGAAGAAGGGGGTTTTGTTGATTTATTAAAATATAATGTTGAGAAAGATGAACTTGAACCAACGGATCACCTGGTTAATGGAGATTCTGAAATAATTAAGTCTATTGCTGCAAATGTTAAAGGGTGGGCTGGAAATTGGGATGCTGTCTATGATAATATTTTATTAAGAGGAAAGATCAAACAAGAAGTAGTTGATATTGCAAAAAAATTGAATATGCCCGAATTAATGGAATCAGAATTTAACTCTCTCTCAAATGGAGCATTTCATAAAATTAGTAATGAAATTTCTAGAGAAGTTGGTTTACCAGTTTCCGAGAGAGTTTTTCCAGAATGGAAAACTTGGTTGATGAAAAGTGCAAAAAAATTCAAATGATTATTTTAGAATCGATTTAATAAATTTCCCGTTCCTCATAATCTCTTTTCCATCAACTTCAATATTTGTTTTGGTTATTACCATATCTAGATGAGCTTTACTAGAACACTTTTTCGCTTTTGTGAATTCTCCTAAGCAATCTCCAAGAGCTATATGAATTCCAGGAAATTTTTCATCTTGCAACAAATTGCCAACTATTTTTTTCAATCCAATATTTGTTCCAATGGCAAATTCTCCGATTTTACAAGCATTTTGATCTTGTTTTATATACTTTCTAAGCTTTTTTTCTAAGCTTTTGTTTTTTGTTTTTATACTTTCTACTTTATTTTTCTTTATTTTTACTATGATTGGATGTTTGAGTTTTCCAAGTTTAATGAAATAATCTCCAATACATCCATCAACAACTGCAGTTCCATTTACTTCTTTAGGCGTTGTGAAAACTTCCCCATCTGGCAGGTTGCTTAATTTAACTGGAGAATTTTTTATGTCTCCATCAGCAATTATCCAGTCATTTTTTGAGTTGAATGTAGCTACCAAATTAGTTCCTTTTTTTGTTGAAACTTTTATTTTTTTTGCCTTTGAAACTATTTTATAAACTTTTTTGGAAATCTTCTTTATTTTTTTGTAATTTGTGTTCATACCTTGCCGCATTAGCTTAGCAGTTATGTTCGGCATATGTGCTTGTCTACCTTTAGTAAGTGAGAATTTCATTAATGGTTTTCTTAATACATTTTTCTCTCCTTTATTAATTTCCGCCATATAAAAACTGGCTGTAGAATTTTTCAAAGCTATTTTTATTTCTTCTGGAAATTTTTTTAGAGGTCTTTTTCCATAGTCTTCAAGAACAAATAATTTTACTCTCCTAGTTATTTTTTTAGATTCTTTTTCAATTTCTGACGCAACTTTTTGTGTAGCTTTGTCGGTGATTATCACTACATTATCTTTCTTATTTATTTGCATGCAGTTTCTTACCGCTTGTATCGCTCCTCTTTTTATTGTTTTGATCATGTTACGCCCTGCAATGCGATTGCTGAAAGAATAGTCAGTGCCAAAGTTGAAATAAGGGCAGTTCCTATGTAAATAAGTACTCCTCTACGGAGATTTCTTGATAATTCATATTTTTCTTTTAATTTATCCTTTCCTGAATCTACTGTTACTAGAGTGGCAGTGAGTATAAATATTATTTCTACAATGTAGATTCCTATAGCAACTTGAATGAAGTAAGGGGGAATTATTTTTGTGATGTCAAAAATATTAGTTATATTGGCTACGGAACCTAACCCTGCAATCTTCGTGCTCCCTTGTCCAGCAAGTGCAAGTGTTTTTAATTGATTCAAAATTGAACTTATCATTGCAGACAAACCTACTACAATTCCTGCCAAAAGTGGGGCAAGGAAAACCATGTTTGATTTCATGTCCGAAACAACTTCTGCTAATAAGTCCTTAAGTCGATTATTAATTTTTTGAATATTTTTTATGTATTCAGATATCGACATTAAACTTCTAGCTGCAACCTTTAATCCCTTTTTTACTGATTCTACAAGAATTCTCATGCTTGTAGAAATTAATGCAGAAGGGTAATAGATAATTGCTCCTCTTTTAGGATCGAATATTGCTTCTTCCAAAGTCATTCCTAATTGTTGGATATTTTGGCTAACTAATGAGAAAAATTTCTGAGTTTTGAGTCCTTGAGTGGACTGAGCAACTTTCGAGAATGCGATTTCTGCAGGAGTTCCATCTCCCAATCTATTTCCTAATTGGAAAATTGAATTTGTAAATTCTTTTTCAAGCGATTTTGTTCTATTTCTAGAACCTATGAGATCTTTTGTTTTTCTTCTGTAAGCCGTTGAAAAGAATACTGCAATAGATAATGGAATAAATAGGCTTAGAAAAATTGCTCCTGGGCCAAAAGGACCTATCAGAGATCCATCAACTTCTTTGAAGTCAAATATTTTTGTATTCGCAATATTCTCGTTAAATCCAATTCCAATCTGTTTAAAAGTATAATCACTTTCAAGTCCAAGAGCGGAAGTTAAAAAGCCTATTTGGAAAATGAATGGGAGTAGTCCAATTATCAGTAAAGGTATCGCAATGAATGAAGCTATTATCCAAGGTTTTTTTGAATTGAATTTATAATATTCAGGATTCAGTTCAGCGATTGAAGATTCTCCGTGCCCTCCTGGTCTTTTTAGGAGCACCTCAGCAGTCATATAGAAGACTAAAAATGGAATTAACACATTGAAAATTATAATTATATGTTGCCATTGAATTATGCCTCCAATTAATGCAGATGCCAATGGGAGTAAAGCAAGCCCGAGAGTTGGAAGAATTATTCCGAGCATGTATAAATTAGTAAGTGGGCCTCGAATTTCTCTAGTATATGCCAGCATTTTTTCGTAAACTCCATCTAAAATTATTTGCAATGATTTTTCAAGAATTTGTATTCTTCTTCCTTCAATTGGCTCGTATAAACTTGATTCTATTAAGTGAACAGATTCTACGAATTCTGGAGAATAATCGCTCCAAGTTTCTAGATAATTATTAATTGATTGCTTTATTGTTGAAAATTTTCCTATTTCTACATTGTAAAATATTTTTCTGAAATCTAGGGCGAGAGGTCCTTCTAGATGTTGTGATGCGAATTGTATGGCTCTTTCTAAATTGGAAGTGTGTTTCATATAGACGACTATGTAAAGAATTGCAGGAACCATTTGAGATGAGGCTTTAAGTCTCCAAGAATTGGCCAGTCTTTGTGGCATAGAATAAGTATAATAAAATATGAATAAGCTAACTAGCATGCCTAGGAACCCAAGTAGTAATTGGAAGGTTCCGGTTATCAGGTAAATTGCAGTTATCGAAAGTAAAGTGATGAAGAAAGCTATCAAAAGTGAAACTACTGCAAGGGTTAGAGCTTGTCCAGGGGTTACTTCAAGATGAGCTATTTCTAAAGCTTTTCCAACTTTTTTTTCGTCTTTTTTAGACCCCTTTATTTTTATTAAATTTCCAAGAGTATTAGCCCATCTTTCATATCTTGTAAGCTCGGGAATCATTTCTTTTCTAAACTTAGAATATTCTTCAGAGAAGCCTTTTTTTCCTAAAGAACTAGGTTCAATTTTATTCCCTATCTTTTTACTATATTTTCTTAGAATTTCTTCTGCAGTTGGCATTTATCCCTCTTTATTATAAATTAAATGAAAAAGAAAGTTATAAAATGTATGGTTAAATTTATAATAAATAATTTATATATATTTTAATGAAAATAAAAGGGTTTGGGAAAAAGGGAGTTGTTTGGGAGACACTTATTCCATGGATGATTGGGTTTGCTGTTTTAATTTTTGTTCTCATACTTTATATGATAATTAGCGGAAGGGGGATTAGTGCGATTAATTATTTTAAAGATGTTTTTAGATTTGGAAGATGAATAAAAAAGGACAGGGTTTGCCTATAAATAAATTAATTTTAGGAATTGTCGCAGTAATAGTTTTAATTCTTGTCTTGGTAGGTGCCGGCGGGCAGTTCGGTAAATTTACCAATTTTTTCAAGTTTTTGCCCACGTTCGAGCAAGACACAGAATTGGTTGGAGATGCTATAATTGGTTATAATCTAGAATATAATGAACTTTATCATTATGATGGAAGATCTTGGAAATTAGCAAAAGAAGGGAATTTAATTTTAGGAGATCATGAAATTAATGTTGGAGAAGCTGAGGAAAATTTTGAGGCGTTTTTTATGGGGGAGAGAAAAACTCCTTATAAATTTCGGACAGGAAACTTTAGACTATCAGAAGTTGTTCTTCATAAGAAACCGATGCATCAATTTATAAATAAATTAGAAAAGCCCTATGTTGGAACTGTCTATGAAGAAACTATCCAAATACCTTATAATGATGAACCTAAGTTTATTAAAAAAGTTGGAGATGGTATGGGAAAGTTTGATTCCAATTACTATGCGAAATCAAATAAAAAAATAATTGAATGGAGAGATCAAATTTTGGCCGGAGAAGATTATGAAAAGTTTGTTAAATTTGCTGGGAAGAGTTATACAGTTAGGAAAATGAATCCTTATTTGGTTGTTGATTTAAATGATGAAAAGTTCGGAGAAGACAAATATTCTAGCATGCCTGAGATAAAATTTGATGATAGAAGTGACTGGGTGAATGATTGGGAAGTAGTAGTTAGATGTGAAAACTATTGGAATTTGCATTGGAAAAAACAACTTTCTGGACAATATGCTTGGAATTATGATAATTTAAGGATAAGGAGCAATTTTAATCAAGATAATCTAAATGAAGAAATAGGCTCTAAGGGGTTTGATTCGACATCTTTTTATGATTATCTATTTTATGTTTGGAGTAAGAACTCAGCATCTTGCGAAGGAACGATTTTATCAGCAAAATTGATTAAAGAGGGACAAGAAGAAAAGGTAGAATTAGTAACGGAAGAAAATTCTTATTCGTATTACCTCTCAAAATCTATTGAGAATATTATGCTAGTTTATAATTCTAAATTTAGGCCACCAACTTTTGATGATTTCCCCTTGCTTCCAGATGACCAAGTAGAACCTCAAATTTAAACATAGAATAAAATGAAAAATAAAAAAGGACTTTCAGAAAGAACAATTGTGACGATTTTAGTTTGGATTTTGATTTTCATAGCTGGGAGTAGCGCAATTTATTTTTTGATTAATAGATTGACTGGAGGTTAAAAATATAAGTTCAATATGGTTGAGAGAAATATGGAAAAAAGAGGAGAGGTATCTTCACAGCAGATTATAATGATAGTCCTAGCTATTGCCGGATTTATCGTGGTCGTTATGTTTCTTTCTTTATTTTTTGACCAGGGCAATATGACTAATAGAGAGCTGTGTAAGCTTTCAATAATTGAGCGAGCTACTTTGCCACTTGGAACACAGATAGTTCCCTTGCAGTGCACTACTGAAAAAATTTGCATAAGTACTTCTGGGAAAACGGATGCCTGCGAGCAATTTGCAGGAGAAGAAAATATTCGCGGAGTTAAAATAAATTTGGATAAACCAGAAAAGGCAAAGGAAATTATAGAAAGAGAAACAGCTAACACAATATTTGATTGTTGGGCAATGACTGGAGAGGGAAAGTTGGGTATTTTTGGTAAAGAAGCTCTTTCAGAGTTGTTTTCTGAATGGTTGGGGGTAGGAGAAAAAATAACGAAACCAAAATGTATTATTTGTTCTAGACTGGCTATTGCAGAAGATGTCAAAGGAAATGAAACTCTAAAAAATGTTAATGTAAATCAATATATGGCCAAAAATAAAGTTCCTGGAAGTTCTTTAACTTATTTACAGACATTCACAGATGCAAGTGTTAGGACGCTTCCAATAGTTCCGAAAACAAATTATTCTGAGGAATTAACTAAAGCAAATGAAGCGTTGGGAGTTGCCAATGAAATGGGGGTGGATCAGCTGGCTATTATTTTTACTCAAATGCTTTGGAAAGATAAAAATGCTATTGATCAAGCATATCTTACTGGAGGAATTGTTGCTGGAGCATCTGTTTTTATTGGAGGAGTATTAATCGCTACAGGAGTTGGAGCTGTAGTTGGTTTGCCACTAATCGCTAAAGGCGTTGCAGTAGGGGCGGCAGTAGGAGGTGTTGTTGGATTTACAGCGGGAGTTTCTACAGGACATACTCAATACCAAAATCAGATAATGACTGCAGGACATTGTGGAGAGCTTAAAAATTCATTTGAAAAGGGCGAAAAAGGATGCTCATTTGTCAAAACAATTAGTTGGGATGTGAACGTTGTTAACAATCTATGCGGGGGCGGAATTGAAGGAAACTTATAATGAGAAACAAAAAAGGAATTTTAGTAAAGAATGCTTTGGGGGCAATCATTGCCATTATGGGGCTTGTTATTCTTATCTTTGCAGGAATGAATATTTACAAAAGTTTTTATGAGGAAAAAAGAAATGCCCAAAAAGTAATTGATAGTATAATGGGAAAAATAGATAATTTAGAAGAAGGGGAAAGTGGTACTTTTTTGATTCAAGGTATTGATGATTGGTCTTTAAAAGGATGGAGTAAAGATGAAGAAAATAGGCCTGACAAATGTTTTTTTGACAGTTGCTTATGTATTTGTCCAAATGAAGGAACTTGTCCGGAAAATGGATTATGTAGAAAAATAGATCAGGGAAAATTTTTGATTCCAGAGACTTTTATATCTTTAGAGTGGTCTATTGAGGTAAGTAGTTCTTTGGAGAATAAATTGCATGAAATTTTTATTTTCAAAGGAAATGATCTTTTGATAGTTTTTCCAGAA
>JYMV01000586.1_pt1 | contig 14467 bp, 15 predicted proteins | sample 338911 | NCBI WGS metagenome assembly JYMV01 (sample SAMN03354496, study PRJNA234377) | hydrothermal vent metagenome | biome: Deep sea; feature: Hydrothermal plumes at the Eastern Lau Spreading Center, Western Pacific Ocean; material: Seawater | place: Tonga | collected 2009 | depth 2000 m m
AAAAGCAAAGGGCTACGAAGCAGCTCGGAGATAGCGATTCGGGGCTTTTTTGTCATTGCCCCTGGTGACAGCTTCGCTATCTCCGACCCAACAAGAGTGCTTCAAGCTTTCTCTTTTCTGCGGCAGATGGCAACCTGGCCATACTGTTCCAAAGCCTCTCCGAGGCTCTGTCGCAAATGCCAGCAATGAGACGTTCCAAAGTTGAGACACCAGGTAAAAGAATTTTCTGTGACACCAGCCTGGCCGTGGCCAGGTCGAACAGGACAGTAGGGCGTTCCGCAGTGAGCCAAGCTCGCTCATAAAGCCATCGAGTGAGACGCCATTGGTCAGGCTGTTGCTCAAAGTCACGGTAACCGAGTCGGATCTTGATATCTAGAGAATGTTCCATCCTCGTTTCGCGCCGGTCCATGTATTCAGGCAAACACCCAGGATCAACTCCCAACTGTGCGCTGATGTATGCGATGACGCCCTCGGGCAATTCCAGCGGATTGGCTAGGAAAGTTCCTAAATATCGAACCGTGGCCAATTGCAATGCATAGCCCAGGCGATTATAGGCACCGCGCCTATTGCTAATCAATTCATGGTCTGTTTCGTCAAGATGAAAATATTTTGTCAGTTCGGCTGCTGCAGGCTCTGCTGCAAACTGCCCGTATGAATTTCTTTGTTGATCAGTCAAAAAGTTAACTGGCATGGTGCTTCTCACAAACGGTCGTTTGTTAGAAAGGTGAGAGCACAAAAGAGCCCCTCTGACAGATTGGGGCTTTCGCGCTTCTCAATTCCCTTCTTGATTGCAGTCGTTCAATATCGCATAATCAAGTTGGGTTTTGAGAAGTTCTAGAGAAATTTAAATGCTTATTGGATATGCAAGAGTATCAAAAGAAGATCAGAATCTGGAGTTACAAATTCAGGCATTAACCGATGCCGGTTGTAACAAGATTTTCTCGGACAAAAAGAGCGGAGCGCAAAAAGTAAGAAAAGGCTTGGAAGATGCTTTATCGCATTTGCGGCCCGGAGACACTTTGATAGTGTGGAAGTTGGATCGGTTAGGCCGAACAGTGAAGCAGTTGGTTGATTTGGTATCAAAACTAGAGTCGGACGGAATTAATTTCAAAAGTCTGACCAATGGTATTGATACCACCAATAGTGCTGGACGATTCTTCTTCCATATAATGGCAAGCCTTGCTCAAATGGAGCGGGAACTGATATCCGAACGCACTAAGGCCGGTCTGGAAGCAGGCAAAAGACTTGGACGACTGGGCGGGCGCCGACGACTGATGACCGATGGAAAAATTCGCTCGGCAAAAAAACTTCTTAAGACGGGTATGCCACCCCGGGAAGTGGCCGAAGATTTGGGAGTATCTTTGGCTACTCTGTACCGTTGGATTCCAGAAGCAGCATCAGTGATTTGACGACGGAGCTGATAGGTGGAAGGGAGATTTAAGATGCAAACCGCAATCACCAGACTTTCATTATTGGAGTCGATGAAGATTTGGCAAAAGCGAGCAACAGTTTCAGTGGTACTAATTGGTGTGCTGGTGCAGCAATCTCATGCAATGCCGGCCAATGTCTACCGCGAATTTGGCAACGACCACGGACTTACGAACCTACAAGGACGAGAAATTGTGCCGTCTAAATATCCGTACATTGTCTATGTAGATCATGGTTTGTTCCTGCTAAGTCAGCGGAATCCTAATCCAGATCAACGATTCAAATGCACTAACGAGAAGATTCTGATAAATCGCAACGGAATAAAGCTGAAAACACAAGTTCCTCTAAATGCAACCTTCGAAGGCATATTTTGGCTTGGGGAAAAGGCAGGAAACAACAAAAACTTTGTGCCAGACACACTTCCAGATGATGCTCTTCTTAAGTTCAGAATTGACCAAAACTCTGGAATTTGCGACAAGGACGGCAATATCGTTTTGCCGGCATCATTTCCTTGGATAGGAACTGCAAGAGAAGGCACGGCAGTTGTGCGGCGCGAAGACAATAAACTGTTCGTGTTTGACGTAAAAAGCCGACAGCAAAATGAGGTTTCAAGCGAAGTAGCGGACAACGGAGTTGGAATGGCTTTCGGCGAGGGACTAGCACCCTTTCGAAACCACAGACTCACTGGTTATATTGACACATCAGGCAAAGTGGTAATAGCTCCCAAATTCAATTGGGGACTTATTTTTGAACAGGGTCAGGCTTTTGTTACGGTACTCAATTCCGATGGAAAGGCCGCATCAGGCGCCATAATTAACAAGATGGGAGAAATAGTTTCTCCACCTACGTTGGCAGTTTGTGAGTTCTATGGTGACTATGCAGTTGCTGGAACTGGAGCAGGTAAAGTTGGTGTTGTGAATCGCAAATTCGAATTTGTAATTCAGCCAGAATACGAGACGCTGCTTCCACAAGCAGCACCTTATTATTCAGAGGAAGACGCTTGGTCTCTTCATTCCAAGTCGCCACTGTTCTTCTATGCTCTAAAGCACAAAGGAGCTCGGCCTGCTGTACTTTCAGTCAATGGCACGATTTTGTTCGAATTGCCCGAAGCCGTTCATCTCCCAAATTGGCCTCCACACGTTCGTAACAGCGTAATTGTCTGTCCTGTTTGGATAGATCCCAATCACAGCAAGCAAGTTTTTCTAAATATGCAAGGGAAAGAGGTGGCGGCTCCGTACTCTACACTTTCAAAATCTGAGTCTGTAAAGTTCAGAGAGATTGCTCCAGGCATATTGTTGAAGACAATAGAATGCGATGATGCTCTGTACCGGGCAAAGCTTCGCAAAAGTGGATGTGTCAGGCCAATCACACCATAGCTCCCTTCCAAGAGTGCTTATCGTAGCCGTTTCGCATGGCTGCCAAGGAGCTTAGCGCCACTTTTCGTTCCATTGATCCCCGGACCCCGTTATCTCGTTCAGCTAGCTGCGCTTCGTGATAGCCATTTCGCCATGTCAACGTTTCAATTTTGTCAATTAATTCCTTCAGCAAATGCTGTTGGACGGGGGCATGGTCCTCCGACCAGGTATGGCCCTGGCCATCGTCCACATCTACGGCCACATGCTCAATAGCGCCGCCAGTATTGTTTTTCGTTTCCAAGCGATCTCTTATGCTTGTCTTATTAACCATCCACTGGCCGTGGTCGTCCTTGGTCGCGGCCAACTTGCCTTCATGGATAAGGCGCAGCGCTGAACGTCGTGTCATATTCAGCATTTGTGCAGCTTTCGTGAGAGGCAGGGACTGGTCCTCGGCCATAGCCGGCCCGACCACGACCTGGTCGTCGGCCACCTCTGGCCCAAACAATTTTTCCAGTCCTCCTGTAGTGGCTGGATCAAATGTTTCGTTTTTGGGCGCTGGTTCAGTCATTGTGCCGATTATAAAGTGGTCAGATCAAACCCGGCAATGCTTGACTAGCGCGCGATATCCAACAGGGGCAAGGCTCGCCACCTTCAAGATATATTCAAATCCATTGCCATATTTGAGTGTCTGATATCCGGGCATTATGTTGCATATTCGATACCGGAAATGCTTACCAGAACAGGGTTCGACAAATTAGCAGACCAGTCTAATAGTCACAAGGCAAAAAAGAAAATTACCGGACGGAAAGGGTTGGGTATAGCTAAGGCATGGACACGAATTCACTAGAAACAATCGATAACACGAAAAGCAAAGTAGCAAGACGTGATGTCGTTGAGAAATTCGATTTATGGTTTGAAGAACTGACTCAATCAGGAATTTGGCCACTCTCAGTCGTGAGTTCGTTGGGTTTAACGACTCTATTTGCTGGATTACCTTGTTTAGCAGTATTCGGTCTGTTGAGCAGTATTTATGCAATCGGTGCTGGCTTAACAAGTGGACTTGTAAGTTCGGCCACCTGGCTAGTTTTAGCCCGCTGTGGCTGGCCCAAATCTCTTAGGGTCATCCTCTCCTTCTGGAGCCCTGTTTGCGTTGCCTTAGTACTTATGAGGCCAGTTTTCGGATTACTAGACAAAAACTCGATATTATCGCCAGTTATACTCCTGATGATTGTGTTGCCTCTAATAGTTGGCATGATTTCTTGGATGTTTCCTTATTTCTATAGTGAATGTCTCAGAAATGGAAAACTAACGTCGGCTCAATCAATTGACCTTGTAGAAGAAAAGGAAGCGCGATCAGACTCGCTGCAAATTGATAATGACTTGCCTGAATTTAAAAAATAGATGACAGAGGGCGAAACTCGCCCTCTGTCATCAAAGTTAGGAACCTGAAGTTACGGCTTACGAGCCGAAGTTATAGTCACTATAGGTAACTGAACCATCACAAGCCTTGAAGGCATTTTGTGTGCCATTCGGCACACCATAGCCAACACCTGCTTTCTCTGCTGGTGTAGGATCGCGTCCTTCTTTTGCCCATGTCCAGACATACAATGTCGTACAGAGAAGCGCTTGGCTCGTAACGATATAGTCACTTCCATTAATCAGGTTGCCACTATTATCGATGTAGTTGGGGAATCCCGCGCGTTCAGCAAAAATAGCTGGGAAGACCTCAGTCAGGGGGAGGTTTGGTTGTCCATAATATGGATAAGCTGCTTTCATAACGGCAACAGAATCGCCACCATAGCTGGCTGAAAAGCCTTGGCCGTCACCGCCGCAAATAAAGTTTCCTTTGTAATCGCTGGCACCGTTATACAGGCCTGGCAAATTTGCGGTACTCCCGTTCTGGTCTGTCTCAGTATGTCTGCACACCGGAACCTCTGCCATGCGAGCCATATCGATATCCCAGGCAAATTGGAAGGCAGCCGATTGGTCCAAGTTTCCAGCAAGGAAGGCATACTGATGCCCTGCTTCATGAGCAGTGGCATTCTTGATTGAATCGTTCGGTATCCAGTTTCCGTTTAGCTCATGCCTATCTTCGGAATTCTCAAAAACTAGAGAATATCCGTAATTCTGGTCTCCAACTGAAAAGCCAAGGATCTTCGGTCTTTGCGCCAAGTAAGGCGGGGTGGCCCATTTATTATGCTCAACCAATTGTACAGCCAGGATATCTGGACCTCCACTTGGGATGGGAGGATACACGACGCTTCCAGAATCATAGAAGTCATTGTGGTTGTTGTATAAGTAGAAGGTCAGGAAGCCATTGTCTTTCAGCATATCGGCAGCCGCATCAATACGACCCGGAGGTGTGGTTTTGTCGCCGATTGCCTCAAGAGTCTGTCTCATTTGCAAAGCTAAGTCGATGCTTGCACCACCTTCTGTGTTCCCGCAAATTTTTGCCTGTTTTGCGCTCGGCCATTTTGTTGGGGCAGTTTCAATCGGTGTACAAAACACTCGTAGTTGCAGTGAAAACTCAGCAAGGTTCGAAGAGGTGGAAGTGACGGTAAGCACACCCCCACCACCACCACATGTCGCATGCACACCAATTTCAGCGAGATCAGAATCATTGTTAATTTCAGTGCGAAGTCCGCAAGCTACTTTGTTAATGCCATCTCCAGTTTGAGCTATGTAGTTTATGGTCTTTTGATAGTCAGGAAGATCTGGGTTAAACAGCACAAACTCTGTCTTTTCGCCAGCCATGACGGGACCGTTCACTGCAATTGTCTGAGCACCATTCGTTCCCCAGAAACTGCCGAGAGTCATAGTTTCAGTTCCACCAGCTTTGACATTTGCCGAATAGCTAGTGAATTTTTCAGTGGCATCGAAGGTGGGCGACTCGATCAGAAGCACACTCGAATCGGTCGGGTTGACCTTAGCTGTTATTCCCAAGGGCGCCAGTGTAGTGCTGTTGTTGATCTTGTTGCGCAGCCGGATGACGATATCGGCAAGCGTGTCGCCCGTGTTGGGTTTGTAAACAACAGCCTCCTTACCGCCGACCAGACCGGCGTCATAAATCGTCAGGGTGAGCTTGTCGTCCACAGTAACAGTACCGCTGATGGTGAGAGTCTGCTGAATCGCAAGATGGTTCGTACCACCGCCTGTGGTCGTCTGCTTGTACAGCGTGCCGTTTGTAGAAGTCGAATTGATAGTGTAATTGGCGCCGGTTCCAAGAGTTGCGGTCACTCCAATGGCTTGCAAATCAGTATCCGCATTGATCGCCTGGACGATCTTGTTTGCCGTCTGACGCAGAGTATTACCTGTCTGGTATGTGTGCGTCACTGACTTCTGACCATGGGCCAAGCCAGCATCATAAACGGAAATGGTGAAAACAGAACCATCCGGAGCGGCTAGAATCTGGCCAGCTTCGACCGCATTTGGGCGGGGATTGATGGTCACTGTAGCGGCGTGTGCTAGGCTCGGCGCCAGCATAAGACTGAAGGACAGCGCAAACGCAGTCCCGAGAGCAGCTATTGCTCTTCGTAATTTCATGTATTTTCCTTTTGGGAAGTTGTTGGTTTCTACATCCAGAAATCCCAAATCCGAGACAGGCAGCACGTGAACAGCAGAGCTGTTCTCAGGCACTCGTCTTTAACTCTTTGATTAGCGCTATGCGCAGGGGTTTTGCGGATCGGTTGATAATGGATGTAGTGATCTCAAGGTAACTAACTTGCGGGATAGAATTCACGCTTTTTGGCATTACTAGCCGATCACATTAAGCGACAGAAACAATGTTGCATGATATTGCGGTGACTCGAATACGTGTTGGCCCAAGACATTGGCGATTCTAGCGAAACTGGGCAAACCAAATATAAAGACGAAATAAAGGACTGTACGCGCCTAGCATAGGCAGTTTCTGGATTTTAGAGTAAGTTTTGCGTCAGTTCAGATCCCGAAAAAGCTCACCAATTGGCACTTTGAAGGCTTGGGCAAGACGTGCCAGCACACGCACTGTTGGATTGCGCACACCACGCTCGACGCCGCTCAAATATGCGGTAGCGACCGCGGCCCTCTCTGCGCACTCTTCTTGCGTCCACCGCTTGGCTAAGCGTAGTTGGCGAACACGCCTGGACAAGCTCTTGATTGCTCGTGTTTCTACTTTCACGCCAGTAACTTTCTGGCGATATGAACTATCAGTCCATAAACTATGAGTTTAGAAACTAGCGCTAGCTATGCACATAAGCAGAGACTCAGAACAAATCTTTTGCCGAATCTCTTGACTAACCCGACCACATTTCCCGAGTGACCGATACGCAATATAAGGAGAACCCAGGCGGGGGTCCGCCTGGGCATAATTCGCTTGTCAGCGAATTAACGCGCGCCCAGCGCGTTCAGTCCTGATAAGAGATATTATGTTTCACGCCACCACACATGATGGCAAAACCGGGAAGGCTCGATAGGTGAGCTTTCCCGGTTTTTAGAATCCTGTGATACCTGATTTTCTATATTCCCCAAGGTTGTCAGTTATATCCCTGCACATATTTGGGGTGTCTAAATGCCTTGATTTCAGCTCCCATTCGCTTCTTTATCAGAAGCCAGCTTCCGCATCCTCTCTTCCAATCCGCGCCGGTGATAGAAACCACCATCCATTTTTGCGGCCTCTGGAAAACACAGATCAAAAGTGGTTTCGACGTAGTCGAGCATTTTATTTACTTCCGGCGTCTCAAGATTTGTCTCCCCATGACGCATTTCGTAGTCAAAAATTCCCAACGCGGAAAGCGCTAACAGTCGATCTTTCTCAAATGCCTTGTTTGCTTCATCCACTCCACTCGCTCCCAGGGCAAAGACGAGACGCAATCTGTCGGCATTGTCTTTCTTTTCAAAGTACGTGGGTAACATGGGTCCTCCTTTCTGTGACTCCACCTTTAGCCTAAATGCATTTTTTTCCAATAGCAAAACTTTTTAGCGGCTTAAGCGGATGCCAGCCTGTGCGGGTTTCAAGACTCCATATCGCTTTTGATTTACAAGTCCTATACTTTCGGAATGAAGCTGACATCAAAAACTATCATTGTCCTTGCCACGTTCTTTTTCTTTGCTGGCGGTAGCTATTGCGCCTGGATTATGGACGATAACAACCTTCTGCAAGGTGCTTCCACGCAGAGCGAAATAGCTCGACGCTTTACCGAACGACGCAACGATATTATTCAAGCTTTCCTAATCGGTGGCTGTTGCTCGGGTCTAATTGCTGGTGGTCTGTTGCTTGCTGTTCAAAAATTTACCAACCGGCATGGTGACTCTTAATCCAGATGAGTTGCTCGTGTACGTGGTTAAAATGCGCCTTTCCGCCCGGATTGTAGTCTTGAATCAAAGCTTGATGGGTTATTGGTAAACCAGATGCCTCTCTTCTGCTGATGTTCTCAGCCAGAAGCGCTGCCACAAACCAAGGCGCTTTTTCTGGATTAAGCGCAGCGCGAAGTGGATTTCCAGCGATGTTGCCCAATTCAGGGTCGTTTAATTGCGGATACGATTGCATCAATCGTTCAATATTCTGCTTCTGTATTTGCGCCGGTCCAATGGAAAGGGACTCTTTAGGCAGGTCACCAAAAACGTTCAAGATGCCTTCCACTGGCTTTTCTTTTGCATCGCTGTAGAAATGAAGTTCATTGCGAATCAGTGCCGGAATAAGCGCGCGGTCAATATTTGGATGCCTCGCGAATTCTGGAAAAGCTGCGTATGCAGCGGCGCAAGCAGTGTAATGAACCTGTGTATCTTCTTTACCGCGCAATGGAAAAACTAACTGCTCGGTCTTATCTCTCACAAATCCAACGGCCTCGCCTGTTTTTGTTTTCACATCCTTTAGCGGGTCCCAAGCCACACGCTCCCCTTTTGATGAAACTTCTGTTCCATCACCCATATCAATCAACAGCGGATTGCTATCGGCATAGGCTTTCATATCACCAAAGGTATTGAATTTGTTTGTTCTCTGGGCCTCTGCTTCTGTCACCTGGTCATTGTTTACAGTTCGATCCTTGCCCAAATTGTCCAGCCTTTTTAGGGCTGCGTCTGGCTTTTGCTCTGGCTGGTCGGCTGGTTTTTGAATCTCTGCCATGCCTAGAAGCCTCAAGAATTTGGCACTTTCCCAGTATACGCCTCAGTTGGAACGACCTAACGCAATGTGGGATTTCCCCAGTTGTGAAGCTCTTCTTCAACCATCAGAGCACAAACACCTTTCACACTCTTCAACAGATTGACGAGTTCTGCACCATCTACGGTTAACGCATATTCCACCCGTGGCGGCACTACTTTAAAGGCCGTCCGTTCAATAAAGCCGTACTTCCTCAAGGTCGTAAGTCTCTCTGTCAGTGTTTTTGCGGATATAGGAGCCAGGTTCTTTAGCAGCTCCCCTGTTCTTTTCTTTCCTGAAGATAACTGAATCAAGACTGCAATTGTCCATCGAGGGCTTAGAAGCTTCAGGACGCCATCTATGGCCGGTGTGTCTTGCGGCTTCAAAGTTACTGCCATCTATTTGCCCTCGGTTTTTATCAGCTGAGCCATAAGTCCTTTGTGCCCCATCTCCATAGAAGCTGAATAGCCGCTGGTGGCTCTATTTCCGGCTCTCCAGACTAGCTCCGTTCCGTCGATGATCGCCTCATACTTCCACTGGTCCTTATCCCAGGGTGCAGCCTTCTTGTAGTTTGGGTCGTGTCTCAACCACCACCACATAGCGAATTCTTCGCGCTTCTTGTAAGGAATGTAGGTATCGGTAAGATTGTCCAGGCTCTCACCTTTTTCCCGTGCCCAGTTTTGAAGGTCAAGTGAGAATGCTGCTTTCACATTGTTTGCGACTTTACCATAGCCTGATTTGAATTTTCTGGGACCAGTCGGAAACCAGTCTTTACTAGGGTTCTTGTCCTGTTCGCCAGCTATCTCCATTATTGTTTTGAAAAAGGTCGGACTTCTTTTTTCCGCTCCGGTGTCATTTGGAATTGCCGTCGATGTGTCTGCCAATGCGGCGATTCCGAAAGAAAGACCCAGGACCGTAGCCGTTATCTTTTGTGCTGTCTGCTTTTCCACTACATACCTCCAGGTGTTTGCGGTCCTAGCTGTGCGCAAGTTCTGATGCGCTTGTTGATCGTTCTGACAATATTCGTGTTCAGATAACCGCCCGGCGGAATCTCGTAGATGTGCCAGCGGTAAAGGATTAGAGTTGCTCCATCTTGCTGCGGCTGAAAATCGACGTAGCAAGTCAGCTGACGAATCACGTCCCGCACGCCTGGAATTTCTTCTGTGTATTGGACCATGGTAGTGATTCTCAAAACGTCCGGATCGGCTTTTGCATTGACACCGAGATGCCCGACGTTCGGCGTCAGGTCCCGCATCATCTGCAACCAAAGGTCATCCACAGCGAATTGAGAGTAAAAACTGCCTTCTCTGGCTTCCATCGCCAGGTCATCTTTTCGCTTCTCTTCGAAGTCGTTGTAAGCTTTCCCAGCCTCATCAGCCACTTTTTTGGCTGCATCTTTGCCGAGGTCGAAGAGCTTCTTTCCCCAGTCGAGCGCCTTCTTTTTCATTTCCTCGTCCATTTGTGCCCCTAAATGTCCGTGTGATCTCTCTTTGGTTTCTCAGGCTCTGCTTGCTCTTCTGGTTCTTCGTTTTGCTCGTCCGGATCTTCGGCTTCAATATATTGCTGTCTATCTGAATCCCGTGACGGCATTTCGTCGTTGGACTGCGTTTGCTTTTGAATTTCTTCTTTTGCATCCTCTTCGGCCAAAGGCGATTCTCTCATCTCTTCGCGCCTTTTTCTTTCGCCCTGGACCTGCCAGTCCTGCACTTCTTGAAGCTCCTTGCAGTCCTTCACAAGCCGGTCATCAATTGCCACTACCGGCTTAACGACGCCTGGTACTTTCATCGCCATTTCATAGTCGCGCCAGGTGAATCTCTCCATAAGCATTGGCGATGTACGTGGCGTGAATACCAGCATTTTGCTATCTGGCAGTGACATTACCTCACTGGGATCAATGAGAGGCCGTCCGCTTTCTTTCTCTTGTATTTGTCCTGTGCTCGATACTTTGCGTTCGTAGACTGTGGTTTGACCGGCCATTTTGCTGATTCTCTCAGCCACATCAATTGTCCTGGGCCTAAAGAAAATCCGGCATCCAAGCTGGCCAAACATGATGGTTGCTTCTTCTCGCCCATATACGCGCTCTAGTTGCATGGCGTCTTGAATGCCCAGCATGACGCCGATTTTCTTGTGTCGAATTATTCCTAGCCTGTCGGCTATCCCTGGAATCATGCCGAAATTGGTGAATTCATCTAGGCTCAAAAATAACGGATTCTCGAAATGTTGCTCTTCGGCGTATTGAAGAACATAGTTGAAGATGAGCGCCGCTACTGGCTTGAGATGCGATTTTCTTGCAGGCACTGCCAGATAGAAAGTGAATTTCTCTTTTGCCAGTGAGTTCAGATCAATTGTTGTTTTGCTTGTCAGCGCCACCACTCTAGGGTTAACCCAGAGCGCCAGGCGCTGCATCAGACTGGCGAAAACGCCGTATCTAAAGCCTTCTCGACTTGTCTTGTGAAAGCCGCCATACTCGCCGCGGACTGCCTCTACTGGGCTTGTCTGCATCTGCGCTACCAGATCGTCGGGCCCTTCTTTCAAGAGACCCCGGATATAACCTAGGTCTTTGCCGAGCGCTGCCGCATGGGCAATGAACATGGTCAGTAGGTTTGTCTCGGCTTTGGGCCAGACATCGTCCCCGTAATTGTTCTTGCTCGTTGTGTTCTCAACTATGAGCTTTGCCAGGTTTTGGGCATCTGCATAGCTTTTGACAGCATCGACCGGATTGATGCAATCCGATGCCATGTCGTCCGGATTGAAGTAATAAATCTTCTGCCGCCCTGCGCCTTGCCTGTACCCAGAGGTTTTGGCATAAAGGTCGGGCGGCTCATTTCCTGCTGTTGCCTCTGTGACTATCGCGCTTGAGTCCAGCCTTTCAATCAGATTGGGAATGAAGATGCTTGTAGTTTTCCCTGAGCCTGTCGGCCCACAGACTAGCGCATGCATTGCCGTGTCTTCAGGCGTCAAGGTCACATAGTTGTCGTCTTCTCCAGGGCTTACAATCATTCGCCTGGAATCTTCCACACCAGCCCAATAGTCCGCTTTGACTATGTCTTCATGCGTTGCCCATTTTGCAGATCCGTACCTTGTGGGCTTCGGCTGCTCTTCATTTGCCTGTATTAAAACCACTGCGGAATCAGCTATCCGCTGCATAATCTCATCGCACTTTGCCTTGCAGTGCGTAATCGTCCAACGGTTTCTCTCTTCCCTTACTTCCAGCTTGAGAAGGCACCCTGAGCCGTTCGGCTGCCAATTGAACGTAGCGAAAAACTCATAAGAAAAGGGCCGCTCTGCTTTTATTTGCGTAGCTACAAGCTGTCGCATTCTGTCGTTCACTGTCACTGGACGCCAGCCAAGCCCGGTCAAACAAACGACAAGTAGCTCTGCCATGTCCGCTGGTGCAACGGCTAATTCCTGTGTTGCTGTCTCAGCTGGCATTCCTTAACCTAAGCCCCTGTCGAACCCATCGTCTATTTCCTTCTCTTGCTCTATCTTGGTCTGGTCGCCGGATGCGTCTGCATGAACTTGATCGATCGCTAAATCCTGATTTGCGCGATCGGCTACTAAATTGCCGCTTCCTGTTGCCGGTTCTCCCGCGCCCTCTCGTTCTTTGCCTTGCTCTAATTCTTTCTCTGGTGACTTCCAATTCTCCCCTAAAAGCGCGTCAAAATCTTGCCACTTGTCGCCTTTCGGCTGCAATGGATTTAGGTCCTGGTCTAGCTGCTTCAGTTCTTCCAGCTGCCTCTCGAAGTCTTCTTTTCGGTCTGGAAACCGCTCCATCAAGTCCTTAAGCCGCTGCTCAGCCATTGCGTCTGTATAACTTCGGTGTTCCGGAGAGAGCCGCCCCTGCTGCTCTCTCATCCATTGCTTGTAGCCTTTTCCAAAGTCGCCGCCTTTCTCCATTTCTTTGAAGGCGCGCTTCAGGTCCTTGTCCAGCTTCTTAAACTCGCGGTCGTCCTCAAAAGGATCGCGCTCTTTCTCTTTTTTCTTTTCTTTCTTGTCCCACTTTGCGCGCGCTTTGCGCTCGTAGTGGTCATCTCCATGATTTTCTTTTGTCCAGATCCATTGCCCGAGCTTCTGGTAATGCTCGTCGGGCAAACGTTCAACCTCTGCGCCTTTGAGCTTTTCGGCTACTTCCTTGAGGTCTTCCAGATTTGAATATTTGCTATAGGTTATGCCGCCCCTTTCGAATTTTTCAGCATCAGGCAAATACTCAACGGCTTTGTCTTTCTCCCAAGCCTTCGGCTCATACGGCTTCCTGTCTGTTGCTTCGCGTTCGCGCTCCGGATTCAAGTCTTTGATTAATGCCTCAAAGACGTTGTCTCCGCGATCTCGCTGGTATCCCTGCTCTATTTGCCGGTCCATGTCCCTGGGCAAATACCGCTCTAGGAAGTGATGCCGCTCTAAGTAGCGGTCACCTGCTTCGCGCATGTTCTTGTAATCGTCGCGATCAAACAGCACTTCTCTGCCGTTCTTGTCTTTGCCGTAGACGATCACATGTGCATGGTCATGGTCTGTATTCCTGTGAACTACAGCCCGCCAGTCGAGGTCTAAGCCTTTTTCTCTGCCGACATCTTTTAAGACATCGCGCGTGTACTTCTGCATATCGACGTTTTGAAGCCCTGGCGACAAGATGAGCTTGTGGGCCACTACCTTGGAGCGCTCGCTGTTATCAATGTCTTGCTTAACTTCCCGCCCCTGGATGCCTTCTCTATCCGGGCTGAAAAACTCTCGGGGCTTTTCGTCTCGGTCGGGTCCGTGCCTGTATTGAATGTAATTGACGTGCGCTTTTGCCCTGGCCCTGCCGCTCGCGCCCTTGATGTAGCTATGCTTAGCTACCGACCGCATCGCTTACTATCTCCGTAGCTTCAGGGTCGCCGCCCTTTCGTTTTTTTCTCAACCGCTCCAGGGCGTTTCGTCTTGCTTCGTCCCAAAGGTCGTCCCTGTCTTTCTCCGACGCTCTTTTGTAGAAGACTTGCTGTATTGTCCCTACGTCAATTAGCGTCCTGGCTGCCAGTTTTGCCAGACGTTCGGTGTCCTTTTTCCGGTCAAGCTGCATTGCCTCAAGTATGTCTGCCAGCCTGTCGCGGGCGTTGTCCTCAGCTTTCTTGTCATAGCTGTCGATGAATTGCAGCAGGGCCTTACGCGCCAATTCGGTTTCTGTTTTCCCTTCGGCGCGGCAAATTTGTTCGAACTTGTAGCGGTCTTCGACAGCTAACCGGGTCCGGATTGGGTCTGTCTGCTTCTTCGGCATTGAATTTCACCATTTGCATGCAGGCTTGCAAGATAGTCGAATATTCGACTATCTTGGTACTTTAGGGCATACTTTTTCGAGTTACTTTAGTTCAGGGCATCCGTAATTGATGACTCTGTTTCATTATATCACTTTCTAGGGCACAGCCTTTATCCTGCCTTACTACGTAACGGCGCTGCGCGGTCCCGTGGGTTGCGTCTCGTTGCCTACTCGCCGCCCGTGCCCGCCGGAAGTAGACCGACGGTAAGGATCCTGGACAAAACCCTTATGGCTTCTTGTCAACCGCGCACAGACAAGATTCTGCGCTGACTTCGCCGCCAC
>JYMV01042880.1_pt1 | contig 14467 bp, 13 predicted proteins | sample 338911 | NCBI WGS metagenome assembly JYMV01 (sample SAMN03354496, study PRJNA234377) | hydrothermal vent metagenome | biome: Deep sea; feature: Hydrothermal plumes at the Eastern Lau Spreading Center, Western Pacific Ocean; material: Seawater | place: Tonga | collected 2009 | depth 2000 m m
TCCATACATTTGGGTCCGTACCATGGGCTCGAAATAGAACAGGTTTATCCTTTGGCACATTATTGAGGCTGGTGACTACTTTTGTTCCGGCTTTCGCAAGGTCTCTTACCACTGTTTCATTATGGACGATATCACCGAGCATGTATACTTCATCATACTCATTTGCCGTATCGTATGCCATATTTACTGCATCTCGCACACCAAAACAGTAACCAGCATCTTTAGCCAACAGGATCTTCATTCCTGTGCACCAGCTTGTTTCATAATCATTTGTTTGGTCAACTTTACAACTTTTTCTTTCAAATCAGCCAGTGAACCTTCGATTACAGACCCCGCGGCAAATGCGTGTCCCCCGCCTCCCAAAGCCTTCGCAATATCACTAACCCTGAATTTACCTTTCGATCTGAAATTGATTCTACAGGATTCATAGCTCTGTTCATAAATCATAAGTGCTACTTCCACCCCTTTGATCGTGCGGACAAAATCGGAAAAACCGTCTACGTCACTACTGCTGGCTGACGCTTGGTGCATCATGTCTTGAGTTATAATAAACCATGCCAACTGTCCTTCCAGTTCGTAGTTCAGTGTAGTTAAAATATTCCCTAGCAAACTCACACGCGCTTTAGAACTATTCTCATAGACCAACTGATAAATTTCGTGCGTATTTACCCCTTTATCCAGGCATTCCATTGCAATTGTATGGCTCTTTGAATCGGTGTTGCTATAACGAAAGCAACCTGTATCGGTCATAACAGCAGTATAAATCCCATCACAGATTGCTTTCGTAAGTGGTTCACTCCTGGCTATCTGCAGGTAATCAAAAACCATGCAGCCTGTGGCTGCTGCATCAATGTTGACCACATTATGGGTGAAAGGGTGATCTTCAGGATGTGGATGGTGATCCAGATTCATAGTCTTTAATTTATATTGCTCTATTACATCCTTGATATTTCTAACACGATTAAAGTCACCAACATCAAAAATTATCACTAAATCAACTTTCTTTAACCAATCTAATTGTTTATTTTTATTAAAGGTTTCAAAAATATCGTCTCCACCAAGAAAACTATATTCATCTGGTAATGAAGAATAGTTAATAATCCGAGCATCTTTACCTATTTCACGCAAATGATGGAATAGAGCAACTTCAGAACCTAAACCATCGCCATCAGGATTCTCATGTGTTGTTAGCATGATACGTTGCGCAGCATCAAGTACATTATGCACCTGATGCCAATCTATGGGTGTGGAATTAAAATTCATTTTTCATGTATCCACTGTTCATCTTGACCGCCTCCAGAAAGGTTGACCCAGCGAGCAAGTGAAAATAAATAATCTGATAATCGATTTAAATATTGTATATGCAAAGATGTTTCCACTTCGTTTTTATAAAGAGCAATAAGTGCCCTTTCTGCATTACGGCAGGCACTGCGAGTGATATGTAGTCTGGAAGAGAATTCAATACCTCCAGGTAACACAAATTCTTCCAAAGGTGGTAGCTGATTCGTAAACAATTCTATTTGATCTTCTAAAAAGATTAGCCGATGGTTTTTCAATAATGGGTTTTCAATTTCTGGAATAGACAGTTCGCCTCCCAAGTTAAATAGATCCTGTTGAATAGCTTTCAGTTCGGATTCCAAATTATTATCAGGACATTCTGATATTGACCAGCCAAGAAACGAGTTTAAATGATCTATCGTACCCATGGCAATAATCCGTGGATGATCTTTACTTATTCTGATATTATTTCCTAAGCCAGTCTGGCCATTATCACCTGTTTTTGTTGTTACTTTAGTTATTCGCATTAGAAAAAGATAAGGCTAACCAATATAAAAAGTGGAAAAAGAATCGGCAGTGACCATTTAACAAGATAACCAAAGAAACTGGGCATCTCAAATCCTGCTGATTCCGAGATTGACTTCACCATGAAATTTGGGGCATTACCTATATAGGTGTTTGCGCCCATAAATACTGCACCAGCAGAAATAGCCAATAACGTATCATATAATTCTCCCATCAAAATAACTGGATCTCCGCCTGCTGTATTGAAAAATACAAGATAAGTGGGTGCATTATCCAAAAAACTTGAAAGCACTCCAGTGAGCCAGAAATACATGTAATTGATGGCTTCCCCAGTTTCTGTGGATACGGATGAGACCACCGATGCCAAGGCGCCATGAGTGCCTGCTTTTAAAATTGCGATGGCAGGAATAATCGTAACAAAAATCCCTGCAAAAAGTTTGGCAACTTCCACGATTGGGAACCAGGTATATTCATTATTCTCTCTAATATATTGTGGTGTGAAAACCCAGCTTGCATAAGCCAATGTTAATAACAATATATCCCGTATCAGATTTTGCAGTTCAATTTCTACATAATGGCAAGTGAAACTGACATGGGGATCCCAAAAACCACTTAACAAAACTGCTCCCACCACGCCAGCAATGAGAATGATGTTAAAGGATCCTTCCAATCCAAGTTTGTGATTTTCAATATTTAACAGTTCGGGGATTTTTTCCTTTCTATAATAGATTGTGTCCATAATAAAGAAAATGATCAGTAAAGAAATAACCATGAATAGCATTGGCAAGAACATGGCTTTTGTTGTCCAAAAAAAGTCTACCCCTTTTAGGAACCCAAGAAACAGTGGGGGGTCACCCAATGGAGTCAGTGACCCGCCAATATTGGCTACGAGGAATATAAAGAAAACAATAACATGTACCTTGTGCTGGCGTTGTTTGTTTGCGCGAATTAAGGGGCGGATCAACAACATTGCTGCACCGGTAGTGCCCATCCAGCTCGCTAAAACGGTGCCGACAAAAATAATAATTACATTTACAATCGGTTTGCCGACAAGTGTTCCCGTCAAACATATACCGCCTGATATTGTAAAAAGTGACAGCAACAAAATAATGAAGGGAATATATTCCAGAAGACCTACATGGAGTAATTCATATCCTGTCACATTCAGGCCTTCTTTCACTAAACACGGAAAGACAAACAACACTACCCAAAATAAAGAAACCTTGCCATAATGGTGATGCCATAATTCGGGTAAAAATAATGGAATAATTGCAATAGATAAAAGAATGCCGACAAAAGGAATTACCCAAAATATACTTAAATTGGCCAGGGTTCCATCAAGGTGAGGGACATGACTATTCCCATCACCACTTGCCAATCCCAAAACAGGTAATACAACTAAGGTAAAAGCAATTATCTTTTTATTTATACTATTGAATTTCATTTAGAAATAAGCGTAAAAATTACATTAATCTATCTGAACGATGAACGAATCATACATGATTTGAGTTTGAATGGTTTATCCAGTTACTGACAGAATTAATAAGAAACATATTTTTATAATCCAATAAAATGCGCAATTCAAAATAAAATAACCTTATTAGATTATTTGTTATTATAGTTCGGTAACTTGAAAGTTCTTTGAACTATAACTTTGATATTTATCCTCATCATCTGACATTATCCAGAATGCTTCAAGGTCTTTTTGGTTATTAATTAGCAACATACCTGCTTTTAAATCTAATACCATAAGCGCAGTTGCAAAGGCATCTGCAGTCAAACAATCGGCCGCTAAAACCGATACGGATACAATACCATTATTGGTAGGATATCCAGTGCGCGGATCAATGATATGCGCACGAAAAATACCTCCATCTCCAAGAAAATTCCGGTAGTTTCCTGAAGTGGCGATGGCAGTGTTGTTTAATTTTACGATTGCTGAAATAATGTCTCCTGGATCAGAATGTAGGTTCGGCATATCAACCCCAACTCTCCAACTGAAACCATTAAGGTTCATTCCAGAGCACCGAACCTCACCTCCGATTTCAATAAAAATATCATTGTAGCCATCTTTTTTCAGCCACTCGAAAACCAGGTCCACTCCAAATCCTTTGGCAATCGCATTTAGATCTAACTGTAATAGCGAATCAATCTTTGAAATATTATTTTCTCCAATTTCAAGCTTACCAATGCCTACGTGGTTTAAAGTTTTTCTGATTACTGTGTCATCTGGAATCTGTGCTGAGTGATTTGCTTCAGGGCCAAAACCCCATAGTTTCAGCAAAGGGTAGATTGTAAAATCAAAAGCACCTTGTGTAATTCTACTGATCTCTTCTCCTTTTGTTAGAATAGACTTAAACTGGTCGGAGATAAAAAATCTAGCGGAAGAATTTTGGTGATTAAAACGGGAAATCTCACTTTCCATATCCCAGGTGGACACTTGTCGGTTTAGTTCCTGCAAAATTGAATCAATACCCGTTTGCATTGCAGTTTTATCTAAATATCGATACCCAGTCACAACCTTCACAGAATAGGTGGTACCCATAGTTAACCCATTAATCTCATGAAGAAACCTAGACCATTCACAGGAACAGATTATGATGAGAAAGCCCAACATGAGTTGGGCTTTCAACCTTCGGTTCTGTTTATTAGTACTAGGTATTCTTGTCATAAAGGATCTTGATTAAATCGTTAAAATCATAGGTTAGTTCAGTGCGTTTCCAAAATCAATTGGAAATATCAGGAAACAGCAGTGGCTACATCAACTGTGATTTCCAAAAGATACCCGGGAGTTATCCCAAGTATAAATACAATGGCAATCAACAATGCGAGGATTCCCGCTGTCAGTAACCCCGTTGATGGCTGCAATCCCACTTTTTCATCCCGCATATACATGTTCACAATGATCCGAAAGTAATAGTAAAAAGAAACCACCGTATTAAGAACAGCAATAACCACTAACCAAATATAACCTTTTGCGATGGCCGCTGAAAAAAGTCCATATTTTGCGATAAATCCAGCAGTAGGAGGAAATCCAGCTAAAGAAACCATAAAAATTGCCAAAGCCCCTGATAGTAAAGGATTTTGTGATGCAAGACCTCGAAATTGTTTGAAGGTCAAACTCTGCTCATCTTTTTCCGCCAAAGATATAATGGCAAAAGCACCGAGATTCATCGCGGAGTAAACTATTAAGTAGAATAACACTGCTGAAACGCCCGCAATATCTTTGACTAATATTCCCATGACTAAATAACCAGCGTGAGACACACTGGAAAAGGCAAGCATCCGCTTTACATTGGACTGCACGAGCGCAGAAATGTTTCCAACCGTCATAGTCAACACAGCCAAAACCCAAAAGATATCTTGCCACTCGGGGAAAGCTTCTGGGAAAGCAATCATAAATACTTTCAGCATAGCTCCGAAACCTGCAGCCTTAGGAGCCGTGCAAAGAAATCCTGTTACTGTAGTTGGGGCTCCTTGATATACATCAGGAGACCACATGTGAAATGGCGCTAAGGCAACCTTAAAGGCAAATCCGATTAGCAAAAACCCAATTCCTAAATAAAGGTATATTTCGGAAAGGAGAGTACCAGCAGCAATCGCTGAAGCGATCCCTGAAAAGTTTGTCGTACCTGTAGCGCCAAATGTGAGTGCTGCACCGAAAAGGAAAAAACCCGTGGCAAAGGCTCCCAATAATAAATACTTTAAACCTGATTCATTGCTCAAAAGATTATGGCGGAGAAAGCCCACTAACACATAAAGCGATAGGGAAAGAAGTTCCAAACCAAGGAATACCATCACCAAGTCGTTTGCTCTTGTCATTAGCATCATACCAATGACGGCAAATAAAATGAGTGCAGGATATTCACCTCTGGTTTCGCTTCCCATTTTCTCAAGATACCCTTGTGAGAAAATCAGTGTCAACAGGCCTACAAAAAGATATAGGAAATCAAAAAACATTGAAAACGTGTTGAGATAAAGCATGCCGCCGAAAAGAATTTTATCGTCATTGCCCCCCTGAACTAATGCAGTGCCGGCCAACACAAGACCAGAAGCTGCTACTAGCAAGATAATTCCAGGTCGAAATACCCGTGCCATCTCTAACGTTAGGACAACCAACGCAGTCAATGTCAAAATAATCTCTGGAGTGATCCCAGCTATATCACTTGATGTAAAGTACTGGCTTAGATCCATAAAATCACCCAATCAATCGCAATGTAGAGACCTATACCCATCCAATTATTTCCTTCAAATACTGAGCAAATAAACTTACCGGATCATATACTTCAAGGTTGTCAATAGGCAAAGTTGCGTTAACGTGTTCGATGAGATGTTCTACAGAAACATGCATATAACTCAATAGGACACCCGGTTGTAGCCCAATAAAAAATACCAGAACAACAAGCGGTATCAGGGTTGTTATTTCTCTTAAATCCAGGTCAGTGAGTTGAGACCTTGTATTTGGGTTTATTTCATTAAGAGCAACGCGATAATACAACCAGACCATGTAGACCACACCTAGGACTATACCAAGAATGGAAAGCGCTGCGATAAGTATATTTGCCTTAAATGCTCCGCTTATAATAAGGAACTCACCAACAAATGCATTCATACCCGGAAAACCGATGGCAGCGAGTGTAAATATCCCAAAAAATACCACAAATATTGGTACGGTCTTAAAAAGCCCTCCATAATCTTCAATCATCCTTGTGTGGGTCCTTTCATAGATCATCCCAACACAAAGAAAAAGCGCACCTGTTATAACACCATGATTTATCATCTGCAGTATACCACCTTCAATACCATTTTGGTTAAGAGTAAAAATCCCTAGTGTGACAAATCCCATATGGCTGACACTGGAATAGGCTATTAATCTCTTCATGTCACTTTGCATTAATGTAACATATGCTCCATATATAATTGCTGTAACAGACAGGGCAAGTAATGGAATAAAAAGCATTTTTACCGCGTATGGAAACATGGGCAAAGAAAATCTTAAAAAACCATAGGCGCCCATCTTTATTAATACACCGGCAAGTAAAACACTGCCTGCAGTGGGTGCTTCTGTATGAGCATCTGGAAGCCAGGTATGTATTGGGAACATAGGCATTTTAACTGCAAACGCTGAAAAGAATGCAAAGAATAACCATAATTGAAGATGAGGTGGATAACTTGCACTGGACAGGTGCAAAATATCAAATGTCTTTCCACCGGCATAATACAATACAATGATACCGACCAGCATTAAAACACTGCCAGCCAGGGTAAAAAGGACAAATTTTATTGTAGCATAAATCCTGTTAGAACCACCCCAGACTCCTATCAGAAGGAACATGGGTATCAGTGTCAATTCCCAGAAAAGATAAAAAAGGAAAATATTTAGGGAAACAAAAACCCCTATCATCGCTGTTTCCATTATCAAAAGAGATACGAAAAACTCTTTTGTTTTTTTCTGAATTGCCTTCCAGGACACAGACACACATAGAATGCTTAAGATCGTTACAAGAATTATGAACAACACACTAATGCCATCAACTCCAACGGTGTAGTTTATATTCCATGCCGGTATCCATGGATGGATTTCAGCAAACTGCATCTTGTAGGACGTTTTATCAAAATGAGTATAAATAGGGAGCGAAACCATAAATGTTGCTGCTGTAGTCGCAAGAGCAAGCCATCTGATTAGCACATCATTTCTAATAAGGAGTATCAGAAGGGCTCCGGCCAAGGGTAAAAAAGTAGTTACCGTAAGTACCGGGAAACCTAGATTGTTAAAAATTATATCTTCCATCTCTCACCTTTACGGTAATATAATCACAATTACAATCAGGGTAACGACACCCGCAACCATTATCATTGCGTAATGTTGTATCTGGCCACTCTGAATAGCTTGCAGCATTCTGCTCCAAATAAGGGTCAGATTTGCAATTTCACTAAATGTTTTATCTACTATAAACGTATCTACCCACCTAAACCACCTGGCCACGCGCAAGACAGGTTTCTGAACAATAAATTCGTATACCTCACCAATTAAATTGAATTCAAAACTGGCCAGCGGTTTATTTATAAACCACATAAAGACTATGGCTCCTTTTCTTGGAAACCAGTCTGTATCCATACTGATTGTGTTCTCGCACCAAAGCTTTTTCAGGAGCAAGAAAAAACCAAGCTGTGTAAAAAGCAGAATCTGCAAAGTTTCCCAGGTATGATATGCTGTATAAGGTTCAAAATGAACGGGGTAGGGAAGCAATGCGTACAGGGGTTTATAAAATATCCCCAGCCCAATACAGAAGATTGACCCCATTATCATGGCCAGTTCCATATTCCACGGAGGCTCTTGGGCTTTAATTCCCTGGTCTTTCCCGAACCAGATAAAGTATGGAACCTTTAAACCGGTATGAAGAAATGTTCCAGCTGAAGCCAGCATTAGCCCGATAAACGCCCACATAATATGCTCTTCACCAAAAGCTGCAACTGTCATGGATTTACTTACAAAACCGCTGAACAATGGAAATGCAGATATGGCAAGGCCTCCGATTATTGTATAAATCATTGTCCTGGGCATGGTCTTATAAAGACCACCGAGTTCGGATAGCTTTGCCGTTCCCGTTACGTACAGCACCGAACCTGTTCCCATAAAAAGGAGGGATTTATAAAGAATATGGCAAAAAGCATGGGCGACAACACCATTTATGGCCATCTGAGTACCTAAACCTGTACCGGCGACCATATAGCCGACTTGACTGATAATGTGATATGCGAGAAGTCTCCTGGCATCATTTTCCAGCACTGCATAAACAACACCGTAAATAGCCATCACCACCCCCAGAATGATTAGGATCTCTGATCCTGCACAAACCCGGATCAGTGCATAAACAGCGGTTTTAGTTGTAAAAGCGCTCATGAATACTGCACCAGTCACGGTAGCAGCTGGATAGGCATCAGGAAGCCATGCACCGAATGGCGGTACAGCAGCATTAACAATAAATCCAATCAAAATCAGAAATGTTGCTAAACTTTGAATGTCCGTTGGCCACCAACCGTGAAAGGGAAGATACTGGATTGATAAATCACCACTAACTGAATACTGAATCATGATACCAGAAAACAGGATAAGACCGCCAATGACATGCCATAAGAGGTACCTGAAACCTGAATCAACTGAAGATGGGATTTTCCGATACCAAACAAGAAAAACTGAAGAGAATGCCATAATTTCCCAGAAAAGGAATAAGGTGAGGAAATCACCAGCAAATGTTACACCAAGAGAACCTCCGATGTAATAAAAGGCAGAAAGATGTTCACCATCATTCTCTACATGGAAGGAATAGATGACCCCAATCACACCCATGATAGTAAATATATAGGCAAAGACCTTGCTTAGCTTATCTACATTGCCAAAAGTCAACTCCCAACTAAGGAACTCATAAACACCATAGACCCCATGGGGCATGTTTACAACAGCGAAAAAAGCCAGCAGGGAAAGTAAAAGCATATACCCCTGCTTGACTCTTCCTTTAAGCAGGGGTATCAGGAGCCCACCTATGATATAATATGCTGATGGATGAAAGAACTCAATATTAAAAATTTCACTTATCATAATAATCCTCATCCCTCATAAGCCAGTTTTGACCTATCCATTTGGATACTACAATAATTAAGACGCATGAGATAATTCCAAATAAAGACCAGAATCCTGGGACTTTATCACCAAAAAAGTGAATCTCATGACGCGGAATAATAAAATCTGCCAGAATAAGTAAAACCAATATACCATAAGCAATCTTCTTTACTATCTTCGTACGGAGTTTGTCTATAATATCAATCAAATTCATCGAATGACACTCTCAGCCATTTGAACTATAAAGTCAGGATACAAACCTAGAACCACACTCACAATGGCAGTTAACGCAAGCGGGACCACCATGAATGGGATTTCTTTAACTCTCTCATTTTCATGACCGTTGATCTCATGATGTTTAGCTTCCGAATCTCCCTCCCTAAAAAATGCCTTATATACGATCGGTACGAAATATGCTGCATTAAGAAAAGAACTAGCCAATAGCACAGCAAGTACCGCTACACTATGTCTTTCCATGGAGCCAATGACCAGATACCACTTTGTAATGAATCCAGATACAGGCGGTATGCCGATCATACTCAATGTGGCAATGGTAAAGGCTGCCATTGTCCAAGGCATTTTTTTCCCTATACCATTCAACTGACTGATCTCGGTCTTATGGGATGAGACATAAATTGAACCAGCACAAAAGAATAGTGTAATCTTTGCAAAGGCGTGATTTGTAATGTGTATTATGCTTCCTATAATTGCGCTGGGAGTCAGGAGTGCTGCACCCAGAATAATATATGAAAGCTGGCTTATTGTAGAAAAAGCTAGCCGCGCTTTCAGGTTGTCTCTGCTCAAGGCAATAAGAGATGCAACAATGATAGTAAATGATGCAAATGTGATTGCAAAAACGTCTACTCCAATCTCCATCATAAGGTCAGCACCAAATATAAACAAAACAACACGGAGTACTGTAAAGACACCTGTTTTGACCACAGCTACAGCATGCAGCAGTGCACTGACAGGAGTCGGGGCTACCATTGCGGCGGGAAGCCAACTATGAAAAGGCATTATGGCACATTTGGCGAACCCAAATAGAAAAAGTATAAATATTAAATAAAGAAGGTTCGGATGGGCGGATTGAACCAGAGCTGGGAATATTCCTGATTTAGAAAACTCGAGTGTGCCGGCAAGATTATACGTAAGAATGATAGCTGCAACTAGGAAAGCCTTGGCAGCGCCCAGCAGATAAATGACATATTTTCTTGCACCTTTCTTTGCTTCGGGCGTGTCCTTATGAGCAACAAGTGGATAGGTGATAAGGGTCAATCCTTCATAGAATAAAAACATGGTAAAAAGGTTTGCTGAGAACGCGACTCCAAGTGTAGTTGAAAGGGACACTGCAAAACAGGCGAAATATCGTGTTTGTGAATGTTCATTGGTAGAACGCATGTACCCGATAGAGTAAAAGGAGGTTACGATCCAAAGTATGGAAGCACCAATTGCAAACAGGAGTCCAAGCGTATCAACCCTGAAACTAATCTCAACCCCGGGCAGAAGAGTAAACAGTGAATATTCAATAATAATATTATTATAAACCACGGTTGGAATCATGGATAACACAATAAACAGTTTCAATACACCAGCAATAATAGACCAGGATTCTCGGAGGTTGGGATTTTTCCTGGCAGATATTATAAATATAGCGCCTATTGAAGAAACGAGAACTGCTAGCAATGGTTTTATGGATACAATAGTTTCCATCAATTTTTCAACAAATTAATTTCATCAATATTGACCGTTTGCCGATTTCGGTAGAGAGCAATAATAATCGCAAGACCTACTGCTACCTCCGCTGCAGCCAAAGTCATCACGAGAAAGACAAAGACCTGCCCATCAACACTATCATAGTATCTGGAGAAACCAACCAACGCTAGGTTGACCGCATTAAGCATTAGTTCGATGGACATGAAAATAGTGATAGCATTGCGCCTAAATAGAACTCCAAATACTCCAATGGAAAAAAGTGCCAGACTCAATAAGATGACATGTTCTAAGGGGACTATCATTAGATCTTCCTCTTGGCCAGGTAGACCGTTCCAATCAGCGCAACAAGTAGGAGCAAAGAAGCCACCTCAAAAGGAAGAAGAAACTTAGTAAAAAGTGCCTCTCCAAGTGCATAAACACTCCCCGATGAAAATTTTATTGTTGGTTGGTGCAACTCTCCTGATCCAACTACCATGATCAGGGAAACCCCAAAAAAGAATAGAATGACCAGCATTAGGGATAATGCCCTCTGAAATTTCATAAAATGCGGTAAAGCCTTTTCCCTCCCCAAATTGAGCAGCATAACAACAAACAAGAAAAGAACCATGATTGCACCTGCATAAATGAATATCTCCAGAACAGCAAGAAAATAGGCTTCCAAGAGCAGGTAGATCATCGCCAATGAGAAAAAACAAAGCACAAGGAAAATGGCACTATAAACAGCATTCCTATTCAGCACCACCAAGATCGCTGATCCAACAGCTATTAAAGCAGCAAAATAAAATAGGAGCGAAAGTGGCATACTATTAGAGCATAAAAGTTGTCCGATGCTTAAGTCTCGGATTTTTCGCTTTTTTTGGTCTGGGAATAATAGTTTTTATTTTTGGTCAACTCATATACTTCTAACAAACCGTCCCTATCTATAAGAAGATTCTCCCTGGTGAGATCTGAAAAATCATAAATTTCGGTCAATTCAATAGCTTCTTCAGGACATGCCATTTCGCAAAATCCGCAGAATATGCACCGTAGCAAATCAATGTCAAACCGGACTGGATACCTTTCCTTTCCTTCATCCCATGGTGAAGGTCCTGGAATAATATGAATGCAATCTACCGGACATGCTGCAGAGCACATTTCACAAGCAACACAGCGAATACGTCCATCAGAATACTTATTTAGGCGGTGAAGACCGCGGTATCCATCCGGTGGGATGTACTTTTCTTCCGGGTATTGAATAGTTACCTTTCTTTTAAAGAAATACCGAAGCGTTACCATTAATCCCTTGAATAATGCGGGAAAATAAAGTTTATCCCAGAATGTTGGTTCGTAAGATTTCGTAATAATTGCCATTAAACCAATGCCCTTACGGTAAGATACCCGGCTGTAATAAATATGTTAAAAAGTGCTAATGGAAGCATAACCTTCCATCCCAGTTTCATTAATTGATCATAGCGAAAACGTGGAAAGGTCCATCGTACCCAAATAAAAAGAAATAGAAAAAATCCCATCTTAAGAATAAAGGAACATACTGATAGAACCGTTCCCAAAATACCTAATGAAGATTCATCCACTAAAGGGAAATCCCATCCACCAAAAAATAGCGTTACCGTTAATGCTGCAGCAGTTATCATGTTGGCATATTCAGCCATAAAAAACATGGCAAATTTTATACTACTGTATTCTGTATGATAACCTCCTACCAATTCTTGTTCCGCTTCCGAGAGATCGAAAGGAAGCCGGTTGGTCTCAGCATAGACTGCTACCAAAAAAATGATAAAAGCCAATGGCTGCTTAAAAACATTCCATGAAAAGAGGTATCCCTGTTGATCAGCAACAATATCATTCAACTTCAATGATCCTGACAGTAAAATGATACTTACCACCGCGAGCCCCATGGCTAATTCGTAACTGATGAGCTGTGCCGATGAACGAAGTCCACCAAGAAGGGAATATTTGCTGTTTGAGGACCACCCCGCTAACACAATTCCATAGACGCCGATACTGGTAAGGGCAAGAACATAAAGAATTCCAACATTAACATCAGCTACTTGAAGGGGAATCTGTCTACCAAAAAGTGTTATATCTGACCCAAATGGAATCACTGCAAATGTCATCAAAGCGGGTATAAGGAGGATAGCTGGGGCAAGAATAAAAATTGGTTTATCAGCGCCTGCAGGGACAATGTCCTCTTTCATCATAAATTTGATGCCATCGGCAATAGGCTGAAGAAGTCCCTGCGGTCCCACGCGATTAGGTCCGAGCCGTCCCTGCATAAAAGCAGAAACACGCCTTTCCAAATAAATCATAACCAGTACAGTAAGCATGGTAGCGGCAAATACAACTAGAACTTTAACGAGAATAATTATGAACCCGAGCAAATCCATCAGATGTTTTTACCGTTTAATGAAATACCGTGAGTACCAATTTTGAATAATGTAACACCTGCATATTTCGGGAACTGGTCGCCCATCTTTTTAATAACCTCACCCAAATCAACGAATTGTTCCGACTCTTTATATAATGCATTTCTAACCAGCATTAGGATTTCCCAATCTGGTTTTGAGTTACCTTTTATGGGTAGGGATGGACGCAACCACTGGATTCGGCCTTGGTCATTAGTGATGGTACCCTCCCGCTCATACGGGGCCAATCCTGGAAGAACAATATGTGCTAACTTGGTTAATTCCGTTATAGTATAACTCTGGACAATTACAAAATCCATATTTTCCAGAATGTCTTTCCAAATATCGTCTAACTCCCTATCTACACCGTCATCCAAAATATATAAACCACAAATATCCTTGGATTTGATTTTAGATGAAAAATCTTCAGCCAGCTTACCGGATATATCATGCACGCCTCTGAGATTCGGTGAACGGTCAGCACTAATCCGAAATCCCGATGGATATGTGATCTCATCGCCAGTTATTCGTGGAAGTAAACCCAGGGTGTCCTTCATCATCAGTCCCATCAAATAGTTTGATTCATTCGTGTGAAACGGGGAAACAATACCAGCAGTTTTATCATTCGATTTCTTGATCAGATCTGCTGTCTTTTCGATCGCTTTGTCCCAATTGAGAATATCAAAAGATTCGCCATTTCGCACCATGGGTTGAGTAACCCGCTCGATTTCCTCATAGCGGTGGAAACCGTAGCGTCCTATGTCACACATGAAGTAACCATTTACATCAAGATTCTCTCTTGCAGTTAATCGTAAAATCTGATCTCTTTGAGAAAACACATCAACGTTGCAGCCAACACTGCAATCCTGGCACACAGAAGGTTGTTCTTTAAGGTTCCAGATACGATTCTTATGGATATAGTCAGTAC
>JYMV01043501.1_pt1 | contig 14467 bp, 14 predicted proteins | sample 338911 | NCBI WGS metagenome assembly JYMV01 (sample SAMN03354496, study PRJNA234377) | hydrothermal vent metagenome | biome: Deep sea; feature: Hydrothermal plumes at the Eastern Lau Spreading Center, Western Pacific Ocean; material: Seawater | place: Tonga | collected 2009 | depth 2000 m m
TCGAGGCAACCTAGTAAATTTAATAAAGTAGATTTTCCGCTTCCTGAAGGCCCCATAATCGCCACAAACTCTCCTGTATTTATGCGAAAGCTTATGTCGGCTATCGCATGGACAGGTATTTTCCCCAATAAATAGGTTTTGCTGAGATTACTGATTTCAATCATCGGGCTTATTTAGATCGAATCATCCAAAGTATTTTTTTAAGAGAGGACCCCTTGGTATTAGATTCTTTTGCTTCCTCAAGTAGTTTTTCCCAGTCTCCAATGATTACTTCCTGATCAGCGACAAGACCAGAAATTATTTCTATATGTATAGGTGTTTGAATCCCAGTTTCAACCTCAATCTCTTCAGGTAATTCATTGCTTAGTATAACCGCATAGCTTTTATTTTCAGACAATCTAATCGCCTGTCTTGAGACATATACTGTGTTTTTCACTTTATTTGTTATGATGTCAACATTCGAGCTCATCATAGGTTTTAAAATATTTTTCCCTTGACCAGTTATTTCAATTTTTACTTTAAAAATTGTAATGCTGCTTTCTACTACTCCTTTAGGCGATATTCTTAAAACCTTTCCTTTGAAAACTTTGCCGTAAAAAGCGTCTGCGGTTACGTCAACTTTTTGTCCTTCGCGAATTTCCCCAATGTCTGTTTCATCAACATCGGCGATAATAAATATCCTAGACATATCAGCAATTTCCGCTAGTGGGGTTCCCCCGCTAACGTTGGAAACCCCTGAGGATATAATTTGACCTTCTTCAACTAATTTTTGAATGATCACCCCAGAGATGGGAGCGTAGATATCGGTCTCTTCCAGACGTTCCTTTGATTCATCAAGAGCTATCTGACGGCGGATAACTTCTGCCGCTGACAATTCAACTTCATGCTCCTTCATCGCAATATCATGGATCGCATCTTTTGATGCTTGATATCTGGCTTTGGCCTGGATTAAATTTTCTTGATTTACCTTAAAGGTGGTTACCGCCTTATCCAGTGCTTCTTGTGATATGTAATTTTTTTCAAAAAGCTCGTATTGTCTTTTTTTCTGATAGCTAGAGTCTTCGAAATTTGCCTCGGCTTCTTCAACCTCCGAGGCGGTTAGTTTTAGGTCGGTTTCATAGCGGTGTTTTTGTAAAAGGAGGGCCGTCTTCGACTTTTTAAGGCTAGCTTCGCCGCTTGTTAGGTCTGCATTTGCTTTAGCAACGTTCCTTGTTTCATCATTTTTGTTGAGATGAATAAACGGTTGGCCTTTTTTGATAGACGCACCTTCCTCTAATGGGAAAGTAAGGATTTTGCCACTTGCTTTAGATTTTACTTCAACTTTAAAGTTTGGTTCAACAATGCCTTTTGCTGAAACCTTTACTATCAAGTCTCCTTTTAAAACATTAACCTTTTTATATTCAATTTTAGATAGAGATTCTGGGGCATCGACTTTACCAGAAAGTGCGTATGCGGAAATCAATAAAAAAGTAGATACAGCTAATACGACTAAAGTTTTTTTCATGTGGTTTCTTTAGTCGTCAGCGTTACGTCGTGGTGTTTTAAGGTTGAGGCTATGGTCTTGCGAAGGCGAACTCGTGATTGTTTGTAGTCAATGATAGTTTTTATTTCATTGCTCTGCGCTTCTTCGAGATCTTCTTGGAATTCTAAAACATTAAAACTTGTCGACAACCCAACTTCAAACTTCTTTTCCTCGGCTTTTAATTTTTCTTCGGAAAGTTTTTTTGCAACAGTAGCAGCTTTAATCCTTTTGGTGTCAGTTTTTAACTGACGAACAGATTCTCGGACTTCTAAAATAATTTTCTTCTCAAGATCCTTGATGTCGAGAATTAATTTAGCTTTTTCTAGGCGTGAAGCTGATAGTTTACTCTTTGCGGATCTATTACCCAACGGATAGCTAAATTTAACTCCCAATTCCCAATCATAGTATTTTGTCGAAAGCGCATCACTTAAAGCCGTACCATAACTACCACCATATGCACTTGTTCCTTGAAATGTTCCAGACGTTATAGTAATGGCCTCTCCACTCAGTCCATTTATGCCTAGGCTACCCACTAAATCAACCGATGGATAAATTTGATTTTCTTGATATTTAACCAAAATATCTTTGTTTTCAAGTTCTTTTTTTTTCCCAAGGTAATCAGGTCGGTTTGCTAGAGCCATTTTTATAGTTTCATTAAAATCAACATCCTCTGCCAATACATCAGCTTGGCTAGAAGGATATATCGGGCTAAGACCTTCGGGTGAGGAAAAATCTATATTTAAAATATTCTTTAATTTGTCTTGGTTGTCCTCTATCACATCCTGTGCGGTCAGTAGGAATTCTTCACGTGAAGCAACCTCAGATTCCGCTTGAAGAGTTTCGATCGGAGCCATTATGCCCACTAAAACTTGAGCTTTTACTTGTTTTTGAAAGTCTTTGGCACGTTCAAGCGATTTCTGTTTAACTTCTAAATCTCTAAGACTAAAAACAAAATCCCAATAAGTATTTTCAACGTCACTGACGACATCAATTGCTTTGGTTTTAAATTCATAATCAGATATGTCTACATCATTGTTTGCGATGTGGATATTGCGCTTATTTAGATCTACTCCAAAGTTCTTTAATAAGGGTTGTGTTAGACTCAATTGAAACTCTGAAGAATAGCTTGGGTTGAGTCCTGCTGTTTTACTATTCGTTTTATTTCTGTTATTTGTGAAATCAAATTGATAGTCTGCTCCAGTTACTAATTTTTGAGCAAGAGATAACTCCCAATTATCATTGTCATTTTCCATTCTGTTAGGTGAGCTAAAAGCACTCGCTAACTGTTGAGTCTTTCTTCCTGTAGATAATTCTAGGCCAAGCGTTGCATCAAATTCTGAAAGACTTTCTGTGATAGTCTCTTTTTTAACCTTGGAATTAAATGATTCAATCGCAATGGATACGTTATTAGAAAGTGTCCGAATGATGGCATCTTTTAACGATAGCACTATAGAACCAGGGTGTTTTTTAAGAGAATCTATTGGAGTAAATAACTCCACTTTTGCAGTTAAAATATCAGAGTGATTTTTATCCAAAGATGCATCTAAAACTTTTGTGTTTGTTGTTTTGGGTGAACGATTTGCAAGTTCTGTAGCCATCAATGATTTTGGCTTGGTTTTTTCGTTGATAGAGGAGGGTGGGTGCTCCATCTGCTCCTTAAACGTTTCTTCTGAAATTTTAGAAATTTCTTCTGCACTCACACTAAGTGTATTTATAGAGAAAATAAAAAATAGTATTGTGAGCTTTATTAAAAGAAACATTTTGCAATAATCTCAGAAAGAGTTAGATATACATTGTCTATAATATGACTGCAAAAATTAACTATCAATTAATCAATAGTTAACTTTTTTTAACTTATGTTTGTTTTTTATTACATGGAATTAGTTTTAAATTGAAAACCACCATGCCTACGCAAGATCATTGCCAATCTTACCTTTTTAAGCTTATCAAAAAATCTGTATATATATAGAACTAAAAGGTTTATCGGAAAATTATACTTTTTTCTTGAATATTTCTTAGATTGTATAATTAGACGGTGTTGTGGTATAAGCTAGTTCGATTCTAATCATATTAAGCTTTTTTTTATATTTTATATGGGAAATACGAATTTAACCGAAGTGGATATATCAGAACTTGAGAAAATAGCCAAAGAACTTCGTAAAAAAATTTTAAAAGTTATATTTCAGGCGGGATCCGGTCACCCTGGTGGCAGTTTATCCGCAACTGACCTCCTCACTGCCATTTATTTTGGTGGTATTCTTCGATACGATCCTCATAACCCCAGCGACCCCAATAGAGATAGATTTATCCTGAGCAAAGGCCATGCAAGTGCCCTTATGTATTGCGTTTTATCGCGCGCGGGTTACTTTCCCGAAGAAGAACTACGGAAATATAGAAAAATTGGGAGCGAATTATTTCTATCAGGACACCCGCATCCAAAAACCCCAGGTATTGAGATTGCTAGTGGTAGTTTGGGGCAGGGACTAAGTGTTGGGCATGGAATTGCCTTGGGTGCTTGCGTTGATAAATTAGATTATAACGTGTACGTGGTTCTCGGGGACGGTGAAATTCAAGAGGGTCAAATATGGGAAGCCGCTATGTCAGCTTCAAAATTTAATTCTAATAATTTGATAGCAATAGTTGATAACAATAAAGTTGCCCAAGACAATATGACTGAAGATTTAAAGAGCATCGAACCCCTTGAGGACAAGTGGAATTCGTTTGGCTGGGACGTTCACCGTATTGATGGTCATAATATGAGAGATATCATGAACACACTTTCATTGCCCATCCATTCGAACAAACCCAGGGTTATTATCGCAGATACAATTAAAGGAAAAGGGGTAAGTTTTATGGAAGGAGACAAAAGCTGGCATGGGGTTGCCCCGAATGAGGAAGACTTTAATAGGGCTTTAGAAGAGCTTGAGAGGCAAAATGATTAAAGATGGAGCGACGAGAGATGGGTATGGAACTGCCTTAGTTGAACTTGGACATAGTGATTCTAATGTTGTAGTTCTCGATTCGGGTGTTAGTGATAGCACCCGTACCATAAAGTTTGGTCAGGAATTCCCCGAGCGGTTTTTTAACATGGGAATTAGTGAGGGGGATATGGTGTGCACTGCAGCAGGGCTTGCACGAACAGGAAAGATTGCTTTCGCTTCTAGCTTTGCTTGCTTTCTTCTTGGCCGAACAATGGATCAAATTCTGGTAAGCGTTGCTTATTCTAATTCAAATGTGAAATTAGCGGGGACGCATACAGGGTTAGCTGTTGGAGAAGATGGACCTTCCGCCCAAATGATTGTGGATCTGGCATATACCCGAGCCATGCCAAATATGACTGTAATTCAACCTGCGGATTGGGAGGAGGCGTTTCAAGCTACCAAAGTCCTATCGAAACACTTTGGGCCAGCCTACCTTCGTTTAGGAAGGCCAAAATTAAAAGGCATTTATGATTCTAGTTATAGGTTTGAGATTGGTAAAGCTAACGTTGTGCGGCAAGGAAGTGATGTTGTGGTCTTTGCCACAGGGGGTTTAGTTCAGGAAAGCTTAATGGCGGCCGATGCTCTCCAAAAAGAATCTATCTCCGCAACTATAGTAAATATCTCTACCTTGAAGCCACTGGATGAAGCTCTTATTGTCGAGGAAGCGAACCGGCATAAAGCTGTAATTACGGCAGAAGATCACAACATTATTGGCGGTTTGACCGATGCTGTATGCCAAACTCTAATTAAGCATCAAATTTCAGTACCATTTAAGGTCATTGCGGTTCGCGACCATTTTGCAGAAACTGGTTCTGGAGCGGAGTTGTATGAAAAATATGGTCTTTCGGCAAATCATGTAATCAAGGCAATTAAAGATGTCCTCGCGCTGAAAAAAGACCGATAACTATTAGTTTCCACGTTAGTTTACATAATGTATGTTATGGGAACTAATATTTTGAGTCATCCTACCTACTCACTAACGATATCAGAATCATGTGCGGTATAGCCGGTATTCTTGATAATAATTCTAAAACATTACCTGCAAGCCCAATTAAGGCACTTCAATTGATGCTCGATGCTCTGGAGCATAGAGGACCTGATGATCGAGGCGAAGTACAAATAGGCTCTGAAAAGGGTGTAAACTTATATTTGGGACACCAGCGACTATCAATAATTGACCCGGGTCAAGGTGGACATCAACCTATGTCCAATGATGATTCGACGTTATGGATATCCACCAACAGTGAAATATATAACTATAGAGAATTAAAACATGAATTGAAACATAGCTATAATTTCCAATCTAACTCTGATACTGAAGTACTACTTCGCTCATATGAAGCATGGGGTCTAGATTGTTTAAAAAAAATACGTGGGATGTTTGCTTTTGCGATATGGGATGGGCCAAATAACCGACTTATTCTTGCTAGAGATCGTATAGGCATAAAACCGTTATATTATTACTCAAAAAAAAATATATTTATATTTGCTTCAGAGTTGCGAGCTATCCTTGCATCAAAAATCGACAAGCCCAGTATAAATCCAACAGGAATTTTCCAATATCTATCCTACGGGCGCGTAGGATCGCTTGAATCTATATTAGATTCAATACTAGAGTTACCACCAGGACACTTCTTGATTGCCGACAAAAACGGAATTAATGTTCAAAAGTATTGGGATCCATTTCATGAAATCAAATCGGCACAATCCTTCCCCTCAACAGTTCAACAGATAAGAAGCTGTCTAGAAGAGGTAGTGCAACAGCATCTTATAAGTGATGTTTCGATTGGGGCTTTTCTTAGTGGGGGCATAGATTCAAGTGCTCTCGTTAGTATGATTACGGCTAATACCCCTACTCCAATTCAAACTCTATCAATAACATTTAAAGATAAAGATTATGATGAATCCAAATATTCGTCCTTACTTGCCGATAGTCTGGGAACGCGACACCACAAACTGCTACTCTCCGAAGAGGATCTTATTGAAAATTTATCCCCTGCCCTAGCGTCCATGGATCAACCAACCGTTGACGGGATCAACACATATATAATTTCACGAGCAGCAAGAAATATCGGGCTAAAGGTCGCACTGTCAGGATTGGGAGGGGATGAATTATTCGCTGGTTACGACTCTTTTTCATTAGTACCCCGGCTAAACAAAATAAAACAAATTCTAAATTTCCTCCCATTTGGTTTGAGAAAACAATTAAGTTGTATAGTCTCTCGCTTAATGCCCCCGTCAGATAAAAACACAAAGCTAAACCATCTAATTAGGGGGCAATATAACGGCGCACATGTCTATTTTTTATTTCGCGCTTTATTTTGCGAGCAAGAGTTGGGGGGGTTATTTTCTGATCCCCTTATCCAGGAAAAAGAAATAAGGAAAAACTTAAACCGTACACAGGAAGTAATCGATTCTCACTCTGAGTTATCACCCCTGAACTTAATTTCATACCTTGAAATGACTCAGTATATGGCTACTACCTTATTGCGAGATACGGATATGATGAGCATGGCACACGGCCTTGAAATTAGAGTTCCTTTGATGGACCACAAGCTAGTCGAACTTATGTTTTCGGTCCCCTCGAATATAAAAATGAAGCAAGGAATACCAAAGCCTCTATTGGTAAATTCTTTATCGAAGAAATTACCCGAGTTTATAGTGCGAAGAAAAAAAATGGGATTTACCTTACCATTTGAAGTTTGGATGAGGGATAAAATGAGGTCTGAGATAGAGTCTGTTTTACTCTCCCCCTCAGAAAAGTTGTCTGATTTTATTTCTCAAGATGGTGTACAAAAAATATGGAATAATTTTTTAAAAAAACGTTGCTCATGGTCGCGCCCATGGTCGCTCTATGTTTTGAAAAAATGGGTCGACAAAAACCTCTAACTCAAGATCAATCGCATGAACTGCTCTTTTTATCAAGTTGACGTTTTTACGAAAATTCCATTTGGGGGGAATCCCTTAGCCGTAGTTTTTGATTCTGAAGGATTAACAGATCAAAACATGCAGAACATTGCGAGAGAAATGAATCTTTCGGAAACTACTTTTGTTTTGCCTCCAGGCAACCTACCTATAGATTTTTCGGTTCGTATATTTACGCCGGAAAAAGAAATTCCTTTTGCTGGTCACCCTACTTTGGGTACAGCCCATATTTTGAGAGAAACTGGGAAAGTTCTCTCTGGTGATTACCCCATCAAACTTGCGATGAAGGCAGGAGTGATTACCGTTGCTCAGGGAAAGAAAGAGGATCTTTTATTCATGGATCAATTATTACCTAATTTTGAACATCCGCTAAACTGCGCTGAAGAGTTAGGAAAGGCGCTCGGTATTTCGACTGATGATATTAACTCAACCTGTCGACCAGTACAAATTGTGTCTACAGGATTACCTGTTTTACTTGTACCCGTCACTTCACTGAAGGCATTAGAAAATATTTCAGTTGATACTATTAGATTAAGGCAATTTTTGGCTACCTTAGGCACTGATTTACTGTACGTGTTTACTAGCCAAACTTTTGATCCAAATGCCACTATTCATTCGAGAGCTTTTGCTCCAGAATTAGGGATTACTGAGGATCCTGCCACTGGGAGCGCTGCTGGCGCAGCGGGCGCTTACCTAACCAGAAATAAGTTAATATCGGAAGAGGACTGCGCGAACATATTTATTGAGCAAGGTCATATGATCGGACGCCCATCATCTCTTTTTGTTTGCATCGAACAAAAGAAAGAGAAAATAAAGTCAGTCCGAGTCGGGGGAGAATCAGTGACGATTATTAAGGGGGTTATTAGTACTTAACTGATAATCAGAGGGTAATTCTAGTAAATTTTAGTTTGGTATTTTAATGCTATGCATACAGATGCTTTTGAGTTTTATGGTTTATCTGCTGGGGTGTGAGTGCAGTTGCTGCACGTATGACCTGATTCACGAGAGCACATGATACAGACTTTTATATCTGGTCCATTTTTAAAAGTTCCCCCGCAGTGATTGCACCTCTGAGCGCTAGACCTCTTGTTATTTGTTCGAAGGTTTGGCACAGTGCTGATCAAAATTTTATTACGAGAAACATTTATCTGCATTTTAAAAATCCTAATAGCAAACGCAAAGTTTGAAATAGTTATACAAATTAATACTGCTTTCGGTTATTCGATGATAAGGTATCCGAAAGGATCTAAATATTTTCTCTGTTTGCTTGGATTACAAGTAATGCAGGCTTTAGAGATTTTGAGATATATCAAATATTGGCTAAGACACCGTCATTGACTAGTATTACGCGATCTTTTCCAAAAAGAATTTCCACTAACTTAAAAGCAAATTCCATTGCAGTCCCCGGAGAACGGCTAGTTATAATATTATGATCAACCGCCACTCTGTCCTCTACATAAAAATCCCCTAATAATGACTCTTTGACAGACGGGTGACTAGTTCGTTTGCGTTTTTCCAGGAGTCCATTTTCTTCTAAAATGATTGGTGCGGCACAAATTGCACCTATTAATTTCTTTTTACCTACCATTTCTTTTAATAATGCAGTGACTTTATGATTTTTTTTTAAATTATCCGTTCCTGGTTGGCCACCATGAAGAACCATCAAATCAAACCTCTCAGACTTAATATTATCAATAGATTCATCTGCTAGTAGTTTAACCCCTCGCGACCCTTCAATTACTCCCGCAACGATACCCGCTATAGATACTCGCGCACCAGATCTCCTGAGGATATCCACGACGGTTATTGTCTCGATTTCTTCAAATCCTGGTGCTAATGGAACAAGTACACTTTTCATTTATTCTTTCTCCATGATGAATTATCTAGCCCTTAGCATTAGTGTTGTGGTCATTAATGACCCGTTTGTTTTTTTTGATAAGGGTAACCTGATTTACCATTATTGATGCAACTAAATTCGAGTGATACAATTTAAATCTAATCAAAATGCTAGTTTATATAAATCTGCATTACAAGACTATGACAGTTGAAGATACCACAGCTTTGACACTGCAAACCCGAAAAATGTTTACGTCTATCGCACCCAGGTATGATTTTCTAAATAGGTTACTTAGTGTGGGGCAAGATAAATACTGGAGACAAAGAGCAATTGACTTGCTCGATCCGATGGAAAACGAGCGTATTTTAGATGTTGCTACAGGAACAGGTGATATGGTCATAGAAGTTGCAAAACGAAATCTTTCAGTTCGAATTTTTGGAATAGACTTTAGTCAGCGCATGCTAGACCTTGGACGAATTAAAATTGCTCAGAGGGGTTATAACCAAGCGGTTTCCCTTCAAATTGGAAGTGGGGAGTGCCTCCCTTTTGCAGATGAAAGTTTTGATGGGGTAATATGCGCTTTTGGAATTAGAAATTTTGCCGATGTGCAACTAGGATTAAGAGAGTTTTTTCGAGTGCTAAAACCCGGTGGAAGGGTTGTTGTTCTTGAGTTTTCTATACCCCAAAACCAATTTCTTAAGACAGCATACGAGTGGTACTTCAATATCATTTTACCGAAAATAGGAAACATTATTTCTGGGCACTTAAATGCCTACAGTTATCTCCCTGAATCAGTGGCTAATTTCCCAAGTCAAAAAAAATTTATTAAATGGATCGAAAAAATTGGTTTTAAAAAAGTATCTTTCTCTGAACTTACCTTTGGTATCGTTTCAATTCACCGTGGTTATAAGGTTAGTGAATGAAAAATGTAAAAACAAAACTCCATAGCTTTTTTCGTTCAATCACCTTAGTTTTTTTTACAACAACATTGGTTTTATTTTTATGGAATCAAAATATATTTTCACTAAATGGAACTATTTTTTCAGTCTATGATAACAATACCCCTGATCAAGAAATATTAAAACATCCCCAATATAATCTCATCTCCGACCTCCAAACAGCATTTGTTCGAAATGTCAAAACGGTAGGACCTTCGGTTGTTAATCTAAGTAAAGTTTATACAGAGATAAATTCCAATGGTTCTCACGATTCATTTTATGACAATAATTCCTGGTTTTTTTCTCTTAAGAATTTGTTTGATAAATATCTTTCTAAAAAAAAATACATTTCTAAAACCATTGGATCTGGTGTAATCATAAATAAAAAAGGATATATTTTAACTAATTATCATGTTATCGAGGGTCATGATAAAATTCTTGTTCGTTTGTCTGACCAGCGGTCTTTTTTTGCTGATGTTATTGGAGTCGACTCAGAGACAGATCTTGCTGTTATAAAAATAAATAGTTTTAGAAGATTACCTCAACCAGTTTTTGGTCCTTCAACCGAAATTAAGGTGGGACAATGGGTAATGGCAATTGGCAATCCTTATGGTCTACAGGGCTCTGTTACCGTGGGAGTTATTAGCGGGATTCACAGGTCAAACCTTGGCATTGCAACCTATGAAAACTTTTTACAAACAGATGCAGCTATAAATCCGGGGAATAGTGGTGGTCCATTAATTAATCTGAGTGGAGAAATAGTTGGTATCAATACAAGTGTTACAGCCCTTGGTTCAGGCGTTGGTTTTGCCATACCCATTGACATAGCATTGCGCATTTCTGGCGAATTAATGAATAATGGTAGTGTGCAGCGAGGGTGGATAGGGGTAGGTGTACAGGAAATGACACCTGCACTATTTTGGGCTTTCAAAATTCATGATTCTAAAAAAGGGATTCTTGTGAACAATGTTGAAAACAATGCTCCAGCAAAAAAAGCAGGAATCATGCGAGGTGATATTGTTTTAAAATACAATGGAAGGCATGTTCGCAATGTAAAAAACTTTCAATTCATGGTGGCAGATACTCAAATAGGAAAACAAGTTTTTATAGATGTTATTCGGGATGGACTAGAAAAAACACTCCTAATTACAATTGGGGAACTCACGTCCTGACCTCAAACCCCGCTTCCGTTATTTTGTCTATTAAATCTTCTGATTTTGCCTGTTTATCGTCAAGCTCGACAATAACTTGTTTTTTTTCTATGTCCACCTCAACACTGGATATTCCAACTAGGCTTATTACGGCTTCTTTTATTGTATTAACGCAATGATCACATGTTATCCCGTCTACATTTAGTACCTCTTTCACTGAACCTCCTTTCAAGTTATTACTTATTAGTTAGTTAAAGATTAATATTAAGTCGTTATAATATATAGATTTAATATCAAAAAAATAAAAAGAATGTTTTTTATCAGCTTTAGTGCTAAAGAAATATCGTTATTTGCCGTATTAAACAGTTGTGGGATAGTATGGAGACTAATCCGCATAAATTCACATTTTTACTAAGGAATGTAGTTTTAGTGTGAGTTCAATAATAGTAATTTCTGTTTCATGGAGGAATCAGACATTGGCTCTACGTATCTTTAATAATCTTGCTTCCTATTCTGCCCAGCGTTTATTAAGCGACAATAATAATAAACTCAGCCGGATTTTTTCTCGGATAGCTTCTGGGGAGAGAATCCAACAAACTTCAGATGATTCTGCAGGTATGATGACTGCAGAGGCTCTAAAATCCGATGTGAGAACATTAAGACAAGGAGTGCGCAACCTGAATGAAGGCTTATCCCTCCTTAATGTGGTCGACGGTGCTCTCAACGAAGAAGTTTCCATAGTTATTCGAATGCGAGAGTTAGCGACACAAGCCGCAACGGGTACTATTGGTACAACCGAACGTCAAACTACCAATCTCGAATTTAGTGCGATGAGAAGTGAGTTGGATAGGATAGCAAAGACTACAGAGTTTAATGGTATTAAAGCATTAGACGGCTCCTTAGCCTCGAGTGCATCAAACCATACAGCAATTCAGTTTGGATTAAACTCAAATGATGTCAGCAGTGTCGATATAAATAGGACGGTTAACGTCACAGCATTGACGGCGTTGAATTTAAAATTAAATGCGCTTTCGATTTCCAGCCAGAGCGGCGCTGCTACAGCAACTGAGGCGTTGAAAGTGATTCTGGATACCCTGATCGAAATTAGAGGAAGACTGGGATCAACACAAAACAGGCTTGAACGAACTCTAAGCAACGCACTTACGAGCGCAGAATATTTAACTGCAGCTGGTTCAGTAATAGGTGATGCTGACTTGGCATCGGACTTTGCGCACTTAACTAAACAGCAGATTTTAGTACAGTCATCGTCCGCGATGATTGGCCAGGCAAATTTATTTCCGCAAGGTGTAATACAACTTCTACCACACTAAAGGCAAAACAATGACCAAATTAAATCCAGCACTAAAAATAAACCAAAGAGATTCTGTTAGACAAGAAATCTCTATAAAATCCGTAAAAACTGATAACAGTAGTATTGGAAAAGAGTCTAAATCTGACCGGGTCTCGCTATCCGAATCATATAAAGCAGAACCTTTAGTTGATAGGAAAGGTATAGCTTCTGACATTCGGTTTGATCTGGTGAAAAAATATCGTGAGGTTTTGGCTGATGGCTCATACCAGGTTAAATCTGATGAATTGGCTGATAAAATTGTTCAGAAGGTGAAAGAAAATAAAAATACGATTTTTTTATAAAACCTAAATTGTTTTAATTTGGTTTAACTTCGGAAAGTTTCCTGTCGCGTTAAATTTTTCCTCCCATCGTTTCCCCAGTTTATTCAATCTCAAGTCAATTTTTTCTAGACTTCCTAATGCTTTTGACTCTGCGAGTATTTTAACTCCCAATCTGCTAATTCCATTGTTCCGTAAATCCAATTCTCGTAGTTTACTCAATAACGATGACTGAGCTATGGCCTCGACCCCTTCGTCGCCGATAAAGTTTTTTCGTAAATCCAATATCTCAATACCGTTAATTGCGGGATACTGGCTTAAATAAATAGACTCAATGGCTGATACTTCCATTTGAGGCATTTTTAAAATGCGAGGATTGACAGCTAGACGATTTTTCACAAACTCCTCAAAAAGAGTAATTTTTCGAAATCCCCTTATCTTAAGTTTTTCATCTATCGCCTGATTAATCTCATTCAAGTCTCCATTAGTTGTGTAAAAAAGATCAAGGATCATCTCTCTATTTAATTCATCTTGATCTAGATCATTTTCACTCATCACTGATTTCCTTAGATTTTCAATATAGAGTCTCTAGATATGGCGCACGTCAAAAGTTGGGAAAATCAGCAAAAAAATTATTAGAAAAATAAGCTTCGTCATCCCTTCTTTAGAGAGCTTCCCGAACTACTGTCCCATTTTATAGTATCAGGACTTGATACATGTTTTGCCTCAGCAATCCATTGACTAAAACCGGCATTAATTTTAAGAATTCGAACGCACGGATTTATACCTTGAGATCCAGCAACATGTGAATATAGTTCTTGCAAATCTTTCAGAAATACTCCCTGCTCCGATTTATATCGGTCCTGTGCTTCGGCAATATTAGCAAGTGTTCCCTCCGCAAGAGCATTGTACGCAAAAACATTTTTTTTAAGCTCAGTAAAGTCAACCATAAACTGCACGTAGCCCCACACAACTAATGGTACGATAGATAAAGATAATGCTATGACCTTCTCTGGCTTTCTATCTATTAAAATACCAATTGCAAATAATCCAAAACATATAAACAATGAATACCTAGAGATTTTATCAAAATATGAGAGGGGTTTGATTACATCTCCACAGTCACTTGCACTTATTATGTCTGGAAACATGAAGACAGTGAGAAATGAAATCATAACCCCATTACAAAATGTTTTATTAGGCATATTCGATTCTTATTGCTTAAGAGGTTTACCGCTCTTCACAAATATTAAAGGATAAGTTAATATAGCCAATTCTTTAGTAGTTATAAATGATTTAATGTTACGGGGTATCTGTGGAGAATAAAAATACAAAAAATTTTAATAATCGGTTTTTGGATAACCAAAATGGCACGATTACTGATAATGAAACGGGATTATGTTGGTGCCAGAAAGATTCATTCCAAGTTCATCAAGACTGGTTAACGTTTCAAGAAGCTATAAGTTGGGTGGATGAACTCAACA
>JYMV01004082.1_pt1 | contig 14466 bp, 14 predicted proteins | sample 338911 | NCBI WGS metagenome assembly JYMV01 (sample SAMN03354496, study PRJNA234377) | hydrothermal vent metagenome | biome: Deep sea; feature: Hydrothermal plumes at the Eastern Lau Spreading Center, Western Pacific Ocean; material: Seawater | place: Tonga | collected 2009 | depth 2000 m m
AAGTTTCCCAACCCATTAAAGGGTTGATTCCAGTGTCCAGTGTATCAAATTCCAATAGCCAATTTTTTGTATTTCTTTTGGCAGATTGCATAGCTGTTTTTGTTGGTTTATATATTTGTTTCCTTGTTTTTTCAAGTTCAAATGACTGTGGCAATCAACTCTTGGTACGGAAAATTTTATGATCTTTTACAAAAAGCAGCTGATTATGTTGATAAACCACAGGAAGGAATTAATTTATTTTTTTCACAGCTTGTTTCAGTTAATTACATCTTGAATGGCTTTGAGGGAGATCCTTCGTTTGTTGTAATTGCATTTCCATATATTGCCCTAGCAATTTTTACAGGTTGGTTTACCCGTATTTATGGATTGAGATGGAGGGAAGCAATTACTTTTAGTTATATTCCTCAATGGCAAGCTGTTGAATATGAAATTGAAGGAGCCAGTCAGAGAATTCAAGAAGATTGTAATAGGTTTGCGCGTATAGTCGAGTCATTAGGCCTACAAGCAATAAGAGCAATGATGACGTTAATTGCTTTTATTCCAATTTTGTGGGTATTAAGTGATAAAGTAGATTTACCAATTTTGCGAGACATAAAGGGTTCGTTAGTTTGGTTTTCTTTAGTAGTTTCACTCGGAGGTATAATCATATCCTGGTTTGTTGGCATTAAATTGCCTGGTCTTGAATATAAAAATCAGAGAGTAGAAGCCGCTTTCAGAAAAGATCTTGTTCTTGGAGAAGATGACAAAGTTAATTATGGTCAAACAGAAACTTTATTAGAATTATTTACTGGAATAAGATTCAACTATCACAGGCTTTATCTTCATTACGGGTATTTTGATGGATGGAGTACTACTTATGATCAATTTATGATTATTGCTCCTTATCTGATAATGGGACCTGGTTTGTTTACCGGACTAATTACACTTGGAGTTATGGTGCAGGTCTCAAATGCCTTTAGCAGGGTTCACGGTGGATTTGCTTTACTTTTACATAATTGGACTACTATTACGGAACTTCGCAGCATCTGGAAGCGACTTAGTGAATTTGAAAATAATTTAAGTAAATATAACAAACAGATGGCGTGAAATTAAATGTCTGCAACCACTTTATTTATTGGAATTATAGTTTTTATAATATTGTTAATTATTTGTATTCATGCTTACGACAGACATTTAGTTAAAGAAATAAAAAATTATGAAAAACGTCTAGAGAAAAAGGGTATTTTTAAAAGACATTTTATCAAAACTGGATCTAGTAAAAAACAAATGATTATAAAATGTAAGAATTGTTCAAACGAGTTTGTTGTAAAAGATATCGATATACCAGCTAGTGGAAGAATTGTTAAGTGTAGCCATTGCTCTGTGACATGGCGTCAAATGCCAAATATAACATAGTAAATATATGAAATTGTTTAATACACCGAATAAAGAAATAAAATTTAATCAAATCCATTTATTATAATGGATCTTTACTTAAAGCTTTTTGAAGTACTGTTTCCCGTATTCCTAGTAATTGGAATAGGATACTGGTATGGGAAAAAAGACCCTAAATTTGACACTAAATTTATTACCACGCTTGCAGGAAATATAGGCCTTCCTTGCATCATTTTTTACTCTCTTACAACTTCAAACGTTGATTTTTCTGTGTTTTTAAGATTTCTATATTATTTTTTTTTATATGTTGGGGTATTTTCTATTTTGGGAATTTTAGTTCTAAAAATTCTTAACAAAGATATTTATAGATTGCTTCCACCCTTAATACTTCCGAATACTGGCAACATGGGTATACCTATTTGTCTCTTTGCATATGGCAAAACGGGTTTAGCTATAGCTGCTGCTATTACATCAGTGATAGTAGTTTTTCATTTTAGTCTAAATATTCTTTTAGCAAGCAGAAAATTTTCTTTTAAACCACTTATTAATTGTGTCTCAATCTATGCTTTAATTATTTCACTATTTTTTGTTTATTTTAAAATTCCAATCCCAAATTTTATAGAAAATGCTACATTTTTAATTTCTTATTCAACTATTTTTTTAGTTTTAATGTCATTGGGTGTCGCATTATCTAATTTAAAAATTATTTCTTTTAAAGAAAGTTTAATCTTCTCATTTATAAGAATAATTATAGGTCCTTTAATTGGTTTTGGTTTTGTTAAGTTCTTCAATTTGTCCGGTGTAGAGGCAGGTGTAATGTTTATTCAAACTTCTATGCCATCCGCAGTCTTAACTTATTTGATTGGACTGACAACATTGCTAGCACAGTTGTACTTTCTACTTTCTTTTCTTTTATTACTGTTCCTATAGTTGTATTTTTTTCTCTAAAATATTTTGGATAAATAAAAAGTGAAAGCTATTTTTTATAACTTATTAGCATGGGTTATCTTGCCTGTAATGGATGGATTAGCAAAGTATTTAAGTGTTGATCTTCCAGTATTACAAATTGTTTGGGCCAGATATTTTTTTACAGTTGTTATAACTTTATCATTTATAATCATTTTTTTTAGAAAACAATTGGTTTGGACTTCTAAACCTAAACTTCAACTTTTCCGTGGATTAATATTACTATGTGCTAATATGTTATTTTTCTACGCAATCTCAATAATATCATTAACTAAAGCCTTAACTTTAGCTTTTGTTGCTCCATTAATAGTAACTGCACTATCCCCTTTTATTTTAGGTGAGATTGTGGGTTATAGAAGATGGCTTGCTGTAATTATTGGATTTATTGGTAGTTTGATTGTGATAAGACCTGGATTAATAGAGTTTAATTTAGCAACTTTGGCAGCGCTTGGTACCGGTTTTTTTTATGGGATTTATTTTATAATTACTAGAAAATTACATACAGCAGACAGTCCATTATTAACGCTATTAATTACCGGTGTAGTAGGGGCGATAATACTTTCAGCATACATGCCATTTAGTTGGATCGAACCTAATCCTAATCAATGGTTATTTATGTTTTGCATCGGGTTATGTGCAAGTGTTGGGCACTTTTTTTTAATTTTATCTTTAAAGTATGCAGACGCTTCAAAATTGGCTCCGTTCAGTTATTTCGAGATAGTTACTAATGTAATTATTGGATATTATTTCTTTAGTGATTTTCCAGATATATGGACATGGGTTGGTTTATTGATAATTATTAATAGTGGAATTTACATATCCATTAGAGAACGTAGTAGGGTTGTTAATGTGCCATTTAAAGGGCCTTAGGAGCTCTGTTTTTAGCGATTTACATATTAAGTGGAGTGGAATGTCTGTCTTTCTAAATCAAGGGTTGTATAGTTTTGAGCATTAAGAATTTAATATTTAATATTACTTAATGTTTTACTTTAATTATATAATTTAAAGTATTGAATTAATTCAAATAAACATAATACTTAAAGTTAATTATTAGATAGTTAAATGAAGCAAAAAAACTAAATAATGCGCATAAAATAAAGCTTTTTGGTAACCACTAAAGTAATCTGTTTCATTAATAGTTAAATATAGCAAAAAACATTGAAAAATAAGGTTTTTTAAGCATATAAAAGAAATAAAATTAAACAAAAATTAGACTTATTTACAGGGGTTGCACTAAAGGAATATAGCGATTACTGAGCCATAGAAGGGGTAATTTAAGCGATCTTATCCTATTTGATACAACTAGACGGCGAAAGACAAATTACACTGCTATAGTGGCTAAAATGATTAATTATCCTTATAAATTAAGGATTTTTTGAGTGTTTGGCATGTTTTTTTATGGTTCTTTTAGGTCCAACCAGGAGTAATGTCCAAGCAGCTCTTCCTTCGGGGATTTTGATACTATGCCTGTGATTATACCTTCTAAAGCCTATATAACCCGGTTTTCTCCAAAAAGTACCCTTTTCCGTGGTCTCCCAGTAACCACCCTTAAGGATTATCGTGATATATGACCAATAATGGTCGTGTAAGTCACCTAAATCACTTTTTAGAAGCTTATGGACAAGAATATTGAAGGGAAACCAACTTGGTCTTTTCCTAAAAAGGGGGTAATAACGGATCACAAAGGGCTCTGCGGAGGCATAATTTGGCCAACTTGGACCTCGATCGAGTATTACACGCTTCCGATTTCTAAATATCATTAAACAACATTGTAATTCAAAGCTTGACTTATGAAAATTGATAATATATTTACTAACGATAATTAATTGTTATCAATAGTAATAGATATGAATGACTTAATAACTGATGTAAAAGCACTATATGAGGAAACCCTTAATAACCTTAGAAATTCTAAAGCTAATAACACTATTAGAGCATATAAATCAGATTTCAAGGATTTCGGGGCTTTCTGTGCGAAAAATGGATTTAAATCTCTTCCAACGGAACCAAAAATAATTTCTTTATACCTAACTCAGCTTTCAATGAAAGACGCTAAAATGAGTACTTTAAGACGCAGATTAGTGTCTATAGGCGTGATTCACAAATTAAAAGGGCTGTATCTTGATACAAAGCATCCCATAATTATTGAAAATTTAATGGGTATTAGTCGTAAAAAAGGTAATTACCAAAGAGGAAAAAAGCCTATTTTAATCAATCAGTTAAAAGCAATAATTAATGTAATAGATAATGAAAAAACTAAAGAAATAAAAAGGGTAAGAGACAAAACAATAATTCTAATTGGATTTAGTGGTGGTTTTAGAAGAGTAGAATTAGTTTCAATAGATCATGAGGATTTAGAATTTGTACCAGAAGGGGTAAAAATCATTATTAGAAGGTCTAAAACAGATCAATTCGGAGAAGGAATGATTAAAGGCCTCCCCTACTTTTCTAATCAAACTTATTGTCCTGTATTGCATTTAAAAAAATGGCTTGAATTATCAAATATTATATCAGGACCAATATTCAGAAAATTTAATAAAGGTTTTAACTTGAGTGACAATCGTTTAACAGATCAATCTGTAGCTTTACTCTTAAAAAGTTATCTTACTGAAGCTGGAATAGAAAATAAAAACTATTCAGGACATAGCTTAAGATCAGGTTTTGCAACAGTATCTGCGGAGTCTGGTGCTGACGAGAGAAGTATCATGGCAATGACTGGTCATAAAACAACACAAATGGTTAGAAGATATATTAAAGAAGCTAATTTATTTAAAAATAATGCACTTAATAAAATAAAAATATGAAAGATCAAAAGGTTTAATAATTTAATGAAAATTTCAGTTATAGGTCTTGGAAAATTAGGTTTGCCTTTTGCATTTTTTTTAGCGTCACATGGAAATAAAATTTTATGTTACGATAAAAATAAAAAAATATTAGATTCAATTGAAAAAAAAAGATCTCCATTTGTTGAACCATATTTAGAAAAATATATTAAAAAATATAGGAAAAACGTTGAAATATATGAAAGATTAGATGATTTAATTAATAAAACTAATGTTACTTTTTTAGTTTTACCAACTCCTAGTCAAAAAGATGGTTCTTTTTCAAATCAATATATCCTTAACGTTTTAAAAAAAATTGGCAAAAGTTTAAAGAACAAAAGAAACAAAAAGCATTTAATTAACATTACAAGTACTTTAAGTCCTTATTCATGTGAAAAAATTTTCATTCCTTTTCTCGAGAAATATAATTTGAAAAATGAAAAAGATTTTTTGATTTCTTATAACCCTCATTTTATTGCTCAAGGAACAACAATTTATAATTTAAATAATCCCGACATACTCTTAATTGGCACCAACTCATCAAAAGCTAAAGAAATTTTAATAAATATTTACAAAAAAATCTATAGCAAGAGAAATGTTTTTAAAATTTTGAATTTACTTGAGTCAGAGATTACAAAACTTTCCATTAACACTTTCATTACAAATAAAATATCTTTTGCTAACTATATATCTGAACTTTCTGAAAATTCAGAAAATACAAACGCGTCAAAAATTTTAGACGTTATTGGTCAAGATAAACGTATTGGCCACGCTTACATGAAAGTTGGTACAAGATTTTCTGGCCCCTGCTTTCCAAGAGATAATAAAGCATTAGCTAATTTTGCTAGTAAAATTGGAATAACGAATGATTTACCTAGAGTAGTGGATAAAATTAATAATCGTCAAACATTAAGATTAATTAAGATAATTAAATATTTAAAAGGAAAATTTAAAAAACGAATTAATATTGGAATTTTGGGATTATCATACAAAAAGGACACTAATATTATTTATGATAGTCAGAGTTATGATTTAATCAACAAACTTAGCTTAAGTAAAATTGGTATCAGTAATATATTTGTTTTTGATCGTTTTATTAAAGATTTTTCTATTTATAAAAATAATAATTTAGTCAGCATTAACAAAAAGCTTTTTGATACTGTAAAATATTCAGACATCCTTTTTATTATGTATAAAGATAATTATTTTTTGAAATTAAAATATATTAAACCTAAAAAAACTAAAATTATCGTTGATTGTTGGGGATTATTTGACCATATTCAAAAACCTTTTAAAATTTATAATTTCGGTGTTAATTACAAAATTAATAATGTCTAATATTTTAGTTGCAGGTGCTGGAGGGTTTATTGGTGGTCATTTAGTTAAAAGATTAATTAGTGATGGTCATAAAATTACCGCAGTAGATTTAAAGCCACTTGAAAATTGGTTTCAATTATTTGAGAATGCGAAAAATTTCACATTAGATTTGAAAGATTTTAGTAGTTGTTTAAAGGTGACTAAAAATATTAGCGAAATATTCAATATGGCATGCAACATGGGCGGTATGGGTTTTATTGAAAATAATAAAGCTGAATGTATGCTTTCAGTACTTATTAACACAAATTTGTTAAGGGCGTGCAAAATTAATCAAGTAAAAAAATATTTATTTTCCTCAAGCGCCTGTATTTATAATACCAATCTTCAAAAAGAACCTTTTATAAAAGGCTTGAAAGAAGAGGACGCCTACCCCGCCTATCCCGAAGATGGTTATGGGTGGGAAAAATTGTTTAGCGAACGAATGTGTAGACATTTTTATGAGGAGTTTGGATTACAAACTAGAATAGTAAGATATCATAATGTTTACGGTACTTATGGGACGTTCGATGGTGGCAGAGAAAAAGCACCAGCTGCAATTTGTAGAAAAGTTGCTGAGGCAAAAATAAAAAAGTTAAATACAATTGAAATATGGGGCGATGGAAAACAAACAAGAAGTTTTCTTTATATAGACGATTGTATTGAAGGAACTTTAAAACTTTTTTATTCAAACTATACAGAACCTTTAAATATTGGTAGTGACGAGCAAGTATCAATTAATCAATTAGTTGATATAGCCGAAGATATTTCTAGTTTAAAACTCGAGAGAAAATATTTACTTGATAAACCAAAAGGTGTTAGAGGTAGATCGAGCAATAATGAAAGATTGAAAAAAGTTTTAAATTGGAATTATTCAGTGAAATTAAAAGATGGTATAAAAAAAACATACGATTGGATTTATAAGGAATTGATTAACAACTCCTCAAATACTAAAAAATACACTCGAAACGCTGACCTATTAATTTAAATCTTATATATTTATCCAATCATCTGGAATGACATCTCTATTTAAAGACATTCCCATGTTTTCGGGAGGACTTATACAAATTTTATTTTCATTTCTTGATAACCAGGCAGCCCACCAACTAAATGTACTAGGCGAAACTATAAAATGTTTACATAAGGTCATTAAATAAAAATCATAAATAGGTTCTAATTTTATATTTTGATCCACAAAATAATATTCATCACCAATAAAAATATTTTTTAAATTTTTAAAATCATTTGAAAAAATAAAGAATTTCGCATTATCTATTTTGGTTTTAAAGTATTTTATCGCTTTTAAATTATGAACAATGTTTTCACGTGTATGTTGATCAGATTTTAGTAAATTTTTTTCATTAATTTGTTTTTTTTGAGTTTCAGTAAAAGCATGTTGACGAATATGAACCAATATTGAATTGGTATTTAAAATCATTTTTTGTAATTCTAAATTGTTTTTTTCAATTTCGGTTTTAAAAGTAAATTCTTGTATGATATTATTTTTGTAATTTATAAAATATTTCTCTGATTGGAAATATCCTTCCAAAAAAGCTATATCTTTATATCTTTGTTTTAAATATTTATTTGAAAATTCCGTTTCTTTTTTACTGTTAGTTTCCTCAATCAAAAAATTTTTTCTTTCTGAAAATTTATCAATTTTTTTTAGTAAAAATCTTTTTATATTTTTTATTTGGTTATCAAATTTATATTCATTTGCTGAAAGTTTAGATGTAATATTAAAATTACTTAATTCATATTTAATTTTTCGTTTTTCGTTTAAAAAGCCACTTTTTTCGTCTATTAATAATTCACGATCGAGTTGTTTTGCTAATGCATAAGACGATGCGTACAAAAATAATTGATTACCAAGCCCATTTGCTATTCTAACTACCAATTTTTTCGACATTAAATATTTGTAAAATTAATTGATGATTTTATATTTTATCTCGCAATTCTTTTCTCAAAATTCTATCTTTCTTTAAATAATATTCTCTTCTCAAAGCTTTTTCCTTAGAATTAAATATTTCATGATATATTATTTTCCACTTTCTTCCTTTTGTCGATTTTGCTCCTTTTCCTGAATTATGTTTTCTTAATCTTTCGTTTAAATCTTTTGTCCAACCCACATATGTTTTTGGTCTAGAGTTTTTTAAACTACCTATTACGTAAACAAAATAACTCATTGTTTTTTTTGATGAATGAATTTTATTTCATAGAAATTACTTTTTGTTTTTGTGATCCCAAATTATCTATATTGAGTATCATCTCATCTCCGGGTTTTAAAAATATCTGAGGATTTCTGGCCATGCCCACTCCTGGTGGTGTGCCTGTAGTTATAATATCTCCTGGGTTGAGAGTCATAAAATGACTTAAATAAGAAACAATATGTTTAACTCCAAAAATCATTTTATTTGTGTTTCCTTTTTGCGTTATCTTTCCATTTAATTTCAATTCTAGATTAAGATCCTGAATATTTTTGATTTCATTTTTTGTTACTAAATATGGACCTATGGGACCAAAAGTATCACATCCCTTTCCTTTATCCCATTGACCACCCGATCTTTCTATTTGGAATTCTCTCTCACTGATGTCATTTACTATGCAATAACCGAATATATATTCCAAAGATTTATCTTCAGAAATATATTGCGCTTTTTTTCCAATAACTATACCAAGCTCTATTTCCCAGTCAGTTTTTTTTGAATTCTTTGGTATAATAACATTGTCATTAGGTCCACAAATACAACTATTAGCTTTAATAAATATAATTGGTTCCGAGGGTGGTTTCATACCAGTTTCTTCAGCATGATCACTGTAATTAAGACCAATACCAATAAATTTTTCTGGATTAGCAACACACGGACCTATTCTAATATTTTCGTTAATTTCTGGTAATTTGTTTAAGTTAATTTTTTTAATCTTCTCTATTGTGTTTTGGTTTATAGTAGTTGAGTTTAAGTCTGAAATAACAGATGACAAATCTCTTATAATTCCATCTTCTTCAATTATTGCTGGCTTTTCGCGATTTAAACTTCCGACTCTTAAAAATTTCATAATAGAATTTGGCGGTCCCAAGGGGAATCGAACCCCTCTTTCATGGATGAAAACCATGTGTCCTAACCGATAGACGATGGGACCTATTAAATTATCCTTGTATTTATTATATATTTAATATTGTTTCAATGATCAATAATTCTAGTCTTGTGATTAAAAATCTTCATAACATAATATCAGCTGATAACAACATAACTAATGGAAAATCTTAAAAAAAAAATTCAATTACTTTTAAATTTATATAAGTCAAAAAATTTATCTAAAGCAGAATTATTTAACAAAGAGCTTATTAGTACTCATCCTAAAGTTGTGAATTTATACAATGTTTTAGGACTTATTTTAACCGAACAAAAAAAAATAGATGAAGCTATCGAGTACTATGAAAAAGGAATTAAAATCGATCCAAATTACGCTGTTATATATAATAATTTGGGATCCATCTATCAATCAAAGGAAAATTATAAAAAGGCAGAAAATTATTTCAAAAAGTCAATTGATTTAGATAGTAAAATGCCCGAGCCGCAAAATAATTTAGGTAATTTGTATCTTACATTGAACAAGTATCAAGAAGCTATCGTTTGTTTTAAAAATGCGGTAACTATAGATCACAATTTTTTTATATCTCATTACAATTTAGGAATTGCTTATAAAAATATTGGAAAGATTGAAGAAGCGGAAAAACATTTAAAAAAGACTCTTAAATTAAATGCCCATTTTTATACTGCTCATAGAATTTTAAGTCAAATAACTAAGTATACAATAAATGATGAACATTTTATTTTTCTTAAAAAAAGTTATGAAGATCCCCAAATTGATAAAAGTCAAAAAACAGAAATTGCATTTGCTTTAGGTAAGGCTTCAGATGATATCAAGGATTTCAGTAAAGCATTTCAATATTATAAAGATGGTAATGATTTTCGTAGAACAATTATAGATTTTTCAATTGAAAGCGAAAAAGAAGAATTTACTAATATTAAAAAAATATTTAACAAAAATCTTTTTAATAAATTTGAACAATCTGGAAATATAGATTCTACACCAATATTCATTCTTGGAATGCCTAGATCTGGTACCACTCTAGTAGAACAAATACTATCAAGTCATCCAAAGGTCTTTGGAGGAGATGAGTTAAATTTCTTACCAGATCTAATAAAAAAACATTTTGACAATAAAGCTGAAAAACTTTTTTTTGAAAATATAATGAACATTGATAGAGATAATTTAAAAAGCATTGGCCAAGAATATATTAGCAATTTAAAAAATATATCCAATGATTCAGAAAGAGTAAGTGATAAACTGCCAATTAATTTTAAATGGATTGGCTTAATAAAATTGATATTACCAAATTCTAAAATAGTTCATTGCGTTAGAAATCCAAGAGATAACTGTATATCAATTTTTAAAAATTATTTTGTCAACCCTAGCTTAAATTTTGCTTATAATTTAGAGGAAATATCTGAGTTTTATAATCTTTATAATGATTTAATGAAACATTGGAAAAATACATTACCAAAATTCGTTATTGATATAAAATATGAAAAAATAATTCAAAATCCAGAACAACAAATTCGAAACTTATTAAAATTATGCAATTTAAGTTGGAATGATAATTGTTTAAAATTTTATAATAATAAAAGAGCCATTAAAACAGCTAGTGATACTCAAGCTAGAAAAAAAATTTATAAAAGTTCAGTTGATTCATGGAAAAATTATGAAAAAAATTTAGGAGAAGTTTTTAAAAGATTGCCAAATTAATTTAGTGTAAGGATATATCCTCTATTATGAATTCTACACTTTTTTTTCCTCGCCATTCATTTAAATTCATTATTCCAGCTATATTAAATTTTTTTTTATTTTTTTTATTAAGATATAACTCTAACGGACTGTCTTTAGCATTAAAAGCAATGCTCTTAATAACTGAACCATCTTTAGCATGTAAAACAGTTTTTATATGCTTATCTGCTACCAGATCTGAAGTTATTACTTGTAAATTTTCTATAACGAATTTAGGTTCACTATTACCTGAGCCAAAAGGAGCCAATCTTTCTATCTCAGAATAAAATTCTTCGTTTAAAGCGCTGGGAGCTATTATTGAATCCAAGTATAAATTGACAATTTTTGATGAACTTAATTTAGATTTTTTAAAATTCTTTATTAAGAAGTCTCTAAATAAAGGAATATTTTCTTTCTTAATAGTAAAACCACCAGCCATTTTATGACCCCCACCCTTTTCAACAATACCTGACTGAGTTGCTTTAATAATTTGGGTTCCAATATCAAAACCAAATATCGATCTAGCTGATCCTTTTCCTAAACTCTCATTTATAGAAATTAGTATGGTTGGTTTATTATATTTTTCTTTAATTCTTGAAGCAACAATACCAATTATTCCTTCGTGCCAGCTGTTTCCTGTTAAAATTAAAACAGGATCATCTTGAAAATTTTTAACTTCAGAATTTACTTTTTCAGATAACATCAGTTCAATGCTTTGTCTTTCTTTATTAGATTTATTTAAGTCGTTTGCTATTTGATATGTTCTCTGAGGATCATCAGAGGCCAGAAGTTCAGCTCCGTGAGAAGATTTACCAACTCTACCTCCTGCGTTTATTCTCGGTCCCAAAATATATCCTAAATGATATGTAGTAGGTTGAGATTCAATTTTACACAAGTCGTACAAAGTTTTTAAACCTAAATTTGATCTTTTTTTTAATACTTTAAGTCCTTGTGTGACAATCGCCCTATTTAAATCAACTAGAGGCACAACATCACATACAGTTCCCAGAGAAACTAAATCTAAAAAATTCAAAATATTAGGTTCGTTAATTTTTTCCTCCTCAAACCAATTTCTATCTCTTAATTTCTTGTTTAAGGCTGCCAAAAAAATAAAACATACGCCTGCAGCACAAAGATAATTGAGTTTAGAAGTGTCATCGTATCTATTTGGATTAACAATAGCGCAAGCGTTGGGAAGTTTAAGATCGGATTGATGATGGTCAAGTACAATTACATCAATATTTTGACTTTGTGCAATTTTGACAGGTTCAAAAGATAAAGTTCCACAATCTACAGTAAAAATAATTTTTGTACCTAATTTAATAAGATTATTAAAACCTTCAACACTTGGACCATAACCTTCTCTTTTTCTGTCCGGTATATATGTTTGAATTTTTTGGTTGATAGATAAAAAATAGCGCGCCAGCAAAGCTGTTGAAGTGGCACCATCTACATCGTAATCTCCGAAAATACCAATTAATTCTCTTTTTTTTATACCCTGATAAGTTCTTTCTATAGCATTTTCCATGTCTTTCAAAGTTAAGGGATTCGGCATAAGATTTTTAATAGTCGGATTTAAAAAGAGACCTATATCTTCAATATTTTTTTTTCTAATTGATAAAAGTTTAGCAACTATTTCACTTAAAGAATAATCTTCAGAATATATTTTGATGTCAGAGGAATTGAATTTCTTAAATACCCAGTTTTTTCCACTAACTGAAGTGAAATTCATTTTTTTATTTTATTTTTTATTATTTTATTGATATTGCTACTTTTATGAAGCACAAAAGTTTCTGCTTCAAAATAATCTCCAAGATCTTTTATTCCATTGACTAAATCTCCATCTGTAACACCAGTAGCACAAAAGATTACATCTCCTTTAACCATATCATTCATGTTATATTTCATGTTTAGTTCTTTGATGCCAATTTTTTTTGCTCTATTTTTTTCATCATCATCTTGAAATACCAGTCTGGTCTGCATTTGACCACCTAAACAACTCAAAGCAGCTGCCGCAAGAACACCTTCGGGACCGCCACCTGTTCCTAAGTATATATCAATATTAGATTTTGGATTTGCAACCGCAATTGCGCCTAAGACATCTCCATCACTAATGAAATTAATTTTGACACCCATTGAATTTAAAGAATCTACAATTCGGTCATGTCTTGGACGTTCTAACACACAAGCTGATAATTTATCTGGTGAAATATTTTTTGCATCGGAAAGTAATTTAATATTTTTTTCTACAGAAAAATCAAGGTCAATTAAGTTTTCAGGCAATCCAGGTCCAATTGCTATTTTTTCCATATAGGTATCTGGTGCATGAAGAAGATTGCCTTTTCGTGTAACAGCTAGTACAGACAATGCGTTGGGTAAGTTTTTTGCAGTAAAATTTGTACCTTCTAATGGATCAACCGCTATATCAAATTCATCACCAGACTTATTTCCAACTTCTTCTCCAATATATAACATTGGAGCTTCATCCAATTCTCCTTCTCCAATAACAATTTTACCTTTCATATTAATTTTATTTAGCTGCATTCTCATTTCGTCTACCGCAGATTGATCTGCAAACAAAGAAGCACCGTACGCAGCTCTTTCTGTAGTCCTAGCAAAGGGCTCAATAAGCGCTTTATCAATAATCATTTAAATTTTTCTATTCTTATAAAAATTGGCTTTTTAAGTACAAATTTATTTTTGTATAAATTAGAAAGTAAATTATTAAAATTTTTTTCTAAAGCTTCATGAGTTATTATTACTACAGTGGCCTTTTTTTCCTTTTTATTTGGTGCTTGTATTAAATTCTTAATTGAAATTTTATTTTTTGCAAAAATTTTTGTTATAGAAGACAAAACACCAGGTTGGTCTTTTACTTCAATTCTTAAGTAAGAGGAGCAAGCGTGATTTAATATATTAAATTTTCTTATTTTTTTTCTTAAAAAACAAGAAACACCGAAAGGATATTTAATATTTCCCCTCAGAATTGAACATAAATCGGAAATTAAAGCTGAGGATGTGGGACCTGGGCCAGCACCTTCACCTTGTAAAACCGATCTACCAATTGGATAACCATCCACAACAATTGCATTTAAAACACCATTAATATTTGCGATATAAG